>Ga0078972_1006557_pt1 | contig 27365 bp, 30 predicted proteins | sample YelNatPaOPGAMG01_FD_67568 | JGI IMG/M metagenome (GOLD analysis project Ga0078972, IMG submission 67568) | Hot spring thermophilic microbial communities from Obsidian Pool, Yellowstone National Park, USA - OP-RAMG-01 (SPADES assembly) (version 2) | ecosystem: Environmental > Aquatic > Thermal...
GTTGATTTCTCCTGTTTTGAATAGTTTCCCACTCTTTACGTTGTTAACGATAACGACGGCTGGCGCGAATAGGTTTGGGTCGATTTTGTAGAAGTCATAGTTTGCTTCTTTGAAGATTTCTATGAAGGGTTTCCCATAATCCTCGGAGGCGTTCGATGGTGCATTTTCCACGATTCGCTTCAGTTCTTCTTCGTTTTCATAATCAACCACGTAGTAGGTTATTCCACCATAAAGAATTGCATCGTTCGTTCTCGCCATTGCTTGCACAAATTTCGGATGTACCGGCGAAATGGGAGCGCATCCCCAAGCGTACAAAATCACATTAGGATTCAAACCAACCTTGCTAAGTTTGTGGATTCCAGTTTCAACTATTCGCCCAGAAACTTGTGTTGCGCCTGCAAGGCTTGTTGTTGGCGTCAGAACTATTGTCAAATTTGCAGGCAAAACCTTACAGTCTTTTGCGAGGCGACTTATTAGGGACTCTGGCGGCTGCTTCTCAGTTTCCAAAACCACAACCGCCTTATCAAAATCGTCTTTATAGCCTATTTTTTCGTAGATTTCTTTGGGTTTTAACGCCAGAGCCCTTCCGGGTCCAGACCCAATCGCGAAGTAGTCGTCTTCTTTAATTTGCCAACCAGCAAATTGTGAACCTAAAGTGGCGATGACCGGGTGGTCTGTGTAAACGAATATTGAGGGAAGCCACAAGTCGCCGTATTGCCTGTGGGTTATTTTGGCTTTTCCACATCCGCCCATGCAGATTTCAGTAATGATTTTTCCCGCTTGAAAACCACCTTTAGCATTTATCCCAGCGTCCACTATGGTTGCTCCAGAATCTGTCTTCTTAACCTTTACCCCATAATAATCTGGGTTTTCGTATAGTTTCTCGAGAAGTTTCCATGCCAAACGATTAACGCTTAAGCTTTTTTTCATAAAACCTTTCTCCTTAAACTTCTAGCGGCTTAGAGAAGCCTTTCATAATGGCTTAGGTGTGGATTTTTAGTTTTAGAGACATAAAGTTTGCCGTTTCCGTTTTCCGTAAGGTCTCCGAGGAAAAGGTAGAAGGGACCTTGGACTGTTTCGCCCTCCTCAACCTTAACCTTGTCCTTGATGCTGTCGATTGTGAAAGTTGGCAAAACAGACTCTAAGAACCCTCCAACAATTATTTTCCCGTTGGTCATGCAAGCGCCCGCTCTGCCCTCAGAATCCTTTTCGATATAGATTGCCCCGTCACGCATTCGGAAGCCCGCAAACTGTCCAGCGTTTCCGTAGATTTTGATTATGCCCTTTTTCATGTGAGCACCGGCTTCGTTTCCGACGTTGCCGTAGACAACTATTTTTCCGCCGTGCATGCCTTCTCTGCATCCGCGGTAAGGAGCACCTAAATAGTCGCCAGCGTTCCCGTGAATTTCGATTGTTCCACCTTTCATCATTGAACCAGCCCATCCGCTGGCATTTCCATGCACAGTTATTTTGCCATCTTTCATTTCTTCGCCAAGATGCATGCCCACATTTCCATAAATAGCTATTTCTCCGCCTTTCATGCATGCGCCTATTCGTCGAACTTTGCCCGCATCACCTTTTATTATTATGACTTCGTTTCCAGATGGGTTTTCTGTTTTGGCTTCTTCAATATTGAAGAGGTCTGCAAGCTTTTTCTGTTTGTTTCCTTCCCAAATACTCAATCGCGCTATTTCTTCGGGTTTTTTGTTTTGGAAAACGTCTGGGTTTATGCAATCGGCAATTATTGGAAATTTAAACTCCTTTTTTGGATACAGCGTTATCATTAAACATCCGCCTTCACAATTATTGGACGAGAAACCTCAAGATAATGCTCTGTTACTGGATAGTTTTCATATTCAACCGTCCAATATTCCTTGAATCTGCGCTTCATTTCCTCGGTTATCTCAACGGGCTCAGAAGTTTGCACATCAAGCCACATGGTAGCGCCTTCAACATGCTTTACAACTTCGCCATTTTTGACCGCTATCTTTCCGTCTTTAATGGTGTAAGCGGCTCGTTTGAACGCCTTTCTCAAAGTCCTATATTTCTTGGAAGGGTCCGTGGTTTCGGGATTGAAGTTGTATATGGCTATGTCCGCATCTGCGCCTACTCCCAAATGCCCCTTATTCTTAAGCCCTAAAGCTTTTGCTTGTCCGGCTCTGGTCATAATCGCAATTTCGTAGAAGCCTAATTCACGGTCAATCGATGGCAGAAGGCTTCTGGCTTTTGCTCGCGGATTAATCTTCTTTAGAGTTTTTTCTCTGGCTTTTTTGCTCATGAGCCATGCAATTATTTTTGGATAAGCAATGAATGGTCCACCGTTGGGATGGTCTGTTGTCATAAAAATCTTCCACTGGTCTTTGATTAGTAAGGCTAATTCTAAAGCTATTGACCACTGAACCGCGTGAACGTAACTTTTTCGCTTGTAATGGAAGGGCACTATTCCGCTGCTGGTTTCGGTTTCCACATCATGATTGACCCATTTGTTTCCGCTAAGCTCATAAAGATTAAACTGGAAGGGACCGTCAGCCGTCATTGTCGTCGTGTCAGTGAATATCACTTGACCCATATCCATAGTTAAATGGGAATGGGCATTTACGTAGTTCGCGATTTCTTCAGCTCCTGACTCAAACGTTCGCCAGTCGTCACCCTTGAAGGCGCTAAATTGACAATGCGTTATGTGAATCACTGGTTTGTTTTCAGTGGCTAAATCCTCAACGCACTTCATTGTTTCAAGAGCCGTGATGTAGTTTCCGGGTTTTCCAAGATTGTTAGTGTGAACGTGGATTGTGTGAGGCAAGTTAAGAAGTTTATTCACTTTTGAAAGCCCACGTATAATCTCGCGTGGAGTAATGCAGAAATGTGGAACTTGGTCATCTAAACTTTTAACGTTGTGACCGAAGCCCCATGCTTCTAAGCCGCCGGGGTTAACAAGTTTTATGGCGTAGCCTTTTGTGGCGTTTAACATCCAAGCTACATGCCTTGCGCATTCTTCGATTTTTCCTTCGCGTAGATATTCAAGCACGAACCACCAGTCGCCGAGAAGTGGATAACTAGCTTTATCAATTATTGGCGTGTCGTTAAACTCTTCATGTGTGTGTTTGGCTTCCAACGGCGGCATCGCTGGGTCCATCACTGTTGTGTAGCCCATTCGAGCGTAGCGGTAACCAGTTGTAAAAGTGGATGGAATTGAATAACCTACACCGGACCGTGTTATAGGCGTTTTGGGTTCAAAATCTTTGAAGTGGTCTTCCGGTCTTAAAAGTCTTCCAGCGTTAACTTTTGAGCCAGCAATGTGCGAGTGAATGTCCACTCCACCAGGCATGACAATCATTCCAGAAGCGTCAATTTTTCGTGCTTTGCGCTCGTTGACTTTATCAACTATTTTGCCGTCTTTGACGGCAATGTCCATTTTTTCACCGTTGACGCTGTTGAGAGGGTCGTAGACAAAACCGTTCCTTATCAGAAGCTCCATTTATGCTTCCTCCGTGGTTTTGGCTTTCTTTATTTTTCTGACTTCGGAGAGAATTCTTCGCAAGATTTCCTCGTCTGGAAGCACTCCGCGCGGTGGCTCGACAACCTTTTTGAGTGGTAGCGGCACGTGGTCCATACGGTAGGCTGTTCCTTCCGCTTCTATTCCGACAAATGCTGAAGGAAAAACAACGTCAGCCATTTGAGCCGTAGCGTTCATGTGAGGGTCAATCACAATAAGCGGATTCTCAACTAAGTGCTCAACTGCTTTTCTGGGAAAATTCGCCACGGGGTCGGAAGCTACAACTAAAGCCGCGTCTGACTCTCTGCGCAAAAGAACATCCATAACTGATGTTTCGCCTGGATTATATCGCGGATAACCAAGAGAAAAATCAACTGCGTAAGGATAACCACTCTGCCACGTAGAAACAGTGTTTGCGCCAGTGACGTTGAAGTGTCCTCTCATCGGCATTATTATGAACTTAGTGTGCATATTCAGGTCGCGAACTAAAGAAAGCGCGGCGTCTATGTTCTTCAGCTTACCACTACTCATTGTTAAACCAACGCCAAAGAAGAGCGCTCCAAAACTGCACCCAACCATCGCATCGGCAACCTCTTCAAGATTTTCCACTGGAACGCCGGCAACTTTGTCAACGTCAAGTTCTTGGTCGCGAATGAGACTTCTAAACGCTTGGAGAAGTTCGTAATCCTTGTTAGGCTCAACTTGAATGAAATAGTCAGCCATCTCCGCAGATTTCGTCCTTCTAACATCAATAACTATTAACTTTCTCCCTGTCCTAGAAATTGTTGGGCAAACCTTCTCTGGAGTAGGCGAAACCGAGGAACTCTTTTTGAGAAACAGCCTTCTTAAGGCACTTTCAATTTTCTTTTTGCCTATTAGGGCTTTTAGTTTTGTTAAGTATCCTCTCCACTCGCTTTTTTCAAATCTGCCCTCAGAAAAGGCTGTATAGCGCTCTATGTGTCGTGGATGAGCGCTCCAAGGGTCGCTTCCCCAGTAGATAACAAGGTCTGCTCTGTGCCTAATCTGTCCCAAAGTGCATGAGGGAATGCCTATTTCTTGAACGCTTAAAAGGGATGGCCCATGACATACTACTGCCGTGTTGTCAATTACTCCTCCGACTTCTTCTGCCAATTCAAGTCCAACGCGTGTTGCTTCGCAGCTTGTTGAGCTCCAGCCATACAGTATTGGATAGTTCGCTTCCGCGAGGATTTCAGCAGCTTTTCCAACAGCTTCCTTCATAGAAGCCTTAACGAATTCGCCATTTCTCCTAATGAGCGGCTTCAAAATTCTGTGTTCACCGCAATAACCTAAAAATTTCGCCTCGCACATGGCGCAACCATTTTTGACCTTAACAATCTTCCCTTCGTCAATTGTCAATTCTATATCGTCGCATAAGCTTCCACAAACTGGACAAGTCACGGACTTAACTACTTGCATTTTAACCCTTCCTAAACTGTTTCTTCAAAAGCTCCTCTAAACCTAAGACAGGCTTGTCTGGAGCCGCCTCGATTTCTGCTGGAATCCCCTTAAATGATGGCATACCGATACCATGAGTTTCGGGGTTAACCACAACATTCGCCCATGGACCATAAGGAATATAAATAATTCCCAAATGCGGCGCCCTAAGCGATTTTAAGGCTTTAACCACAACGGAGCCATATTCTGTTGAAACTTGAACGTTAGTCTTTTCTTTAATTCCAAGCTGTTTCATGTCTTCAGGGTCCATGTAACAAACAGAAACGCTTTCCGCATATTCGCTTGAGGCTTTTCCACGTTCTTTTGCCACTCCCTGCTCTATTGTCCGACCAGTAAGCAACGTCACATACAGTTTTGACTTTTGTTCCATTAGGAAACCACAACTTTTACGTTTTTTTCTCGATTAAGCTTGATATGTTTTGAAAAGAGAATACACTAATTTTAACCTAATTAACTTTTATCTTAGACTCTGCAAACGGAAACACTTTTAAACCAGAGATGCGATTGCTGGAACGTTTTGGACAAATTAAGGTTGATAATTGATGGGTGAAAAGACGGTTATAGAAGTTGAGGATTTAACGAAACATTACGGCGAAATTACAGCCCTTGATGGCGTATCCTTCAGCGTTCTTGAAGGAGAAATTTTTGGATTGCTAGGTCCGAACGGAGCTGGAAAGACGACATTAATGGAAATAATGTGTGGTTTGAGAAGATTTGACAGAGGTAAAGTTGCCATTCTCGGCTTTGACTTGGTCAAGGAACCCTACAAGGTTCGAAGTTCTATTGGATTTTGCCCTCAAGAAACTTTACTTTATGATTTGTTGAGCGTTTACGAAAATTTTGCCTTTTCCGCCTCGCTTTACTCGCTCAGCTCAAAGAAGTTTAAGGAAAGAGTTGAGTTTTCTTCCAAATTTCTAGGGATTGGAGAATTTATGCGGCGAAGAGTTAAGGAGCTTTCTGGTGGAATGAAGAGACGCGCAAATCTTGCAGCGTCAATCATTCACGACCCTCCAATTATAATTTTGGATGAGCCCACTGTTGGTTTTGACCCGAACGTCAAAAGAGAGTTTTGGGAACTAATCAGAGATTTAAAAGGCTATGGAAAAACCATGCTCATTTCCACCCATGACATGTATGAAGCAGATGAGCTTTGTGACAGAGTTGCAATAATGGATAAGGGTAAAATTGTTGCGCTTGATAAACCTCACGTTTTAAAGGAGACTATAGGCGGAGAAGCAGCAATTCACATAAGAGTGAAAGATGTTTCACAAGAAAAGACGTTAGCAGTTCTTGAAAAATACAATTGCACTTTAAAAGAAAACGAAATTCGGATTTTCTCTAAGAATCCCTGGGAACTCATGCCTGAGGTGTCAAAGAAGCTAATCTCGCAGAAGATTTTGACAGAGAAAATTGAGGTTGTTGAGCCAACATTGGAAGACGTTTTTGTAAAGTTGACTGGGCGCAAACTAATGGAGGAGTCGCAATGAATTCTGTAATAGGGATAGCAGTAAAAGACATCAAGCAATTCTTCAGAGAAAGAGGCACAATCTTCTGGACCATAGCCTTTCCAGTGATGATACTTCTGCTGTTCACCGCAATTTTTGGAAGAGAAATTCCATTCAACGCAAACGTAGGAATAGTAAATGAAGACACCCTGACACCGATACCTTCAATACCAGAAGGCGTAATTTCGGGACTTAACAGCACTGGATTCTTGAATGTGAGAAACTTCACAGATAGAGTTGAAGCAGAAAAGGAGTTAAATGCAACTAACATACGCGCAGTAATCATAATTCCACAAAACTTCACACAAGACCTCGTAATGACTGGCCACGCAAACATAACGTTAATTCTAGACCAGACAAACTTTGATGTTGCCCGAATCATTCGAGACGGAGTCAAAACCTTCTTCACAAACTATTATCAAAATTACATTAACCAAAATTACACTGAACCCATCGTAATAAATGAAGAGGCAATATTTGGAAAGGAAATAGGCTACAAAGAAAGCATCGTCCCCGGCATGCTCACTTATCCGCTCTTATTCTCGAGCATGGTAGTTTCCACGGGCGCCATAGTCTACGAACGCGAAAGAGGAACACTTAAAAAGATAAGAGCTTCACCCATTCGTCCCATAAACATGCTTTTCGGCAAAACTTTGGCTGCACTCTTTCAAACAGCCATATCAATTCTTGTTATGGCAACTCTAGCCGCGTTTCTGCTTGGTCCAAAACTTAACTGGAACATTCCATTGCTTATTCCAATACTCTTCTTGGGCTCAATGAACGGCATAGCCTTAGGCTTAATCATATCTTGCATTGGCAGGTCGCCTCAAGAAGCATCTAACGCAGCCGCAACAATAGCCATAGTGCTTCAATTCTTCGTAGGAATGTATTTTCCGCTGGAATATCTTCCGACGTATCTTCAACAGATTGGCCAATTCATTCCAATGACATATGCGGCTCAAGCGTTAAGAAACATAATGATTCGAAATGCCGTGTTAGCCGATTTGACTTTCACAATAGCGACACTCAGCCTTTCAGCAATTGTGTTATATGCCGTTGGGATTCTTCTCTACAAGAGATGGGTTGAAAAAGAATAGTTAGGGTTTGTATCCGCCAAGGATGCACAAAGCCAAGGCAGTAGCGATTATGTCGGCTGTTGTTCCAGGATTAAAATGGTTGCCGAATCTTCTGAGGTTTAAATCAAACGTGCGAAGACTTTCCTTACCCTTTGCGGTTGCGAGACCTCCTAGGTCTAAGATTTCCTTCGCCATCATGGAGACTTCTTGAGCTTTTTGGAGACCAACTTTTCTGGCTATGAATGTGTCTGGGTATCCAGCCAAAACCTTCAAAAAGGTGTGGATTATAGCCGTGTTCAAATCTTTGTTTTCGTTAATCTGTTTCATTAAAAAGGGATAGGCGACATCAAAGGTTATTGGGTAATTGTTAACCCATTCAGAACAAACATTGTCGTAGCTTGAGGCTATTTTGAAGACTTGGTAGAGCGAAACATTCTCCTTCATTATTCTATCCACGGAATCTGGACTGTTAACGTCAAGGTCTGGAGCCTTACCGAGCCCGCTTGGTTTAGCGATTTTTATTGCTTCATAAACATTCACTGCATCTTCCGGTGTGGTTGACTCAACAATAAGCTTCAGCTTTTCACGTAGCCTTTGAATTTCAAAAACATATCCATTCGCCGTGAGAGTCATTCCAGCAGCAACTGCGATCGGCGCGAAAAGAATTACTGTGCCAAGTAGCGTATTGCCGCCTCGCTGCCAAGCATTAATGTTTGCTATACAATCTCGAATAATTTCTCCTACGCCCACTTGGCTAAGCTGCATTCTTCCTTGAGAAACGGCAATTCCCCGTTCTGCTGCTAACTCAAAAAAAGGCGCGGCAGCCACGGCAGAAGCAAGAAAATGCTCATGGCGGGTTCCTTCAAAACCAACAATCAAATTCACGTTGCCAGGTTTGTCGGCGCTGACTTCAAAAAGGATAGCCAATTCTAAGCATTTTGAAATGTGCTTTGCTTTTTCGCTGGGATGCATTTGCAAGAGTGCTCCTTTTTCTACTTATAACTTTTGCGCGAAAGTTTTATTAATGTTGTGTAAAAAACTACACAGCAATGAAAAATGCTACATGATGGAGTTTATAAAAATGAAATTATCAACCAAAAACGTCGCCTTAATGGCAGTATTTGCTGCTTTGTATTATGTGCTTTCTTTAATAACCCCCTACATTCCAGCAGTAGCCATTCCCGAAATAAAGATAAGTTTGGAAGCTCTCATTGCTTCCGTCTACGGTCTCGTGTTGGGACCTTATCTAGGAGCATTAGCAAGTTTTCTAGGAGCATTCGTCACTTGGACTTTACCTCCAGCAAGCATGAGCCCTTATGGAATGCCCTTTTTGTTATCGCCGCCTCTAAACGCTCTGATAACTGGGTTAATATTTTATAGAAAGTGGAAAACAGGCTTTTTCATTTACGCTATTCTCATCATAGCTTTCCTATTTACACCGCCTGTTCAGCCTATCTCGGAAAACCTTTATGTTGGAGTAGCTGTTTTATGGGATAAAATTATTGCATTGCTGTTGATATTACCATGCGCAAAATTTGCCGAGCAACTAGCCGCTTCTAAATCTTTGCCCTTTCTGTATTTCCTACTCACTTTCATTGGAAATCAAGTTGACAATATGTGGGGTTCACTTGTGTTTGCTACACCTACAGTTTATGAGGGAATTTTTGGGTTGTCAGTAGATACCGTTCGCTTCCTCTTCGTCGTCAGCCCCTTTGTTTACCCTGCCATCAGGTTATTACAAGCCATAATAGCAACAGTAGTCGCAGTGCCGTTGATGAAAGCAATAATTGACACACCATGGGTTTGGCAAGAGAAAAACATACTATCTCCATAATCCTTATGAAGTAATACAAAACCATTAGAGAGCCCATGCAAATGCGAGAAGGCGAATTACTAAAAACTAAGGTAGATGTTATCTTTGAGGTTAAGGGTTTAGTTCATCCTTCAGGCAGGGTTATTGCTTTTCCACGGTTTATTCCAGAATCTCATGGCAACCGCATTCACGGAAAAAGTGTCTACAAAAAAATCTACAGTATTTCCGAGCGGTTCAAATTTCTTGAGCAAAATTTTCCTCAATACATTGTTTATGACCCAGTTTTTGATGAGAAGCTTTGTGAAGTGCCACTGGAAGACGTGAAACGACATTATAAACCCGTCAACCGTTTACGACAGCTTCGACATTGCAAGGGATTAGACGATTTGGAAATGGACGCGCTCAGTTTCTTGGAACTTTTAAAAAAACAAGCGGGAATTCGTTGGGCTAATATGGGGATTTCGGGTTCGCTTCTTGTCAAATTGCACACGCAAAGCTCCGACATTGACCCGATAGTTTACGGAAGCGAAAACTGCCGCAAAGTCTACGATGCATTAAAGTCTTTGACGCAAGACGCAAAAAGCAAAGTGAAAAAATACACAACAGAAGAACTGCAGAAGCTATATGAGTTTCGCGTAAGAGACACGCAGATGAGTTTTGAGGATTTTGTGCGGACAGAAAGTCGGAAAGTCCTGCAAGGAAAATTCAAGAACCGAGACTATTTTATGCGTTTCATTAAGGATTGGAGCGAAATTCACGAAAGCTATGGCACAGTCCAGTACAGAAATGTTGGTTACGCAAAAATAAAAGCAAAAATTGTGGACGATTCGGACGCAATCTTCACGCCTTGCACTTACAAACTTACAAATGCTGAGATACTGGAAGGCACACGAGTAGACCTAATTGAGGAAATCGCTTCTTTCAGAGGAAGATTTTGCGAACAAGCCAGAAAAGGCGAAACGGTGGTTGCGCAAGGAAAAATTGAGCGCGTGATGGACGAGAGGCAAAACCGCGAATTCTTTAGGCTTCTGCTAGGCAACAAACCTTCAGACTACATTTTGCTGGCATAGTGGGTTAAGATACAACTTTCAACACTTGCTCGTAGTATCTGGGGCAATAGGTTAAAGTTACCTGATGAAAACTGCCCTTCGAAGTTATAAGCTCTTCTAGGTTTCCTTCCACGTAGACTTTCTCGTCTTTGAATGCTTGCATGCGAAACTCTTCCAGGTAAGACACCACACGCTCAGCTTCCTCAGCACCAGTTTTTGCTTCTATAATCTTTAAGGGTTCAACGCCATAAACTGAAGGAATAAAAGGCGAATCATGGTCGTCGGTTATGCGCGCAAACATTTTAACCCAGCCTTTCTGCACAATCCTCGCTTCCAAAAAAGGTGATTCACAGATTTCTTTCCAGTCTTTCACAGGTTCAAACTCTGTCTTAATTATTCTTCCACTCTGCTTGTCGTTGAACACTGCATAAATCAGTTTTCTCTGCTGATGCCAAACGAACTCTTTGGCACTGTAATTTTTGAACCTCCATGTTTTCCCTTTTATTGAGTCATCGCTTTCAAACTCATTCTTCAGTTGAGAATCTCCGTCACAATAAAGCTCCAGAAGCGTCTCTCGCAGTTTTGCCAAGTTTTTTCCTCCATAAACAATTAGGTCTATGTCAGAAAACTGTGGATGATAGAATCCGTGAAGCAGAGAACCGAAAACGCCGAAATTCTTATTTGACAAACCAGAACGCTCAGTAACGATTCCAAGAACTTTCTGTAAAGCATCAAGAAGCTCGTCTTTCGGTTCTTTTTCAATCAGTTTTATAAGCCCTTCACTTGGTTTCCGCGTTTCCATAATATTTGCGCATTTGACGCCTACAACCTTTCTATTGAGAATAGGCAGAAATATCATGTATTGAGGAAAATTGTTTTTAACAAATTTCCAGCCTTCATCCTCATAAAGCTTGAAGAAAACATGGTTTCTATCCGTTCTCAACGCTTTAGGATTATTAGACTCGAAAATTTCTGCTGGTGCATATTCAACATCGCAAACATACGCGTTTGCTGGATGAGAATAGCCAAAAACACGAAAAATTAAGCCTTCCCTTGTTACTATCGCGTCACGGTCTCTAAGTCTCAAATCGGCCAAATGTACTCTTCCTCGCTGACGCCAGTTCCAACAACAACTTGATAAAAAACTTCGTCTGTGCAGACGCTCTCAACTCGCTCCAATGTTCCGGCAACCTTGATTTTGTCTCCTTGCCGTGCAATATTCCTATAACATCCAATCATTGAAACCACGAGTATTGGAATTCTCTCTTTAGGAAGGTTTGAGGCTTGATTTGCCGGTGCGTAGTCTTCTATTTTGTATATTGCTGGACGGAACATGGCTTCACTATCATCGTTAACAGTACAAGTAAATTTTACTGGAGCTAAGGGTGTGAATTTGTATGCGCCATATTCCGAGTGAATTTCTCCGGGTTTGCGAACTGCATTGTACATGAAAAGCTTCCCAGAAAAGCGCCCTTTGAAACGTCTCGCGGCGTCCAAACGGTTATTAAAAACATAACTTAACTTTTTGGCTTCAACAAGTTTTTCTATCGTTTTCTCCAATTTGCGAAAGTTTTCTGCGCCATAAACCACAATGTCTATGTCAGATTTTGACGAGTGCATGTTAAGAGCTACTGAGCCGTGAACCCCAAAATCTTCAATTGCTATGCCAGATTCATTTGACAATAAATTGACAAAGTCTAAAGTCATCTTCTGCAAGCTATCCTTACGGTTCTGCTCAATGATAGAGGCTAGACAATCCCTTGGAACATAGACTTTCTCAACCGAACTCAACGGCGCACTTATTACATACTTACCCCTAAAAGGACAAAAATACACGTAACTGGGAAAGTTTTTCTTGAAAGTTTCAAGAAACGCTTGATAATTTTGGGCGGTGTAGAGTTTTTCGGCGCGGAAAAGTTCCAGCGGCCCATATTTCCATGTTCTCTCCAGAAAATCAATTTGGAAAAGCGTTTTGAACGTGGATGGAATGTACTTTAGGAATGCAAAAACTCGGTCTTGTGGATGCTCATAGCCGAAAACGTTGAATATGAAGCCTTCTCTAGTTGTGAAAGTGTCGCCGTCCGCTGGGGTCCATTTCTTATGAATCGTCTCTGAGCACCTCGATAAAATGGGAATGAAATACTAAAAAACCTATTGCACAAACAGCATAAAACTTAAAATCGAATTAAAGTAGAACATTCAAATGTGAGCAGTGTGAAAGAAAGTTTACATCCTTATGTAGTGTTTCTTCCATCCGAACAGAAAAGTAAAATATTAAGCGCAATCTTCGGGTCTAAAGCTGCAGTTGACATTCTAAAGTTTTCACTCAACCGAGGCATCTCAAATAAGATTTACCAGAAAGACTTGGTAAGAAAACTTGCCTATTCAAACAAGACGATAATTGGAACGTTAAAGTCTCTGACCAACCTTGGAATTTTAGCAGAAGACATGGAGAAAATAGAAACGGAACATCGCACAACATGGGTCAAGGCTTATCAGCTGTCGGACACTGGCAGATGGTTCGCCCTGCTACTAGCGGAAGAAAAAGACTTGTCTGAAAGTGAAAAGGCGGAGATACTGCAGAACATTTTCAGAAAATACATGAGTTGGGTGAAGGACCTTTCCCAAAAGCTTAATGTGAACAAGAAGACGCTAGAAGAAATCTTCAGAGAAGAACTAAGTTAGCAGAGGCATTAAGAATTGAAAACGACAGTAATAGCAGTTGTCGGAAGTAAAAGTTCAGGAAAAACAACCACAATAGAAGCCTTAACGAGAGAGCTAACAAAAAGAGGCTACAAAGTCGCCGCTATAAAGCATATTCCAGAGGTAAACTTCACAATAGACACAAAGGATAAGGACACTTGGAGGTTCGCTCAAGCCGGAGCAAAAACAATAATAAGCGTTGCATCTCAAGAAATAGCCACACTAGAAAAAGTGAACGAAGCAGATTTTTCGTTAGAGAATATTCTGAGAAAATGCGAAGACCACGACATAGTTATTCTTGAAGGATTCAGAAAACTTGTGAGCAAGAATGAGAACATACCAAAGATTGTAGTTGCAAAATCGAAAGAAGAAGCTTTAGAAGCTTTAGACCAATTCAAACCTATTTTGGCTTTTACTGGTCCCTACTCGATTGAAAAAATGAATTTAAAAGTTCCTTACGTGGATGTGTTGAAGAAACCGGAGAAAATTGCGGATATTGTGGAGAAGTTAGCCATTAAAAGACGTTAATGAGTTGATTTGTGTTGTTGGGTTGTGGGGTTTGGAGATTCTGTTTGAGGGGGAGAAAGGAGATTCTTACAAAAATTATAAGGGATTTCTCCAAACCTTTCCACCCAACAGTTTTTTCTGTCATCCCCTCCTTAAAGAGCCTTGAAGGCTTCAAACCATCTGTTGTACAAGGATAACATGTCAAGCGAAACGCTTGGTTTTCTCTCCTCAAGTATCAGTCTAAAATCGTCCATTCTTAAAGGTCTCGGCTTAGCTTGTTTGTTAGTTGCTTGGCCTGATTCGAAAAACTCGCCTATAAGCTTTAGATGTGCTGACTGGCAGACGTCTCTTATGTCGCTTCCAGAAAAGCCTTCAGACAATCGCGCCAACTCGTGCAAATCAACATCAGCGGCAAGTTGCAGGTTGCTTGTGTAAAGCTTGAACATCATCAAACGCGTGTGATGGTCAGGAAGCGGCACCAAAATTCTTTTTTGGAATCTTCTAATGAAAGCCCAATCCAAATCCCACGGTTTATTCGTGGCTCCAATAACATAAACGTGAAGATTTTTGCCCTTGTCGACTATGCCGTCCATCTCTTTCAAAAACTGGTTTCGAACGCGGACTTCCCCGCCAACTTCGTTTGAATGCGCTCCCATAAGAGAATCCAACTCATCGATGAAAACTATTGATGGCTTTCCATCATTTGCCGATTTTCTAGCTGACCCGAAAAGCTTGGCAACATTCTGTTCAGCTTCACCTAACCACTTAGACATTATTGAGGCAGCGTCAATGGAAATGAAAGTCGCGTCTATTTCCGTGGCAACAGCAGCAGCTAAAAGAGTTTTGCCACAGCCGGGCGGTCCAAACAGGAGGATTCCACGCGGCCATCCTAACGGGAATAAGTCGGGTCTCTGAACTGGATAAACTATTGCTTCTTTTACTGCTCTTTTGGCATTGTCTAGCCCGACGACTTCCTCCCATTTTACATTGGGCTTCTCAGTCACTATCAGTTCCTCGTAGCTTGATTTTCCTCCTTCCGTGGTTTTTGCGTTTTCCGAGTCTTTGGTTTCTTCGCGGAATTCTGCGGGCGAAACTGCTCCTTGTAACGCTTTTATCCTTTCCTGGTAGGCAATTGCTCTCTGTATGTAAACTTTGTTTAGGCTATATTCTGGATAAAGCTGGACAAGTTGCAAGAGGCTTTCTATTGCTTTCTGATACATCGTTATTGCTAAGCCTCTGGAGCCTTGCTTGTCTAAGCGTACCGCCTCTAAAGCGTAATTTGTTGCGGCTTTCTCAAGTTCCTGTGAAGCGCTCAAAATTTTTCCACTCCTATTCTCCCGTTCTCAACTCAATCTTTATTTTTCCTTTCGCTCCTAAACTTTCAAGAGCCTTTCTAACTTCCTCATCAGAGGTTTTCAAATCTGTAGAGCAGCGTGCTATGTCAATTTCTCCATTATATTTTCTAACATAATCGAGAAGCATGTCCTCTAAAATTGGGTTCTCAATTTTTAGGGAAATTTCTTGAATTTCGGCTTTTTTATAAGAAAAGAGGGTTTGGGAAGAATTTCCATCCTGCTCAGTCACGGTTTCTTGACCGACCGCTTGGGAACAGTTAGCGGCTAACGCAACCATTTCTTTCAATGCAGGTTGTTCGGTTTCTGACGCAATTGTGGTAGCGGGCGGTTCGGGAAGTTTTTCAGCAAGTTTCTGTTCAAGAAAGCCCGACACTTCTTTGAGTATTTCTTCTCCTCCAGGTGTTTTTCTGTTTACTGGTATAATTGACTCATCAGCAGTTATTCTCGTCGAATACAAGGTCTCGCTTATTTCTTCGTTGACCTTATTCAGTTCAGAAGAAACATCAGGTAAAACTTCAAACAGTTCTTGGGACACATGCTGTAAAAGCTTCAAGGAAGGCTTCAAGTCAATAACTATGTCACTTAGCTCCTTTATGGTTTCAAGTCTAAGAATCACACGTTCTATTGCTAACTCAACATTGTAGAGAAATTTTATTAGTTTTCGAACCTCTGCGATTTCGTTTGCGCAAATCGCTGCCCTTTCTTTATTTTTGTTTTTGAGAGCATTTATGCATGTTTGAAACAGAATATGATCTCTTTCTTTAAGACGAAAGCTTGCTTGGTTAAGTTTGTTGCGTTGAATTTTCAGGGTTTGAATTGATTTAACAACCGTCTCGCGAAATGGTGGAGGGTTTGGATGAAGAAAACCTTTGATCTTTTTTCCCTCCGCCCGCCACCGTTAGTTGCTGGCTTATATGCCGCTTCTTCCGATTTCTTTCACGTATACAACCACGGGGGGTTCTGGAAGTTCAGGACTTGAAGAAGTCAAAGCAGGTTCTTTTGGAGTTTCAGCCTTTACCTTGTCTTTCTCTTCTACTGCAGTTTTTAGGTCTTCGCCAAGTAAAATGTTTGAAAGTTTATTTTTTGTGAGCTCTAAATCATTTTTTTCTACATTGACTCGTCTTAGGTTTTCTTGGATTATTGCAAAGGCTGCTCCATAATATTGATCGTCGATTTTTCCTATTTCATGTTCGATTTCAAGATGAACCAAAGCGTAATTTAGCTCTCGAGTTTCTTCGGCACAGCGGGCAATTTCCTTGTTTATTTCTTCAATAATAGATTGAGCTTCAGTTTTCAGCTGGGTTAGTGCTCCGTCAAAACTGTTATGAAGTTCTTCGTATAGCTCTTGCGAGATTTTTTTCTTCTCAACTAACTCTTTAAGGGCTTGGTCTTTGCGCCATAAAAGCGGTATCTGATCACATAAGAGTGCAGCTTTTGATTTTATCTCGGACATGAGTGTTACTTCTGCACCGTCGAATTTCAGGTGCTCCGTGGGAAGTTTCAAGAATTTTCCGCTGCCTTGTTCGATGAACGCAGCGTCAAATTTTCCGTTTGGAGAGACTGCAAAAGAGGCTACTTTACCTACTACTCGTCCGTACTCGTCTTTGATTTGTTTTCCAACAGAAAGAAAAAGATTGGGGTCTTGTGGCATGGTTTTTCTCCCCTATACCTTTTAAGAGGTTTCAGTTGGTGCTTTCTCGCCTAAGGAAGGCGCTGGGAGTCCCGGAATTCCTGGTGGGAGTTCTGGGAACTTTTCTTTGATTCTTTGTTCCGCGACTGTTGCTGCTTCTGTGAGAATTTTCTGTGCATCTTCGTTTACTGCGTCAAAGTTCAACGTCATTCCTGAGCTTTGTCCAGCTTCAATCATTATACCGCTAAGTAAGTTGCCAATTTCTCCGAGCTCGTTTTCTGCTTCTGGAAATACGCTAACAAGTCCTGCTCTCACTGACCTTAAAACGCCGACTGCTGGTCCGAGGGTTGACACTACATCTCCAAGTTCGGATACAGTGCGTAACCTTAATACAATTTGTTCAAGTGCGAGTCTTGCGTTAATAATTAATCTTTCCATTTTGCGTATTTCTGCTAGCTCGTTTGCGAAGACGTTTGCGCGTGCTGTGTCGTGCTTTGTGTAGGCGTCGACTATTCTTGCGAATATTGCTTTGTCTCTTTGGCTGAACCTTTCAGTTGCTTGGTCAAGTTTCTGAACTTGCAATTCAATGCGTCTAACTGCGAAATCCAATCGCGGCTTCAGTGGACCTGGCGGTCTGACTGCCTCCTTGATGCGGTTGGTGAATGGTTGCTCATCTCTTCTAGTTTCCCATTTTTTTGCGAATCTTTCTGACAAATTAATACCTCCGAAAAAAGAAGGATGCACAGAACAATATTATGCATTGTTAACATGGTGAAAATATGCACGTATATACGTAGAGCTATATGCCAAAGTGAAAAGTGTTTTGAGCTTTAATTTTCTAATTAAAAGATAAAGTTGCTGATTTTGAGGTATTAGACAAAAATGTGTAAGTTAGACTAAAAAGAGGCTTAGAAATCAAGTGTAAGGCAAAGGTGAAAAAAATTGAAAGACAGAATGAAAATCTTCCTCGTAGTAGCAGCATTAGGATTTGCAGCTGGAGTTATCGCCGACATAACAGCGGAATACGTGATTCCAGCGATCATGACAGTGTTGCCAGAAGTTCTCAAGGCTAGATACATAATTTCAGGATTCGCCGGCGCTTGCTTAACGCTTGTCATGGTCAGCATATGGGCTTACGTCACTGGACCCTCAGAAAAGTAAAAAATCACTCTCACCCCTCTCTCCTATTTTGCGTATTTTTAGTTGACTTCTTCTAGAAAGAAAGTTTTGGACTCAGGAGCGGAAAAAGCAATCATCCGTTTTGTCAGTGTACCTCGATTACCTCATCGTCCAACATATTGAAATAATTGTTCAGTCTATTTACGCTTACGGAAGATACTGCAAATGTGCGGCATATTCGGTTTCGCTTTGAAAACGCCAATAGCCATGGACAACGTGTTCAGACTACTTGAAAAACTAGAAGTTCACCAATACCCGTCAGAACCGAAACCTGTCGGAGGTTATGGAGCAGGAATTGCTGTGCTTGAGGAAAGTGGAGAAGTTCTTTGTGAAAAAATTGGAAGCAGTGATGGTTCTCCTGCTAAGCGTTTATCTGAAATTTTTAGCGTGAAAGAAGCATCTATCCTAATCGCCCATGTTCGAATGCCAAGTCCTCAGTTCATGACAAGTTCCTCTTTTAAGGAAACAGCTCAGCCTTACATTGCAAGATGTAATCCAAGCCAAACTATTGTTTCAGTCCATAATGGCAGTGTAGCAAATTATAAGGAAATTAGAAAGAAACTTGGGGCGCATGTTTTTGAGTCTGAAAAAGTTGAACTTATCGACTCAGAAGTAATTCCACACTTGTTTGAGGAATTGTTGATGGAAAAGGCTGATGTTGACGAAGCTTTGGATGCGCTTTTCTTGTCTTTGGAAGGGCCAAGCGCGTTGAGTTTATTGCACGTCGAGAAAGAACGTGTGTTTATGCATTTTATTCATAAAGAGAAAACTAGGGGACTCCATGTGTGGACAAACTGGCGGAATGAAGTATTTTTCTGTTCCAGAAATGAATTGTTGGTGGAAATGTTTGGCGACATGCTGACGCAAGGAAAGTTTGAAAGAAAAGTGGCTGTTTCTTATCGTGAAGATGCAAATTTAAAGCTTTCTTTTACAATATAATTTTGGCACAAACAAATGGAACGGAAACATGTGGATTCGAATGTTTTCTGTTTACTCGCTAAACCTATTAGAGATGCTTTAGCCGAGTTAGGCTTTGCTGAACCAACGCTTCCGCAGATAAAAGCGATTCCGCATGTTCTGGCTGGCGAAAATGTGCTTTTGATTGCGCCTACGGGAAGCGGCAAAACGGAAGCGGTTCTTCTTCCAGTTTTTTCGAAGCTGATTCAGCAAGAAAAAAAGAAAGAAGGAATATCAGTAGTTTACATTACGCCTTTGAGGGCTTTGAACCGTGATTTACTAAAGCGTTTGTCTTTTTGGGCTCAGCGTTTGGGCTTTACAGTGGAGGTTAGGCATGGCGACACTGAAATGAAATTGCGTAGAAGACAGGTGATTTCGCCGCCGCAGATGCTTGTAACAACGCCGGAGACATTGCAGGCGATTCTTCCAGGCTCTCGTATGAGACAGCATCTGAGCCATGTTAGGCACGTTGTTGTTGATGAAGTACATGAGTTGGCGTCGAGTAAGCGTGGTGTTCAGCTTTCAATAGCTTTGGAGCGCCTTTTTGATGTGGTTGGTGAGGAGTTTCAGCGTGTGGGTTTGTCGGCTACTGTTGGAAACCCGGAAGAGGTTGCGCAGTTTATTGCTGGAACAGGTCGAAAGATTCGAATCGTGCAAGCATTGCCGCCTAAGGGTTACAGTTATAATGTGGAGAATCCGTTGCCAACTGATGCGGATTACGAGTTGGCTGGTAAGCTTAGAACTTCGCTGGAAGCGGCGGCTAGAATAAGGCGAGTGTTGGAGCTTGTTGACAGCCATAAGTCAACATTAATATTTGTAAAAACATAGTCAACTGTGAAAAATAATATTAATAACGGAAGCTAAGATTACCTTAAACATTCTCTGCATACAAATGGGGTTTGAAAAGTTGTAAGCAATTAACTTAGTAATCAATAAGCCAGTAATCAATATTGTTATTTACCAAGTTTAGCCCTCTTAGCATCCAAGGCGACTACAGCTTCAAAGGGGCTTCCAGCACGTCTGCATGCAGGACAGAAACCGCTACGCCTAACAGCATCATCATGCATGTGAATATGTATCACAGGAGTTCTGGCTGAACGTCCCAGCTTTTTAGCAATGTTATGAGTGCTCAGCAGTTCCTCAACATACAATCTTATGATTTCACTATGTTCGTTGTCTGATAACGTTTTAAACGTGCCTCTATACTCAGCTTGCTTTGGCACTTCTCCATACTCCACTTTGATGCCTAAGTTTGAAAGGATGTCTTCCTTCTCTTCTTTATGCCAAGTGTTGTATGGAAACTCTCCAAGTCCCAAGGCTCCACTCCTAGTCACTATTAAAAAGTATGGTTGTGGCATTTTCCTCACAACTGTTGGGTCGAAATAGTTGTATAGCCACTTCAAGTCTGCAGCTAAGCCATACACTCCTTGAGCCTTGAGAATTAAGTAGTCTGTAAGGTTTCTTATGTCAATGTCAATAGCATAATAACGTATTGAGTCTAAACCTAAAGCTATGCCAACATGTCTAGCCTCACGAATCAAATAGATCATTTGGCTTTTTGCAAAAACTTGGTTCTCACTCACTTTCAGCCTTGAATAGTAGAAATTTGCTGCTTCTCTCACAACCAAATAGATAAGCCTCTTCCAATGGATTCTTTTATACAGCAGATCAGTGAGCTTGGCTGCGTTGAAAAACTCTTGGTCAACATTCAGGTAAAGTGGACTGCTGGAAATAATAATGTCGTAGTTTTGAACGTCATGCAGCGTTAACTGGTCAGCCAGCTTAACTGGATAGCTGCAGTCCACGTCAACATTTTCTCCCTTCAAAAGCAATATCTTCTTGTCCTGCATATATGGACTCCTAAGCCAAGCAAGATTTTCACCATCTCTGCTTCCAAAAAGGTCGAAAATTGTGTGTCCTTCATTCAAGTAGTTTTCTCCAACATGTTCAAGAAAGCTGCTTTTGCCTGTTCCACGTAAACCAAGACAAAACCATGTGAATGGTTTATTGAATTTAATATTGTCAGTGTGTCTAATCCAAAGGACTTTCAAGAGCTAACACTCTCAGTTTTTGGCTTCACTACTCCAAGCAGCTCCTTATACAAGTCTGGATCCACAAGCCTGCTTAACTGCTCGAAAACTTGCATTGCTATTGGAACACTCCAACGCAAAAACTCAGCCTTCAACACTTGCAGACTGGATAGGCTGAGATTAAACTCGTGTGTTTTCAGAAAGAAGGCTTCTGCTTCGTTTTTAGCTTTTTCTAGCCTCTCATTTTTTTCCTGTCTCTCGAGTTCTGAGAAACACGAAAAACTCAATGGAACATCGTTTCTATGCCAAGGCTTGATAAACCGTTCATAGTTTTCAACTGTTAATGGAAAACTCCAAGCCACACAGATAAACTCAGCTTTTATTGGCGTGTTAAGAAAAGCCAACACCAATGAATATATTGTGCTGATTTGTTGCATGTCCAAGTCGAGTTTGTCTGCTGGCACCATGTAAGCAGCTTCACACACCAGCCTAACTTTTTGCAGTGGATCTGCTGGAGTGGCAACAGCCAAGTGCTGAGCCAAGAGAGTTTCGAAGCTTCCTTTTCTATGTAATCGTAAAGCCTTGGTTGCAAACTCTTCAAAACCAGATTCTTCAGTTTGGTTTTCAATCATATTATATAACTCCTCACATCTCGTTTCTTTTCCAACTCAGAAGCCTGACTCAACATCTGAAAGTGCAACCTCTCTTTAACAAGCAAAAGTTCATTTAACTCCAAGTCTTTCTGCAAAAATTTTATCTGAAGAGTTGACTCAAAGTTTCGTTTACGTTTCTTTCTCTTTCTGTTTAACTCACTCATTTTCTCTTCTCCTTTCAGAAAATACAAGCTGTTCTTGGCTGTTCTGCTCAGAGAAGCTTGGAATATTGTCAGATGGCACCTTTTCACCTTGTCTCTCTGTGGTATCCACCCCCCCTATTACAAAATTTTTTTTAATACTCCCCCCTGGCACCAGCTTGTGATAAGGTGATAAGGTGCTGTTCAGGAACTTTTCTAACTCTTTTTCGTAAAAGGCTTTGTATTCACTTATATTTTTGGAAAGGACAAGCTGTTTTGGCTTGTCTTGCACAAACTCATACAGGTATGGTTTAGCAGTTTGAATTTCCCTCAAATATCCCAAATTAGCTAATGTTTTCAGTATTCTTGCAGCAGTGACAGTGGACACTCCAAGCTTTTCAGCCAGTTTGTTTTTGTCCAGTTGGTCAACTGTTTCAAAAATAGCTAAAGCTTGAGCTTGACGTTTCTCAACCCTTGAAACAGTCTCCATTATGGTTGGCTCCAAAATCTTTATGGCATTTTCAAAGTCTTCCACATTGGCAATAACAAACTTGGAGCCATCCTCATTATCTTCCAAGCAAAGCCTTTGTTTTTGGTGTAAAATTGCCAGGACACGAATAAAATTTAAGATACGTTCAACTTGGCTCCTCAAGGCTACTTTCTGCTCTTTCTTCACAGCCAAGTCCACAAGTTGCAGCAGGCTGTCAGGTGGAAAAACAACAACTTCCACGTTCCAGTCTAATAGCCTCAAAGCGTTCTGAAAGTCCTTCTCTGTGTATGGTGTCTTGCCAACATCCAAGTTGATTTTTTTACGTAAACCTTCAGGAATCATGGCATCTCTAAGTTTTTTGGCTACGACACGTTTAGTTAAAAGATCAGAGTCGTTAAGGCTTAGCTTCAAAACTCTGCGATAAAGGTCTGGATGCACTCCAATATCTGACTCAGTTGTAATGAAATTCTTTGCATTAGTTTTGGCTCTTCCAAGAATCATTTTGCCAGTTTCTTCATCGCGCATTGGATAAATCGTTTCAATAGATTCTCCTTCTCCAACACTTCTCAAGCCAAGAGTTCCAGTTTTGCTTTCCATGCCTGCAATTTCATAAATCAGCAGTGTGCCTGAAAACTCCTCTGGAATATATTTCACTGCTTCTGGAGTGCTTGTTGTAAACTCGTAGAGCCATTCAGTTGGAATCAAAGGTTTAATGGCTCTTATGCTTTCGTTTTTGCCACTTCCACTATAACCTGACAAGATTCCACTTATTGGATACTTTGTTTGTCCACTGCAAATCATAACAAAGTTCATGAGTAAAGTGTTGTCTTCTCCAATGAGCCTACGTCTCCCAAAACTCAACACATAATCAAGCAACTTTGGATCCTCAAGTAGCCTTTCAGCCTTCTCCTTTTCTTCCTGAGTTAACAGTTTGGCTATTTGCTTTGGAGCTATTGGACACTTTTCCCGGTCGCATTGGCTTTTCAAAATTGGATCCGTGCAACCATACACGTATTTGCCTTGGACTGCTGACTTCACTAGAGAATCAAGCTCTTTCCAATTCAACTCTGGAGTGTTGAGCTTATTCCAGGACTTGAGAATTTCCTCTCTAACAGTTTTCGGTTGATATTGTTTGAAGTTTATGTAATAAGAAGCCAGCCTAATGCCATACTCGTTTCGCAAGCCTTCACTGGTTCCTTTCATTAAAGCTTGGACACATGGTGGATCCTTACCTCTGTATGGCTTGCCACTTAAATCTGGACTGTCAAACCATGCTGGCTGCTGTCTTTGAATTTTAACTCCAGCCTTATGGATGGCTTCGTAAAACATGGCTTCTAAATCTTGCACAGTGCTTGGACTGTTATCGTTCAATCGCTTGTAGCCTTGGCTTGGAGCCATAATGCAGAGTTTTCCTTCTCCAAGAATTTCTAACGCACACTCATTGTGATATATCGAAACAGTTTTTGGTTTAGTGTGGCAAAAATAGATCCAATGCTGTCCTTTGCTTGGTGTCTCTTCAACCTGTGTGCAGAGCAGATGCTTTAAAACTTCCTTGCCTTTATCTATGGTTTCTTGTGGCAAATTTTTTACGTCGAAGTCTATGGCTGCAATATAGAATTCGTTATAAAGTTGCTGTCCACAAATAATGGCGAATCCATCAGCCTCTTGCCAAGGCAAAGCCTCAAAAGCTATTTCGTTTTGCCTTTCAGTCTGCCAATGGCTCCACTTATGCAACGGTTCCTTGCCTTTAAGACACACAACAACGCAACCAAGAAGCCAATATTCATGTGCAGCAGCCTTTAACTCTTCAGCCATGCTTCTACTCCTCTTTCAAAGTTTCTTCAATCATTGCCAATAGAAAATCCACAATGGAGCCACCACATGGTGCATTAGGTGTCCTATAATAATGCTCTCTTATTTTGCCATCTTCTGAGACAAAAACTCCTTGCATACATCTTGAACCATAAGGCTTTTCGCCCTCAATAGTGCCTTTGACAGCTTCACCTGACATTTTATCGTAGTAAACGAAACCACATCTAGAACACTTGAAAATTATAAAGGGGTTGTCATGTGCGAAAATTGTTGCTGTTTTTTGGTTGCATATTGGACATTCAAAAAGTTTCTGCCTAGCCACAATAAAACAGCTCCTAAGTCTTTGGCTTTTTTACACGTCTAAAAATGAAACCTTCCTGTCCAAGCCAATAGTGAAAATTGCCAATGCCAAGGTTGCCTTTATTTTGCTTGAGCATGTTTTCTAAATGGTTCCAAAGTTGCAAATCGTTGCAGTTATCTTTTCTAAGCAGTTGGAAAGCTCCTTTATTGCCTGTTCTGTTTTCCCAATTCAGCTTTTCATAGACTTCAGCATGCTCAGCATCCACTGAAGGCTTGGCTTCTTTCGCTGGCTGCTGTTTCTGCTGAAAAGCCTGCTGCAGCCAACTGTCAACAATCGCCTCCAACTGTGCTTTTGCAATGTTTGTCTCCTCACTTGAGTCTAGTTTGGCTTTAAGAGTGTATTCAATTCTTTGCCAGTCTTTGTCTCCAAGCTGCTTGGTTAAGCCTTTAGCAACCTGAATTTCAATTATCTCTCCCATCACCTCTCACCTCTCAAAATTTCCTGAATTCCTTCAACCTCAATGAGAATTGTCTTCAATGCAGCTTTCGCAACGTATTTTTGGCAGTCATCTTTGACTGGACAGTTTTCGCAACTGTTTGGTGGTATTGGCTTTCGCAACGAAAAGCAACCTGGCAAAGTGTTGCGGTCATTCATTGTTTTTTTGCTCACCTTTTCTCTGTTGTCCAAGAAGTTCATCAATCAAGGATTGTTTCTCGTGCAATATCGGCTCCATGCTTTTTGGAACGATAAGCAGCAAGCTGTCATAGAAAATGGTCACGTCTGCTCCTGGTTGCAAATTATGGTAGTCTCGGTAAGGCTTTGGAATGACAACCACACCACTGGTTCCATGTCTCATTATTTTATGTTCACTTCGTGCTGGCATGTTTACCCCAATGTTTATTAGCAACCTTTCGTCTATTTTAAAATGCACGAAAGCATGTAGTTAATTTGGAGTTGAAAAAGCATGGGAAGTATGCGGGAAATAAACCAGCAGAAATGGAGTCGCATGAAATTGATAATTGAAGAATTGAAAAAGCAGCCTACGAGCATTTCGGATATTGAGAAGCTTTTTGGCAACAAAGTCGGCAGGCGAACCCTTCAAAACTACCTGCTTGAACTCAAAGCTCTAGGATTAGTGGCATTTGATGAAACTCAAAGCTCCTACCAGTGGACTGAATCTAGGCAAGTTTACAGCAAAACGGACTATCAACTTTCACTGGAACATTCCAAGCTTTTAGTGTTATCTTCGCAAGATAACACAGAAGACGACGAAAATATGCGTTTAGATTCATGGGATCCTTTTTATGCGGTTGATCTAATTGTTTTTTCCGACATTACCACAAGTGCAAACCTGAAAGACAAATGCCTTTACCAACACATACGGACAGGCTATCCGGAAACGTATGGTTTGATGGAGAAATATCGAGGGATTCTGGATAAACTTGGCTACTCTGAAAGTCCAGGCATACCGAAACTTGAATCCTTCTTTAGATCGGAAACTATTCCAAAGGAATTGAAGGAAGCCATAGAATTAAGAAACCTGTTAGTTGGGAAACTTTACTTCATAGTTGAACAGGTAAAACATGGCATTCCGCTAAAGGGCTTCTGTGACTGCTGTCCGCGCTTGCATGTGTCTGTGCAAGGCTAGCCTAGTTGAACATCCCATTTTTTATTCGTCTCGTTATACAACACACGTTAAATGTTTCTGTTTAAACATCAGAAATAAAGTTTAAACATGGTTAAAAAAAGAGGAGTTCATTCGAGAATTTGTTTCAAGGCTTTCTCCAGTTCCAGAAGTTTCTCTTCAGCTTGGCTGATCCGTTTTTTCAAGTCAATATTTTCCGACATGACATTATTTAGTAAAAGCTGCAGTTGTCTAGTCTGCTGATCAATCTCTCCACGAAGTTTGGCTTTCAACTCTTCCAAGTTCTCCCTTGAATTTACACTCAGCAGCTTCTCTCTTTCAGCATACATGTGTTTAAGGCTTTCATATTGTGTGGCTTTGTAGGCTTCAGCCATTTCTCCAATTTCGTGTCCAAGCCAAAAATCCACGATAGTGTCTGGAACTCCTGAATTAATCATGATTGAGCCAAAGCTTTCACGTAAGGCATGAGGACTCAAAGGATTGAACTGTTTGCCATTGTTTTCGTTGTCGACTAAGCCAGCTTTCTTGGCTACTACTGCAAGCATGTTTTGCACATGGTTGGTTTCTAAAGGCTGCTTGCCACGTTCCTTAATGAACAGTGGAGTGTCAGGTTTAAACTGGACTCCTCTTGATTTGACGTCTGCAATGTAAGCTTTCAAGGCTGCAACAGCATCTTTTCCAAGAAAAGTGTAATATTCAGTTCCAGTTTTGGGTCTATACAAGTCAAGCTTCATTGGTGTTTCATTTTTAGCCAAGCCTTCCGATACGTCTCCATACTTCAAGCTGCAAAGCGTAGAGACATCCATGCCACTTTGAAACATAGTCAATATTATGGCTCTGTCCCTTGGAGTGCGTGCATGATCCACAAGCAGCTTAACCTGTTCTGCAGTCACTTTCATTCTCTTGTTCTGCACTCTTGGTTTTGGGAGCCTATGTCTTCCTTTCAGTCGGACTGTCACGTTATAGGTTGCATAGAAACTTCTTATGCTGTTCACGTAGCAGTGAGCAAGCTTGTCTGAAACTCCTTTACCAACAACCTCATGCAGTCCTTTTCCTCTGCTTCTCCTTGGATACTCTGTCTTGAGCCAATTGTAAAACTTTACCAGCCTTGCCAAGACAATGTCTTGCCTTTCTCTGATGTCCTTTTTAGCGTCAGCCAAAGCCTCATCAATCAAGCTTGAAGCAGTCATGCCAGTGAACAAAACATAAGCTTTGAAAGCAGCTCTGTAATTGTATCTTGTTCCCGGTCTGGTTATGCTGTCTAGCCATCTTTTTAATGCAGGGTCATTCCAGTTGACTATTTCTTTGCTGGTAGCTTCCTTATATGTTGTTTTTTGAGTCATGTTTACTCACTTCCTCTGTGGTAAATAATTAAAGAGCAGAATCTCATACTTAAAACTTATGTTACAACTTAACCATAGAATACTTTGAGACTTTAGGATGGGAAGTAGTAACTGCTCAAGAAGTAGGTTTACAAGGAGCAAGAGATAAGGACGTTGTAGAGTATGCAAAGAAAAACGATTTGTTACTAATTACGCAGGACCAGAAACC
>Ga0078972_1006558_pt1 | contig 27357 bp, 26 predicted proteins | sample YelNatPaOPGAMG01_FD_67568 | JGI IMG/M metagenome (GOLD analysis project Ga0078972, IMG submission 67568) | Hot spring thermophilic microbial communities from Obsidian Pool, Yellowstone National Park, USA - OP-RAMG-01 (SPADES assembly) (version 2) | ecosystem: Environmental > Aquatic > Thermal...
TGTTTATTGCATCCTCAAAGGGGACAAATGAGGAAAGCTATCTGGTCCAGAAGATGGCAAGACAGATATTCCAGACAAACAACGTAGACAACAGCTCAAGATTCTGCCAGGCTCCAGCCACAACAGGTCTGTGGAGAACAGTAGGCTATGGAGGGGATTCAGGATCAATAAAGGATATTTATGAATCTAAACTTATACTTATTATTGGGTCCAACACTGCGGAATCACATCCCGTCCTTGCCACGAGGGTGAAGAGGGCCCATAAGAAGAACGGCCAGAAACTCATTGTTGCTGATCTGAGGAAACATGAAATGGCAAACAGGGCTGACATTTTCATGCACCCTGCACCGGGAACCGATCTTGTATGGATCTCTGCGATCACAAAATATATAATTGACAAGAAATGGCATGACAGCAAATTCATAGAGGAAAGGGTTAACAATTTTGAAGCATATTATAAAAGTCTGGACAGATTTACACTGGAATTTGCCGAAAAGACCACTGGAATAGGGAAAGATGTACTCATTAAGGTTGCAGAGACCATACACCAGTCCCCAACAATGTGCGTACTCTGGGCAATGGGTGTCACCCAGCAGGATTACGGTAGTGACACATCTACTGCCATATCCAATCTCCTCCTCGTAACTGGGAATTATGGCAAGCCTGGCTGTGGTTCATATCCACTCAGGGGGCACAACAATGTGCAGGGTGCAAGTGATTTCGGTGCAATGAGTGCATTTTTCCCCGGTTACCAGAAGGTTGATGATGTTTCCATCAGAAAAAAATTCGAAAAAGCATGGAACACCAAACTTCCGGCAAAACCCGGTTTCGACAACAACACATGCCTGGAGGCAGTGAAGGATGGCAAGATCAGGGGAATGTATGTCATAGGGGAAGAGCTTGTTGAAACAGGATCCGATTCCAACTTTATCAGAGAGAGGCTTGAGGAATTGGACTTTCTCGTTGTGGAGGATTTATTCTTTTCAGAAACTGCCAGTTATGCTGATGTTGTTCTTCCGGCTGCCGCAAGCCTGGAAAAGGAGGGGACATTTGACAATACTGAAAGGAGAATTCAGAGGCTTTACAAAGTGTTTGACCCTGTGGAGGGAAGCAGACCAGACTGGCAGATTGTTCAGGATATAGCAAGGTTCATGGGATTTGACTGGGACTATAAGCATCCATCGGAGATTATGCTTGAAGCTGCATCACTTGCGCCAATGTTCCAGCATGTGTCCTATGAGAGGCTTGAGGGTTTCAAATCTCTCCAGTGGCCTATGAATGAGGATGGCACAGATACACCCACACTATATCTCAAGGAGTTTCATTTCCCGGACGGAAAAGCTTTCCTGTACCCTCTTGAATGGAGACCCATGGTTACAGTGGAGGCAGAATTTGACCTTCATCTTAACAACGGCAGGCTTCTTGAGCACTTCCATGAAGGCAATGAAACATACAAGAGCCCTGGAATCTCTGAGAAGGTTCCATCATCATTCCTCGAGGTGTCTCCTGAACTTGCAAAGGAAAGGGGGCTTGAAACAGGAGACTATGTGAGAATAATTTCAAAGTACGGTTCAGTAAAGAACAGGGTTCTTGTTACGGACAGAGTATCTGGAAAGGAACTTTACATGCCCATGAATGCCAACGGTGATGAGGCTCTTAACACACTTACCGGAAGAAACATGGATCCTGATTCACATACTCCCTCATACAAGGATCTTTCTGTAAAGATAGAAAAACTAAGTGACAAAAGGACAGGATCGCCCCTACCGAAAACGAACCCAAGATTCGGGCACCCGAATCCACAGGATGGGGTAATGGTTGAAAAGAAATGGGAAAGGGCAGATTATAAAAAAATTGTGGAGGACTGATTTAATGGGGAAACAGTTAAGCTACAGGCCGGAGGATCAGAAAGAAGTTTCAGATTCAGAAAAAGGAACAAATGATGGTGAATACGAATCAACAATGCTTTTCATAAGGTCACTGATGGAACACAGGGAAACTGTATTCTCGGTTCTTACTGAAATTATGCAGACAGAAAAAAACCAGAACCTGGTGAACAATATTGGAAGCATCTACAGGTTCTTAACTGAACTTGATTCCAGATGGGTTTCAGAGACTCTTGAAAGATCTGCAAAGAAGATAAAGGAAATCCCCAATACTGATAGGGATGTCGCAGGAATTATGGGACTGCTGAGGATAATAAAAGATCCAGATATAAATGCTGGATTGAAAGTTGCCCTGAACCTGATCTCAGCGCTGGCTCCCCATGGTAAAAATGATCAGTAAGATTTCAAAGGAGTCCCCTTTACCCGGAGCAGGCAGAGCAGACATAACCAAATTTAAAGATGGTGTGTTTCAGGAGTCTGAAGATTTAATAACAGCAGAGGAACCTCTGGAAATAAGGATATGCAGCGGCAAATCAGGAAAATGCTCCAGGTTTGCGGTAACAATGAGGACTCCCGGGGAAGATGAATACCTTGCTGCAGGACTCCTTTATACAGAGGGTATAGTGAAGGGTCTCTCTGATTTTGATACTGAAAAATTTAGGAAAACCCAATCAAACATACTGGAGGTATGGCTTAAGGAGAATTCCGTGGAACAAAAAGAAGAAAGATATTTTCCCTCATATTCAAGCTGCGGACTCTGCGGGAAAACAAGCCTTGACCAGGTTTTTGTAAAGGGGGCAAGAATTCAGCATGGGTTCAGTAAAGTGAGCCCGAGCCTTATTCTCTCACTTCCAGGAAAAATGCATTCAAACCAGAAAATGTTCTCCGAAACCGGGGGGATACATGGGGCAGCCCTTTTCAGTGAGGAAGGAACTGTGATCGCCTCTTCAGAGGATGTTGGAAGGCATAATGCTGTGGACAAAGTCATTGGGAAATCTTTCCTGGATGGCACTCTGGGGAAAGGGCATATATTGCAGATAAGTGGGAGATCAGGTTTCGAAATAGTCCAGAAGGCAGCAATTGCAGGTATACCTGTGGTGAGTTCAGTCTCTGCACCATCAACTTTGGCTGTGGAAACAGCTCAAACCTTCGGAATCACTCTCATCTGTTTTGTCAGGGAAAATAGATTCAATATCTATACTCACGGAAACAGAGTATCCAGAAAATGATCCCAATAATCATGTACATTATGAAACAGGAAAAAGATGTTCTTCACGATTCAGGTTATGCTGCCAACACAGGGGATACCTGAAAACACTGGTTTTTTGCATACCAATTTATCCTATATAAAATTAATTCCAATAGTTTAGATATATAATTGGCATTGTTAAAGTGGTGAGGTAACATGAGGATGATTTGTGATTCCTGCGGAGGCACAGGTTGGGTCAAGGACAAGGATGGCCGGCTTGATGTATGCGAAAAGTGCTGGGGTCTAGGTTACGTTGAAACGTCTCAGTTAAATAAGGAAAATCCAGAAACCAAAGAAGAGATAGATCTGAGAAAAAAGTCCACTTATGTTGTCATAGGTGTTCTGGGAGCATACTATGCATTCCTTTTCGGCATATCGCATGTAATTTCATTGAATATTTTCATTTATCTTGTTCTGATACTGATCGGCTATTACTTCAGTTCTGCAATGGGACGTCTCTACTATAACCATATGCGTGGAAACAAGCCCAAGAACGGAGAGAAGAAAACATCGTGAAAGAATCCGGCAAAGAGACTGAACCGTTCATATACGTTCCAAAATTTTTTCAGTATTAACGTCAACATAAAGAAAATTAAATAGGTTGTCTGACATCGCCTGTAAATTTGGTGGATCAGGTATATGGAAAACACCATTGTCAATGGTAACGCAGGTGCTGTGAAAAAACCTAAATCCAAGTACTTATGGTTTCTCAGCTATCTTCTGTCCAATATATCAGGGGGCTTGACATCACCACTTATCCCTCTCTTCGTTGTAATATATCTGCACTCCAATGTTGAGTTTGTGGGTATCGCATCTTCAATATCATCTGCTGCATCTGTCCCGGCACTTATATTCTGGGGGGATCTTTCAGATTCACTGGGTAAGAGGAAGATATTCATTGTTATAGGTTTCATAGGTTCTTTCTTCGCACTTCTTCTTGTTATTTTCGCACATATGCTTTGGACATACATTGGTATGCTGGTCATTTTCCAGCTTGTTGCAATGGCAGCCACACCAGTTTCAACACTTCTGATCCTGGAAAATACAGAGGAGAGGGAATGGCCCACAGTTATGGCCAGATTCAATACTGTCTCTTATATAGGGCTGGTAGTGGGTCTTCTGGCAGGTACGGTAATAATTACAATTTTTGCTTCGTTCACAATGATTGTACTCCCGCTTCTTTATGTCATCTCGGCATTTGTTTATCTCTCGGCTGGAATCACAGCTCTTGTAATACTTCCCGAATCAATCAGAAGACTCAGAAGATCCAGGCTGAACAATATCTACTCATTCAGGATGGTTGAAAGACTGAGATATTTTCCAACAGGTGTAATACATATATTCAAGTTCAAAAACATGAAAAAGGGAAGACCTCTTCTTCCAAGAACCAGAAACTATATTCTCCTCACATGTCTTCTTATGTTCGGGTTTCAGCTCTTTTTCGTCCCTTTTCCGGTTTATATAATAAATAAACTGGGGGCATCAGAAACAGATGTATTCATAATGTATCTTCTCAACAATATATTTTCTGCAATTGCATTCAAGATGGCAGGGGCGTCAGTACGGGTTCTGGGACTCAGGAAAACCATATCATTCTCTCTTTTATCAAGAATAGCCATAATATCAGTTGCTTCTATTCTTACCTTTCTTATACTTCCTGTTGGCCCATTGCTCTATATCTCAATATTTATCTACGGTTTCATGGGATTTTTCTGGAGTTTCATAAGCATAGCATGGGTAACATCAATTTCAAAACTGGCTCTTCCAGAAAACAGGGGGAAATCAATTGGCCTCTACAACTCATTTCTTGGGATAGGGCAGATAGCTGGATCCGCTATCTCAGGGTTTGTTGCCTATGACATAGGGTATGGCTTTGATTTTATTGTTTCGGTTATTGTTATAGCAGTTGGAGCAATTCTGATCTCAACATTTCAGCTTCATACCCCAGAACTGGGGAAAGGATACGAAACAGGAAAATCCATCAGTAAGATCCCCTGATACGGGTTCTGTCAATGACAATTCCCTTGGGGGTTATTGCAATGAGGTTTTTACCAAGACCAGCCACATCACCGTTCACGTCTCTTCCAATTGCCTTGACTTCCTCGATTACCCTTCTCATGAGAATCTCGTCATTTGAAACATTGCTGCAGTCAAGGAGAACTATGTTGCCGCCATAAACGTGGTCAGTTATCCTTCTCACGTCCTCAAAACGGTATATTTCCGCAACCTTAAGGGTAGTTGTTACACCCTGTTTTTCCTCTGGAAACCTGAAATTATTGAGGTCAATGAATTTTCTTCCCTCAGTTTTTCCCCTATCAGAATCTGATTGCGATTTTTTTCTCAGAAGAGCCATTTAATATTCCTCAAACCATATTTATAACGGATATAAACTTTTTTTATCTGACCTGTTTTAAATAATTAAACAGAGTTTCAGAATGTTATGATTTTGTAGCCCTGATCTGCATATCTGGTAATGGTATCCGATACGTCTTCCAGCTTTATGCCTATCTTTGCTATGTCTTCAGTGACATTTTTTGCTGCAGCATATCCGTTGCAGGCAACCTGTATTACCCTGAGATCGGTAAGCATCTGTATCAGGTTGTCAATATCCTGGTCATGTTTTGCCAGTGCCTCCTCACTTGGGCCGAAAAATACAAGCTTAACATCCTCTGCCAGTTTTTTCCTGGAAACATTCTTTGCAAAATTGAGGCCAACAATCATTTTACCTTTCTGGTCAAGCCCGGATAGTATTATTATAAGGTATTTTTCTGACATGATTAGGCCATATATGGCAGTAAAATATAGTTTGCTTTGCTGTTGCTTCAAGGGCATTTTATATGACAGACAAATAAATTTAAATCAGAAATTGCATTCAACTTATTGTGTTTGAACGCATGAAAGCAGGCTGGCGTCTTGCAAAAACAGTAAGGAAAAGTGTTGCAAGAGACAGGACCATATTTCTCTATCCAATCCTTTCAGGAATAGTTTCCGTTGCAGTCTTCATATTGATTTTCGTATCCCTCTTCATAGCACTACCGGCATCATCTGGAGGTTACACAATCCTCTTCTACATGGGTTTCCTGTTTCTGGCCTATATAATCATGGCATTTATCTCCACCTACATCCTTCTTTCAATGCTCATAGCTTACAGGGCGTTCAACTCTGGAAATCCAGTAACAATAAGGAATTCCCTGAGAAAAGCATGGGGATATGCTCCCCAGGCCCTTGAATGGTCATTATTCTATTCAGTTCTAATAATGATATTAAGAATAATTGAGTCAAGAATCAGAGGCATTGGGGGAATTCTCATAGGGGCCACGGGATCATTTATGATAGCGGTTGCAACATTTTTTGTCGTTCCGTCGATTCTGGATAACAAATCGGGACCGATCAGAGCCATAGAGCAGAGTGTTTCAACAATCAGAAAGAATTTTGGTGAAACATTTGGAGGGGTGGCCTATGTGGATCTCTACACTCTTGGCTTCACATTAGGTGGCTTTATAATCTTTATCATAGGTCTGACAGTCATACCATCCACAGTTCCTTCTATATTTGTTGCAGTCCTGATCATTGTCGGGCTTATGCTCATAGCACTGGGGATCATCTTCAACTTTACGTACATGAATGTTTTAAAACTGGTACTATTTGACTACATTAATGGAAGAGGGCTTCCAGAGGGGTTCAATGAGGCAGACATAAACGCAGCAATCAAGAGAAGAGGTTCCGGGGGCATGTTCAGCAGCAACTTCTCAACCTTTAACAACAATTTCTGAAATTGATACATGGAATGAGTCCTGAGGGTTATTGGCAACAGAACGGTAAAAATATATTCTTTCAGGGGAATACCAGTTATGTATGAACCAAAAGTATCGGAAATAAGAACATATATTGTGAAAAACCCCTGGAAGAAATGGGTATTCCTGGAACTCATAACCCCTGACGGCTCAATTGGAACAGGTGAAGCCACAGTATACAGCGCACAGTTTTCAGTTAAGGAAAGGCTGAAGGATCTCGGTGATATGATCATTGGGTCAAACCCATTTGAGATTGAGAAATTCATGAACCGCTGGATGCTCAGAACATTCAACAGGAGCAAAGATCTGGTAAGTATAAGTCTCATGAGCGGCATTGAAGTTGCTTCATGGGATCTTATGGGGAAACACTTCGGTGCACCCGTATATACATTCCTTGGAGGCAGGATGAGGGATTCCATCAAGGTATATGCAAACGGCTGGTACACATCAGCAGAGAATCCAGAGGACTGGGGAAAACTGGCCAGGGATGCTGTAAATAAGGGATACAGGGCACTTAAATTTGATCCATTCGGAGCAGGATCGGGTTTCCTGAGCGAGGATGAATTCAACACATCAAAACAGATAATTGAATCCGTACATTCTGCAGTAGGTGATAAAACTGAACTTTTAATAGAGGGGCATGGTAGATTCAACCGATCCACAGCACTTAAAATAGCAAAATATCTGGAAAGATTTGAGAACATAGGCTGGTTTGAGGAACCGGTTATTCCTGAAGATGTTGATGGTATGTCAGTACTATGCCGATCTACGAGCGTTCCAATTGCCGCAGGGGAACGCTATATAACAAGATTTGATTTCACACGCCCTTTCGAAATTGGTGCCCTGCATATTGCACAGCCGGACATTATAAATACGGGTGGTCTGCTTGAAACAAAGAAAATAGCGGCAATGGCAGAATCATACAATATAGCAGTTGCTCCACATCAGGCCGAAGGGCCCATCAATACTTTCATCACCATGCAGCTGGACGCCACCCTCCCAAACCTGAAAATACAGGAAATGTTCGATGAATTTGCCTATCCGGACTGGGCATGGGACATAGTGGATAACAAACCAGAAGTGAAAAATGGGTATGAAAAGGTCAGCAACAGGCCCGGCATAGGTATTGGAATAAGGGAAAAAGTCAAGGACTACATAGCAGATGAGAACGACAGGGACTTCAATCTCTTTTCCGAGGGATGGGAAAAGAGAGGCTTCAGGTGAATTGTCTTATGGAAGATAAGCTGAAAAACTTAGCACCAAAAATAGACACTCTGGCAGAAGGCCCAAGCTGGGACGCAGGAAGAGAAAGGTTATACTGGGTGGACATCCCGGCCAGAAGATTTCACTATTTGGACTGGGGAAGCGGTAAAATAAGCACTGTGGAAACTGGCGATATCATGACCTCACTGTATCCGGACGGTAAGGGTGGATTTATGGGAACAACAGGTGACAGTTTTGTAAGGGTTGATCCAGAAACCGGATCAGTTTCAACCCTTGCGAAAATTCAGATTCCAAGAAAGAAAGTAAGATTCAACGATGGGAAGTGTGATTTATATGGAAATTACTGGGCAGGAACAATGGATATTGGAGAAAGGGAGAAAGTTGGAAAACTTTACGCCATGAAAAACCAGGGAGAAGTAAAGGTTCTGCTGGAAGGTTTAACAATATCCAATGGACTCTCCTGGGATATTGGGAAGAAATTGTTCTATCACATAGACACTCCCACAAGGAAAGTGGATGTTTACGACTATTTACCGGGCAAACTTGAAATATGGAACCGAAGGACAGCTTTAGATTTCGGATCTCTTCCAGGAAACCCGGACGGTATGACCATCGATTCCAGAGGATACCTGTGGGTTGCACACTGGGGAGGAGGATGCATTTCACAGTGGGATCCAGACAGGGGAGAAAGGATCAGGACAATAAAAATACCTGCAAAAAATGTAACTTCATGTGCATTCGGAGGGTTGGAAATGGACAAACTGTTTGTAACCTCTGCAAAAGCCTCCGGAAATTACATGGATAATGATATGGGTGGTTCTGTGTTTGTTCTGGATGAACATTTTTAACATTCCCAACATATGAAAAAATGTGCATACTTTTTACGATAAAGGGATCATTTATTTATTAAGTTTTAAAAAACCCTGTTTGTAACTTTAAATCTACCGATTTAAATTGTTTACCAGCTATGTCCCATGCTTTCACTGGCCCTTCAAGGATGGTCGATAAGAGAATAGGGCTGAAGGATATTGTGCATAAGGTCGTTGGACACAGGGGTAAAGGCATGTCACCTTTACCTGACCACTGTACAGGAGGTTATTTCCACAATAAGGATTGCCTACATTACCAGAGGCAAGAGTGTGGATGTGAAATTGTCCTCAGGTGATGAGAGATCTCAGATGATCATGGAGAAATTCGATCTGGTAAAGATGATTTAGCACCTCAGCCCTGACAGTTGAAAAATGATTGAAAATACGGCGTGGATAGATATTGAATCTTAAAATAGATGTAAAGTCACGAAATGTTTGTAATAATATTTTATTGTTCATTTTAATAAATAAATTCATTGATCTATAATAATTTTATGAGGGCAATTTTAAATGCCTGCACATTCAGAGGTCAGAAATAATGGAATATTTCTCATTGGAGCCTATATTCCATTCATCTGATATCTGTGAAAACACCTGGACACCTGCAGGCAACCTAACAAAGAATCATTGATTCAACAATTTCATCCATGAACCCTATTTTTTCGCACAGATTTTAAATATGGGCTTGATATGAAAACGGCATATGATTCTTTCAATCGATGGTGGTGCAACAAAGACATGTGCAATCCTCTTTGATGAGGCGGACAGGACATTCCTCTCTTCAGGTATTTCAGGTCCATCAAATTTCCTTACCGTACCACAGGAAGTATCCGAGGATAATATAAGGGATGCAATGGAACAGGCTTTAACTGGGGCAGGTAAAGACATCTCTCAGGTCAAGTATGTCATACTTGGAATAGCCGGTGCTGGTGATTCAAGGGAGGCAACAGCGCTGGGCAACAGAATTGTGAGGAATGTTATGGGCAATCACCCATATACTCTGGAGAATGACGGTTACATGGCATACAGGATGAGCAACATGTTCCAGGACGGAATAGTTTTTGCCCCTGGAACTGGAAGTGTTGGATTTTACCAGAAGGATGGCAATCTCAACAGAATAGGTGGTTGGGGATGGTTCGCTGGAGACGAAGGATCAGCTTCCTGGATGGCAAAGAGATGCATCACTCTTGCCCAGAGGCAGAAGGATGGAATCCTGCAGGGGGATTCCCTTGTAAAACTGGTTGAGGAATATTTCCAGAATGATTTCAGGGATGTTATGGGGACACTTGAGGGGAAGAAAGATAAGAGGCACATAGCCCTTCTTGCTCCCCGCATCTCAATGCTGGCCACTTCTGGAGACGCAGCCGCTCTTTCAATACTTCAAGAGGCGGGAGAATATGCAGGATCTGTAATAAATGCGGCAATGGTTCATTTCAGGGAATGCCCTGAAGTATCAGTATTGGGTGGGACGGTCAGGTCAGGAAAATTCTTCACAAATACAGTAACTGCAAATTCTAAATGCAAGCCAAAATTCTTTTACGGATACCATGTTTGCGTGGGAGGTATTGTCGTGGGATGCAGGGAGATGGGTTTGCAGATCACATCAAAGGACAGGGATTTCATCATATCACAGCTGGAAGCAGATATAAAAAAGAAGCCTGCAGAACTCCTCCGTGACTCTCTCGGCTTTATCTAAGGTAGGGGCATCACAAACCCTGAGTTTTAAAATGGCATTTCGGTGCACTAAAAGAAACACTGTTACTTAACACTGTTTCGAATCACCTAAATTGCACTTCGGCGTAACTTCTTCTGGTGATCAAACGAGGATCAGAAGTATAGTGACAGTTATCGTTGCATCGGTAATGATTCTGTCATTTTTTGGAATTGTGTTCAGTTCTCAGGGTCATCTAAATCTGCGGCAGCAGCATTCAACGGTTCGTCTCAGCAGATTGGGTCAATGGTGGTGACACCAGATGCCGGTGCATTCAGTCCCAGTTACTAGATGAGTGTATATGTAACACTTAAACCATCAGGTTCACTGAGTGCCTATGCAAATGGAGTTTCAGATCCTTCAAGCCTGGTGTTATAGATGAAACTCGTAATGACGATCTTGTACAACCGGATGTGAAAAACACCCTTGCAAATATAATGAAAATGGGGAGAAAAAGAAGGGACAGGTCTGAAATTATTGAGGACATACTCTACTGGTCAGGCCAGTATGACGGAATACTTCTCACAAGGCTCGTATACAAGACAAATCTAAATCACAAGATCCTCAGGCCAATTCTTGAAGAGATGTGCAGAAAAAATATTCTCCACTGCAGCATTGGTGAAGATGGCAGGAAATACTACAGAATCACAACAAGGGGACTAAACTACCTGAACAGGAAAACATGAATTTAGTCCTTTTCCATGCCTTTGGCAATTAGAAAACCCCTGGCCCTTTCGGTATATCTATAACGATTTACAGTTTCCCAAAATGCCTTAGAATGGTCAGGATAAATAAGATGTGCCATTTCATGAATAACCACATATTCCAAAACCCAGGAGGGCATATGGAGCATCCTGCCAGAAATTCTTATTGTCTTCTCTGCGGGTGTACAGCTTCCGTTTATTACATTCTGGTTATCCACGAATCTTATGGAATTTACAGTCAGCGCATTGCCGAAGAATTCCATGTTAAGCTTTTCAAAAAGCTTCCTGAGATATTCGTCATCCTTTACATGCCTGTTGACGGTCATCCTCTCAAGTCTTCTGACAATTTTGTCAACGTGAGTTTTTTCCTCAGCAGGATCAAGGCCAAATGGCACATGCACTGTGATCACCCCATCTCTGATGAATCCCTGTATGGTCTTCTTTCTTTTTCTGCTTCTTTGAACTATTATATCCGTAAAGACCGATCCTCTCACAACCCTATGAGCAATTGGCATTTTAACCATGCCGTCGTCTATTCACGGGAAATAATTTTAACCATATCTGCATAGGATCTCAATGGCAGCCTTCAACCTGGATGGGAACATCTTCGTTCCGGTTCCACTGCTTGATATGAAGAAGAGTCTGAAAAAGAAACACAGCAGATGGACAGAAACTGCAGAGGATCTTTACAACCAGTATATCCTAAAATCAGGAAATGATTATGAAAAAATGGCAGATCTCATTTTCAGCAAGATAAAGATTTCAAAGAATATCTACGATTTCACGCCTAAAGACAGCAGGGGACTTCAGGAATCCATAAATGAAATGGATGACAGATTCAGGGAAATTTCTGAATTTATCTCAACGCTCAAAATAAGCGAAATCAAGACTGTAATGGTTGCCTGTTATGACCGGACAGTCAAGACCCTGTGGATCAACAGGTCCAATGTTCTCCGGGATATGCTGGAGAAGGATACCTGGAATGAAGCAGATGCCCTTTTCTATTCATATTTCAACATGTTCATAAATGTAATGAGCAGAATGGTTATTGAGATCTCACATGAGACCGCTGAAAGGTCTAGGAATCTAATATCAATGACCGGCCTTGTGTCTGTGGTGTATGGTGGTATAATATTGGCGTATACGGAGGGAGTTCTGGAATATGATGACATTTTGGAAAGGATGTCAGATCTGTCAACATTTTCCGGAACATTCAATATAGGGTCATCCAGAAGAATCAGGAAGGCGCTTGAAGCTACAAAATCTGTAACCATATTTTCAGACCAGGAATGATATTCCATGGAAGAAGCTAACATTATTGATGCTGAAATTGTGCTGGATATTGTTTACCAGGAGAGGCCAATGCACCTTAATGCAATGGATTTCCTCAACAGGTATGGGAAACAGGGACTGGCAATTGAAAGCAACGTTAACCGGTTGTGCCAGAGAAAGATCTTAAAGCAGGTAGCCAGATTCTCAAGAGAATTTGGGGAAATGATACAGGAAAAAGGAGATATCCCTGAAAATTCATCCATCTGGGATCAAACCAATACTTCGGGAAGGGGGAAACTTCTTGAGAATTTTAAGTTAAAAATTGAAGAATCCGCCTCTGTCAATAACACATTATACAGGGGATTCAGTCTTTCAATTATGGATAGGGCAAAACCTCATATTCTAATGATGGACAGCACCCATATAAGGCAATATCTTCAGATAATTCCTGCTACGCTCACAGACTACCTGAGTACAGGTATAAAGGAGAATTTTTCATATCTGGTACCTGTAAACTCCGTGGATGGAAAGGATACTGTTAACATGAGAAGGGAACTGTACGATCAACTCTTAAATGATTTAGGGGAAAATGCAATGACCATTGCCAACCTCATAAGTCTGGTCCTTTATGGAAATTCATCTGGAAAAAAATACATAAGCATTAACTTTTTTACATCAGATCAGAACTTTATTGAGAACTTCCGGAAAATAAAGGAGGATATGGACATGGACAGCCTGAATAATGGAAACGAGGTAAAGGCTGCTCTGAAATCAATAAATTTTGAAAAGCCTTACTGAAACCTCCCTTCCTTCATGTGATGGATCTAACTGTTCACCCTCTTCACAAAGAGGTTGAAAAGATTGGAAAACCCATCCTGCCAGGTCTTGAGCTTGGGTTTTGTTATCCTCACACCATACCTGATTGGTATTTCTATGAAGGTTCCAAGCTTGATGGCTTCAATCTTGATGTCCTCGGAAAAGGACATTTTGTCGCTGAGTTTGCCCATCATTTTATAAAGTTCAGACCTGAAAACCCACATACCGCTCTGGGAATCGTTCATTGAAACCTTGAAAAGGAGTCCTGCAACCTTGTTAAGTATGCTATTACCCACATAGTGCAATGTGGTGTAATTCTTGTCTGTCCTGAACTTCATGCGGTCTCCCGAAATGAAATCCACCTGATCATAAACAAGAATCTCAACAAATGGCCTGACCATGTTCGCGGGATATGTGCCGTCTCCGTCCATGCAGATTATTACGTCTCCGGTGACTTCCTTCAAGCCTGTTTTGTAAGCGACACCGTAACCTCTCTTTGGCTGTTCTATGACCCTTGCCCCCTTCTCTCTTGCAATATCCCTGGTCCTGTCGGTGGAGTTTGTGTCCACTATTATAATTTCCAGCACCCCTGAATCCCTGAGACCGTCTATGATCTCCCCTATGGTGCTCTCTTCATTTATTGTTGGAATAACCGCGCTCAGCTTTAAATTAAATGGATAGTCCCCCTTGTCTGTCTCGTTGATCATTTATTCTCAACATAATTGGTTCACGCATATATTAACCTCTTTACAGTCAGGGGACACATGACTGGTGAATTCAATAAAATAACCATTGACGAGGTTTTAAATATTTTATAATTTTAACTTAATAATGACCAACTATGAAATCATTGGAAACGAGGTGCAGTATCTTGAAGTAAAGGTCAAGGAAGGGGAATCGGTGTTTGTAGAGCCGGGTCATCTCATATACAGGACCCCTGAAACCAGGCTGGATACCAGAAGCGGAGGACTCAGAGGGGCATTTTCACACATGCTATCAGGATCGGCGGTATTTCTTCTGAAGGTGGAAGGACCCGGAAGCTTTGGTTCGGCCGGTTTCCTCCCTGGAAAGATAGTGAAGATAGATCTTACGGGGAACAGTGTCCTTGCTGAGTTCAATGCATTCCTCTGCATGGATTCAACAATATCCTATTCTTCCAAGTTTGCCGGCATATGGCAGGGTATGATGGGGGGTGAGGGTCTCTTTCTGGAGCGGTTCAGTGGAACAGGATCACTCATGCTGCATGGACATGGGCATGTTCTGAAAATGGATCTTGCGGAAGGCCAGGAAATTCAGGCCGAAATGAGTCATGTGCTGGCATTCGATGAAAGTGTTCAGTATAACGTTTCAAGAATAGGCGGACTGAAGACCATGGTGCTTGCAGGAATGGAAGGTGAAGGACTCTTCTTTGCCACAATGAGAGGGCCTGGAAGAGTATGGCTGCATACCATATCCCTGCAGCAGCTGGCCGCAAAGATGATAACCAAAAGTTGACCTTGACTTTGAAACAACTTTACAAATTTCAATTTTTCTGGTCAAATCTTTCTTCAGTAATTTTAATATATTATGTTTTTATAAATTCAATTTCTGCATAACAGGTGCTTCTAAATATGCCATAAAAAATCATGCCATCTCCCTTATGACAGAATTTCCACCCCTGTTGGTGACCTCATATGAAGTATCTGCCACAGCTGCAAGATCGCTGTGATGGGTTATTATGATCATCTGGGGAACAAGATTTTCATTCTTCAGTGAATACTGAATTATATCCTTGAGATCTTTTCTCCGCTCTTCATCAAGGTAGGTCGTGGGTTCATCCATTATTATTGTGCTTATTGTTCCTGTCAAATAACGTGCTATTGACAGTCTCACAGCTATTGCAAGAGATGTCTTTTCTCCACCGCTCAATGTGTTTAATGACTGTTCCATTCCATTCTGTGTAACACTTATGTCAAAATTCTCATCAATTTTCATATCGTCTATGTTGAGGCCAAAGGATCCCACATAACTCCTCGCACGGTTGGTTATTCTCTCCGCAGAATCTTTCCTCATTATCTCCTGTACCCCGTCTTTTCCAAAGGCATCTCTGATCCTTGCAAGTTTTGTTGCTGCAGAGGAAATCTTCGCATACCTTTTCTCGGATTCTTCCAGCGTTGCAAGGCTGTCATTTTTTTCCTTCAGTGTTCTATCCAGTTCTGAAATTCTGGTTTTTATTGATGATTCCACCCCAATAAGTTCATCCACAGAATCTGCTGCTTTCTTTCTCTTGATCTCTATATCCTGCAGTTCCAGTGGAACATTTCTCAGGGAATCAATTTTTTCTGATTTCTCTGTTGATTTTTCTCTAAGGGTGTTCAAGGCATCAATGATACCTTTTTCAGTGGATTTTTCAGCAGCCAGCTTCTGGCTGTATCCATCAAAGCTTCTGTACTTTCTATCTATTTCTTTTATCTTTTCCAGTGCATTTTCAGGGGGTCTGAATCCAACCGTTTTTTCAATGGCAGCTGATTGTTCTTCCAGTGATCTTATCTCAGATTGATCCAGATCTATGATTCTGTCAAGTTCTGCAGGATCAAACCTCTTAAGCATGGCCTCATAGGTGGAATAATTCTGTTCTGAAGCCCCTAACTTTTTCAGATCCAGGGTAGCAGAATCCAGTTGAGTTTTTAAATTCAGATATTCCCCGTAATCCCCTGAAATAAGTTTTATCCTCATCTGAAGGTTCTTTACAGTCTCACTGTTTTTCTCTATTCCTGAAAGTATTGCAGCAAAATTGTCCAGATTTATGGATCTGACTTCAGACTCATATTTTTTAAGTTTTGTTAACTCACCGTTGAGTATTTTGATCCTTTCCTGGGAATTTTCAATGATCAATCTGTCTTCCTTTTCCGTCTGGTCGTATTCCTCCTTCAACCTATTGTAATGTTCCTCATCAAGTTCGGAGTTACAAACAGGACATACACTTTTCCCCACAATCATGGATCGGTTCTTCTGGAGTTCTTCCAGTCTTGCCATGGCCTCCTTGATGGTATTTCCCTCACGATCGATCTCAGACTTCTTCTGGAAAACAGATCCGGTTGCACGGTTTCTCAGTTCACCAATCATGGTTGAATCTTTCAGGCTTTCAAGGTTTTCAATGATTCCCTCAAGACCTTTTCGCAATTCATCCCTTTTGGCGGCCTGTTTCTCAAGTTCCTTCTTTACCTCCTCCAGCTGCCTTGAATAATGAAGGAAATCATTTTTTATCTCCTCTCTTTTCTGAACATCCAGCCTGATTTTTTCAATCTCAGAAGAGATTCTCACATATTCTTCATGATCTTTCTTAAGATCTGATAATCTTTTCTCTATTTCTTTAAGTTCCTGTTTATCCTTCTCTGCCTTGCCAAGTTCCTTTTTGATGGCCTGCAGTTTGCTCTGAATCAGGAGATAATTGGATACATATTCCCTGTTCACATAAAGGGGATCTTTTGCCAGTGCATCCTGATCTTTCAACATATCCTCAAGTCTGGATATCTCAGATCTTGTTTGCTTAAGCCTTCCCTCCGTTGTAGTAATTTCAGAATTTATGCCGCCAAGTTCTGCTTTGGCTGAATTCAGTTCAGACTGTTTTCTCAGTATTTCCATCCTTTTGGCATCGATCTCTAAAAGTACTTTCCTTGCTTCAGAAAGATTTCCACTGACAGCGGCAAGGTTTTCAGATAGATCATGCTTTTGCCCGGCCATTTCTTTTATAGATTCTTTGAGTGGTTCCATATTCTTAACGGATTCCCGCAGAACCGCCTTTTCATACTCCAGTTCTTTAACAAGATCCCCCACAGTTTTAGCGCTTCTGGTGAGTCGGTCAATCCCTATCAGTTTACTGAAAAGTTCCTTCCGTTTGGCAGGGTCTTCATCAATGAGTGAATCCATCTCTCCCTGTTTCACAAAGACCGAGTTCATGAAGATTTCCTTGCTCACTCCAAGTACGTTCTCAATCTCCTGGTCAACCCCTGATATGGTTTCAATAATACGGTTTCCGTTCATTTCAAGATAGGCAGCAGTATCGCTCTTCTTCATGGAAACTCTTCTGAATACAGTGTACCTGTTCTCCCCCATGCTGAAATGGAGTTCCACTGAAGCAAACATTTTACCCTTTTTTATAAGATCCTCCGCTCTCTTTCCCCTGACATACTCACCCTTAGGGCCGAAAAGTGCAAAGACAATAGCGTCAATTATGCTGGATTTTCCGGCACCGTTATGCCCTATTATCATGGTGATGCCATCGTAGAAAGGAGTATCCGTTGACTGGTGTGATATGAAGTTATTCAGTATAACCCTGTCAATTCTCATATGGAATCACCAATATTGAAAAGATCACGAATCTGTTTAAATGCCTGATCTCTGTCCTCTGACTGGGTGCTTTCGAAAATCTTCTTAGCGAGCAAAGCCATCTCATCATCCTTGAAGTATGCCTTGAAATAGTCATCAATCATGGTTAGATCGGGTCTCCTCTCCATATGCATCTCAAGTGACTGAAAAACTGGTTTTCTTATTATTGCCCTGTCAGAAAGTGAATCCAGATCTGTTTTCACACGGGCACGATCAACATCCCCTGATATTTCAACTGAGATTATTGGTTTCTTGTTCTCTATTCTGCTCTGAACACTCTGGAGAAATTTATATATTCTCTCCATGTAGTCTGATCCATCAGCCTTTATGGAAGCCTGCATCCTGACAGAATTCAGAGGTATTCTGTCCAGCTTTGCCTCTCCTCCACCTATCTCAACTATGTTAACGCTCTTCCCCTTTTTCAGGAAAGACTGGATCTCGTTAGTACTGCAGATCTCTGAAGAACCGGCATAGGAGAAGAGTGAGTTTCCTATTGTTGAGGTTGTTCCCTCATGTATGTGACCGAATGCAAGATAGGAGAAATTTCCGGGTATCTCCTCTTTCCTTATTTCGCAGGCCTCATCTATGAGTCCAAATCCGGTTACACCCTGATGGGATATGAGTACTGAATTCTTTTTTCCCTCAGCTTGGGAGGAGGCTTTTTTGTACTCCTCAGGCAGCCTGTCTCTCCTTATGCCTTTCATGTTTGAGATGCCTCCAAGGAAGAGAGGTTCGCCTTTTATTTCAAGATCCATACCCTGGAATCCATCCTTTCCCAGAACAGTTATTCCGAGGAAATCAAATATTTCAGCAGCCGGGTAATCCACCCTTTTAGGCCGGTCATGATCACCCAGCACCATGTAGACTTTTATGCCCTTCTCCCTGAGTTCTATCATAGAATCCCTGAGAAAGGTGAGTGACCGGTTGCTTGGATTCCAGACATCAAAAAGATCACCTGAATGGACAAAAAAATCCACCTTTTCTCTGATACCTATTGATATGGCCTCTGAAAACGAATCCATGAAGTCCTGTTCCCTCTCCTGCATGTAGTACTGCCTGTTCCCTATATGGGTATCTGAAAAATGCATGAATCTTACCATATCATCCACCAAAAATGTTTTTCACACGTTCTCTGTCGGCCTCTATGCTGTTTTTTCTGTCTCTCTCATCCCTTGCCCTGCTGAGTAGTGACGCGATATCAACATCTCCTCCACCCTCCTCTGTCTCCCTTTCCCTGATCTTTGCAATAATGGGTATCCGGACAAATTCTCCCACAAGTATTGCCTCTCCAGTTTCAAGTGACGAAAGATCCTCTATTATTGCATCGCTTATGCTCTCTGCTGAATCCATCAGAGCCTTTTTGTCCAGAGGATTTGTAACCCTCAGAATAATCTGCGAATTGCACTGGCTCAGGACATCCTGATCAATTTTTCCCGGCCTCTGTGTTATCACAACCAGGAACACTCCAAATTTTCTTCCCTCTGCTGCAATCCTCTTGATTATCTGCGATATATTTGTGCTTGATCCAGGGGGAATGAAGTTGTGTGCCTCCTCAATGAAGATGAAAACAGGGTATTCATAGTCATAGGAGACCTTTGCCTCCATGATCTCATTTATGACCCTGTATGAAAAGTAGTTGGCAAGAAACTGATCCATTCCTGAAAGATCCATTATGGAAAGCTGACCCGGTGAAACATAATCCTTCAGTCCTGTGGTTCGTGTGGAAAATATGCTCTTTATCTTCTTTATAAATCTGATTCTGGCTGAAATTTTTTTCCTGTCTTCTGGAGAAATTTTTTCTGTGGACATCATGAAATCTTCAAGGTCTTTGAGTCCCTTCATGGATGAATGCATATCTTCAACTATCTTCCTGAGGTTTGTCCAGTTTTCCTTTATTCCCATTATATCAGAGATTTCATCAGGTTCCAGATCGGAGAATCTCAGGGTAAAATCCTCAACAATTCCCACATTGTCCCTGGAATATCTGCCAGTGCTCAGAGGCGTCCTGAAAATCTTTATGAACGGTGAGTATGATCTGCCACCTTCTCCCTGCCTCATGAGAACGTAATCAGCATGGGGATCAAGGACTATGACAGAAGCACCCTTCTTGATCAGTTCCTCCATTATGACACCTGCTGAGTGGCTTTTCCCTGCTCCAGTCTGGGCAACGATTGCCAGATGCCTTCTCAATCCGTTCACATTTACCGATACTGGCACATCTTCTCTGTCAACAAGGGTTCCAATATTAAGGGCACTTTCCTCAGGAGGATTGAATATTCCGGTCAGTATTGCAACACCAGCTCTCTTCACAGGTGTACCGGGGCGTATGAGATACCTGGATTTTGTAAGTTTTCCATTTTCTATAGTACCAAGAGTTGATCCTCTGCATATGTCAACGATCTCATTTATGTGGTTTTCCACATAGCGTTCAACACCTTCGTAGCCAAGGTTATCCTTGAGAAGATCGCTTCTGGAGATTATTCGTTCAACCCTTCCAACTATTGCGTGATCAGGATAGCTTATCTCAACATACTCCCACCTCCTGATGTTGCATCCCGGTTTCAGAACAAACTGGAAATATTCTGAACTGTTTTCACCCACTGTATAACCAAGTTCAGATCCTGATTCGTGCACGCCTCTCACCCCTGGTTTCATAGAACTCTATACCAATCTCTCTTTCGAATGTTTTCATGTAAAGTTCCTCAATTTCTTTGTTATTGAATTTCACAATTCGGTCAACCTCTGCAAGCCATATGTTGTGAATCTTCAGTCCTGTATAACCCCAGAATAGAGATCCTAAAAGATCGTTCGGGAGATCTACAGGATCCGGATCCCTCTGCAGATTTTTCTGAAGTTCAGCCAAAACTATGTCAATCTTCATGGGTACGTCCATGGGATGTGGCATGATATGGAAGGTCGCAATACCTATCTCCCTTTCCGACTTTGATTCAGACATAGGGAGGCTTATTCTAATGGGTGATGTAAAACCCACCCCCGCGGAAAGAGACCTCACAATCACATGGTCTGTGAGACTCTTGAACTGGTCCCCCTGGTTCCCAGAGAACGCCTTCCTAATGATGAAATCCCTGAGTATTCTGGATTCTGAACTCTTTGCCACAAAAATCAGCGGGATGTTCCTATCTATGCAGGATTCCACAAGTTTTGAAAGTGTTAGGAAATACTCCTTCATGAAATCCTCATAGTTTTCGGCACCTATTCTCTGGTTCCTGTGCCTCATTCTCCCAACCAGTGAACCGTCAAGAAGTATGTAATCCGGTTTTTCCTCCTCCATCATCTTCAGAGTAGAGAGGTGCTCAGCATGTTCCATTAGAAGTATTGTGAAGTTTCGCAGAACTTCTCTATCCACGTCAATGACCTCTGAGATGAAGTGATTCCAAACTCTATCTCCCATTTTTGTGAAGCTCCTGATCAGTATGAGTTTCTTGCCGTTGTAGAGCTCCCTGATAAATTCACTGCTGTCGGTTGCCGCCACTTTCAGTTGCCTGGGTTCATACTCAGGCTGTTTATGGAACATTTCATGGAAAATGGGATCCAGTTTTTTTCTTAGATCGCTGCTATCTTCAAGAATCATGGAGGATCTTATCCTGCTGCTGTTTTTCTTCAGGTAGTCCAGGAACTGTCCGTATGTATCATCCATCTGTCTATTCCGGAATCAATTAGAAAGATCCCCCTATTATTATTTTGCATATTCTTTCCAGTATCAGACCAGAGGTATTGGGGTAAATGTAAGTACAAACATTACAAGAGCAAATATTCCAATGAGGATATCCCTCTGCCTCAGTTTCGAATAGTCATCAAGGGCAGGGGGATGGGCAACGCCTATTATGAGTACAAATATGGCAAGCAGCCACCATCCAGTATAGAGAAAACCAAGGCCAAAGAGAAGGGCAATGAAAGCATAATCCACGTATGTTGCACTTCTACCCATGACTCCCCTTAGAACGTGCCCGCCATCAAGCTGGCCAACAGGGAGGAGATTCATTGCGGTAGCAAACATTCCCACCCAGACAGCAAATACCATGGGAAACACAGGATGTGACGATGTTGGAACAAGCCTGAAGAGATCGTATATGAGAGGGTACCTGATCTTAAAAATAATGGCTGCTCTGGCTACAGGATGGAAGAGGGTCTGCACGTAGGACGCAACGAAGAGCAGGGGGAGGGCTGTGAGAAAACCGAATATTGGGCCTGCCGCACCAATTTCAGTCATAGCCCTTCTGTTGGGTATGGGATCTCTCAGCGATATAAACGCTCCGAATGTTCCAAGGCCTATGGGAAAAGGTATGAAGAATGGAAGGGATGCTTTAACATGATGCCTCTTTGCAACAATGAAATGGCCAAGTTCATGAATTCCCAGTATGCCCATCAATGGAAGTGAGAAAAATACAAATCCGTAAAGAAGGCGAAAATATTCTGCATTTGGAGAAGGGGCAACATAAGCTTCTGAATAAACTGATCCAACATATATTGTTGAAGCCAGTGTCAGTGCAAGCATAATTATGTTTACAATTGTCCCCCTGTATCTCACATTGGGTTTTCTGGTCACGTCCAGAAACTGTTCTCCGTCATGGGAGAGAAATGGTATGTAACCCCTGTCCACAAGTTCAATCCTTATTTCATCAAAGGCTTGCTCTATATTGGGATTGTCGCTCTCAAAGTAGTAAAATTTAAGATCCATTGGGCTGGCCTGGATATCGTATGTGTTGATCTTTGATTTTACAAAGTCCACAACATAGGCTAGGTCATCGCTCTGAACCTTGATATTATCCTGAGGCAAATCCATAATTTTTCTCCCTAAGTTTTAACTTTTCCCCAGTTTAACGGGAATCAATCACGTTTCAGGATTCCACTGACCCACTGGGGAGTTTTTCGCTTTCCGCTGATCGGATATTCACTGCAAGGTGACACGCCATATACTGTATCCGAGGCCCATGGATAAGCAATTTTTAGTCCCGTTTCGTCATATATGTTCATGAATCGCATATACTATTTACCAGGACAAGGTGAAAGTGAAAATTATATCTTAAACTTTTAGAAATCAATGGATTTTTAACTTTTGAACTTTTTTTGAAAAAACCTGCCTGTTTAGTAGATCCTTGATCCCTCCATATTCAGAACAAATTAAAACCCATAAGAATTTATCTCATGACAACCTCTGTTCAATAATGAAAACATTCCATGGAGGAATTCTCCTTACTGATGAGATGAGAATTAACAGTGAAAATGTTAATGTATCATGGGCATGGTATAACGAGACACAGGGAACTGTGAAATGGTCTTTTAAGAACAACTTCACAACTGTAAAATCATTCCTGCTTTTCCGTAACTCATACTATTTTGGGAATGCATTCTGGCCAGTATATCTTAAGAATCCGCAGTTCAATGAAAAGTTCGCAGTTTCTGTTGCACCACTTCCAGACAGGGGAACAGCCAATAACTCGGCACCACTTTGTGTTGCGGAATTCAAGGATGGCAGAAGGATAGTATGTTTCATCTTCACCCTTTCTCCGGGTCAGGAATGGTCAATGCTGGAAGGTGGTTTTTCGAAATCTTTCCCACCAGGCGGCTACTCCGCAAGCATGGTTATGGTAAAACCATCTGCGGAATACTGCATAGAGTATGACCAGACTCAGGTAAATGACTGGGATCAACAAACAGGAACAACCCTCACTGGTTACAGCCCCAATCCATCGGTGTTCAACTCTGTTACCGCAATTGCTGAGACAGAATATGTGACACTTTTCGCTGATGTCATAAAAAAAGGAAAATGTTGATCTTTAGATCCTGACAGATCAAACCCTTTAATAAAACAAAAACGATCAGTGTCAAAGGGCTTGTGGTCTAGCGGTTATGACGTCGCTCTCACACAGCGGAGGCCGCCGGTTCAAATCCGGCCAAGCCCATAGGGAAATTTTTGATCTTTTTGTAAAACCAGTTCCATGGAGGTACTTCATACATAAACTGCCGATAGTCATGTTAACGAGGATTATTGAAAACAAAAAAAGTAATTCATTACTATATTTCACCCGGACTGATCGAATCCTCTTAATTTTTGACGTATAGCGTCTTCTAATGAGGCACTGTCCTTCAACATCCTCTTCCTTTGATTTCTGTTTTTCAATTCTCTGTTCCCCATTCTTTTCATATCTTCAATGGAATATACGAGTTACATAAATTTCAATTATACCAAAAAAAGGAAAAAGGGCAATAATGAGAATAGAGTGTAAATTCCATATATCTGATCTCATAAGAAGAACACTTAACTTGGATGGTATGATTAAGAAATAGTTCACCACGTAATGATTTCCAAAAAGTATTGGAAAGGGAGAGATCAAGATACCATATTTAGATAAGAAATCGAAAGAATATTTTCCATCTTTGATAATATCCTCAATTTTGAGCACAGTTCATAGGTTCACAGTACTAACAATGATATTTCAATTCATTAGAGGATTGTTGCATACAACCTAGTTGTCATTTTCAATCATATGGAACATGGAACAAAAGGGGAATGGTGGAGATCGTTATCTGACGAATCTTTGGGCACACCATACTTATTTTGTTAAATAGTGTACCCTTGTACCAAATATCTTAAAAACAGATAGCAAATGAAAGATCGTGACATCTAAGGCAATAATTGGAATAGTAATAGTAGTTATAATCGCTGCAGGGATTGGAGGTTTCCTGTACTACAGAAACACAGCATCAGATGGCCATATGGCAGTTTCTGTTGCAGATGCCCCTGTCTTAAGTGGCGTTACGGGAGTTTATATATCGTTCAGTGCAGTTGAACTTCACAGCAACACATCAGGATGGACAAATTACACAGTACCTTCCACAACTATAAACATACTGGGACTAACAACAACAAATGCATCATTGCTTACAAATATAACACTTCATTCCGGAACATATACAACAATAAGGCTGTTCATAAACAATGTTACAGTTCAAGTATTGGGTTTAAATGTTACTTTCAAACTGGCATCAAAGTTTGCGTTCATTAACCACCCATTCACTGTGAGTGCCCATTCAACAACGGGAATAATAATAGACTTTAACCTGAACCAGGACCTTAACCTCAACTCAAAGGTATTCACGCCCAGTGTGGGATTTGTTGCAAATTAATCTCCACAATTTTTTTTGCAATAAGTTCCACTTTATCTCCACAGATTTATGGTTGAAACTTCTCAATCATCTTCTGGAAACTATGCAATGCAGAATTCAATCAGTATTTTCATTTAAACTGCGGAAACCAATGATCATAACTGGTTTCATATCAGAATCTATACATCTTTTATTGTCACAGTAAATAACGGAGTCCTCAGGTTTCAGACTCTTGTCTGTCCTGTAATCTGTGTTGCTTACTCTGAACATTTCCTCAGCTGTCAGCTGGTTCATTATGATCCTGTCCTGGCCATTGTGTCTCTCATGGGTTACGTAGTATCCACGGAGCTCCTTGAAAGGCCATTTGGTTTTTTTATCCTTAACATCAGTAAAACTTCTGAGTACAATTGAGACTATTTCAGATCCTAAAATGAAATCAATGAGATGCCGTTTGAAAAGTTGGTTCTGTCTGGAATCAATTCCATAAACTACCTCATCTCCATTCCTGGCAGCGTCCCATTCTTCATAATCTCCATTATCGTTGGATACGGTTATTATGGATGATGTTTTAGTGTACTTCTCGAACTGTTCAATTATACTTTCGAAGCCGGTAACCATGACTTTATTGCCCTGATCCTCAGATTCTGGTTCTGGCATGAATGCAGAAAAAGGAGAACTACATATAAAATTACCCCGCATACGTTCGGTTATTTTCGGTTACACGCAGCCAAAATATCAGGGTAGAAAAAAGCTCTGTATGATCACGGTATCCTATGTGGAAGTTTTCATCCTATACCCGGGCTATTAACAGTTTAAATATGTTGTGAATATGCAAAACAGTTGTCCGAGAATGTAATACTGACTCCTGAAGAAAAATCACCCTATCGGTGGGTTATGGCAGGATTAGCCGGCCTTTTAATGACAACGAGCTTCATATCCCTGACTTCATTTGGAATTCTGTCCACAAAGATGGCGTCTTCTTTTGGCATAAATTCCAGCACATTATCTGTTCTTGGGATTGATTCTTTTTCAATAGGACTTTTTGTTGCTTTTTTTCTTGGCCAGGGAGGTATTTTTGATACACGCCTTAAGACTGGCGTCCTTGTTGCCCAGATATTTCTCATAGTTCCCCAGTTCCTTATACCTGTTTTTTACAATCTCGTTATCCTGATCGCATTACGTTTCTTTCAGGGTTTAATGATAATGATGCTGGCCCTTTTCTCAATACAACTGGAGGGATGGTTTCCTCCGGATGAAAGGGCGCGTTCTCTGGCATTCACACTTGGAGCTATAAGCCTTGGAAGTGCTGCTGGTGGACTTTTATCCGGCATACTTAAATCATTTTCATGGCAGGAATCCTACTATATTACTGGAATCATAATGGTGGCAGGAGCTGCTCTATATTTCATATTTGCAAGGGATTCAAAATCACAGAGGAAAGCAATTATCCAGGCAGAAGGTAAGAAACATACTAATGCCCTTAAGAACCCTCTTGTCATAATAATGGGGTTGATTCAGCTTCCATTGAGCTGGGTGTTGTTCAGCATAGGTGGATATCTTTCTTCATACTCATATCATCTGGGATATTCTTCAGGACTGACTAGCACCCTTATAGTGGCATGGGGGCTATCCGGGTTTATTGCAGCTTTTATTGGTGCTATCCTTGGCGATCATCTATCAAAGGGAAAAACATCCAACCGGGATATTTTGAATTCAAGACTTTTAATTATGACAATTGCGGATATTCTAATGGCAGCAGGCATAATTCTTATGATCACAATTGGTAGTTTCTCCTTTTATGATCTGGTCTTTGCCGCAGTGATCAACGGCTTTCTAATGATGTTTCCGCCAAATTACTGGGCTCTACCGGGAAATATATTTCCGCTGTCTATAGTCAGTGCCGGAGCATTTGGAATGGGACTCATATCAAACTCAGCTGATGCAATAGGTCCTCTTGTAACATCATCACTTATATCGGATCTGGGCTGGAACGGAGTTTTTCTCATTATGCTTGGTCTTTCAATCTTCGGCATTTTAATGAATATATACCTTTCCAGGTCAACGATTAAGCTTCCTGATAATTGAGTACCACTGGAACCTTTGGATCAGAAAAAAATAATTCTGATAAAAATGCTGAACATATCTCCGGGCTTTTTCAGCTACTTAAAAGGTACCGAAAAGAAACTAATAAATATGCAGTTCGCGTAAAACTCGCATGACTGATGAAGTCGATGTTGAGAAAGGATCAGTTCTGAGAAGAAAGTTTACCCTCTTCGATGCCGCGCTGTTTGGTATAGGTGGTGCAGTTGGCTCGGGAATTTTATTCGCAGCGGCTT
>Ga0078972_1004082_pt2 | contig 27356 bp, 23 predicted proteins | sample YelNatPaOPGAMG01_FD_67568 | JGI IMG/M metagenome (GOLD analysis project Ga0078972, IMG submission 67568) | Hot spring thermophilic microbial communities from Obsidian Pool, Yellowstone National Park, USA - OP-RAMG-01 (SPADES assembly) (version 2) | ecosystem: Environmental > Aquatic > Thermal...
ATTCTAAACTTTCTAAATCATTAATAAAGATTTCGAATTTTTGGCGCCCTGGCCGGGATTTGAACCCGGGTCAGGCGGGCGACAGCCGCCTATACTAAACCGGGCTATACTACCAGGGCTCCTAGGTAAAACTTTAAGTTTAACCTTAATAAATTTTTTGCAGGCTCTTAAATAACTGGATATTGAAAGCTAAGAACTTAGGTTTGAATGAATTAGGTAAAAAAGGGAGTTGTTTTATTCTGATAACGCACTATTCTACAAGCATTCTTCCAGGATCCAGAAATTTGAGAACTTATTTTATGCTTGGCGTGATGAGTAAAATTGATTCAAAGGTTTAAGGACGTTACGCTTGCATCCTTTAAGCAAATTCATGAATAGGCTTTCCTTAATCTTTACTACCTGATATAAAAAAGGTAGAGAGCATTAAGCAGGCAGATCACTCAACAGTTTCAAGAAAGCTATTGTATAAGGCTGTGGCGGAGTGGAAAAAAGAGTATGCAGCTAAGCTTTATGCTGAAAGCTCAATAACTTTAGAGAAAGCAGCTATGGATGCAAGCGTATCTATAAGGGAAATGATGGAATACTTAAAGCAGAAGAAAATACCTGTTCAATACGATATGGAAGATTTGGAGGAAGACATGAAAAGCTTCTATAAGAGAATAAGAAGATGGAAAACCAGTTTTGACCACCTAATCCCGTAATCTAAGTTAAAAAATTCAGCAGAGAATAATTCCTAAAATTAAGAAAGTAACTTTCTTAGATAATTGGAAAAGAAATTTGCAACTAAGCAATATATAGAGAAAGATAAGGAAAGGGTTTTTGAGGAATTGGAAAGGTTAAGCGTTTAACGGTAAAAAATAGGAGTTTTTATTCTGTTTTATAAATTGTTTCCTTATTGCAAAATGAGGGTAATCAACTTTTGGATTTATTTAAGAATTTTGGCGGGCCCGGCGGGATTCGGACCCACGACCCTTCCCCAGAGCTGCAGCTCTACCGGGTGGCTTCCGCCAGGTTAAAAGCTTCACTAAGCTTTTTCAGCTTTCCGGTGCTCTACCTGGCTGAGCTACGGGCCCTACTCAATTTGAGAAATGTAAATACAACTGCAAAATATATTTTTCGTTTTTCTTAAAAGAGCGAAACTTATTTTAAAATTTAACATTGATTCAGCAAACTTTATAAAACTGTTTTTATTTAAGGATAGGCTGCTTAGAAATTCTTAAATTGGAGTATTTAATTTGAAAAGGCTTAATTTTACGGAGAAACTTAAAATTGAAGGTTGAAAATAAAGACGAAAAAAAAGTTTTTAGCGTTTTTGAACATAAGCTTGTTCCAAAACATATTGTTTTAAGCAAAGAGGAAGCTGAAGAAGTGCTTAAAAAATACCATATTAAACCTTATCAATTACCTTATATTAAAAAAAGCGATCCTGCAGTTAAAGAAATAGGTGCGAAACCAGGTGATATAATAAAAATTATTAGGAAAAGCCCAACTGCTGGAGAAGCTATAGCTTACAGGTATGTTATTGAATAAAAGGGGGATGAAAGAAAAAATGAGTTCAAAGTTAAGCTTATGGGCATTAACGAAAAAATTTATTGAAGAGCAGGGTTTAGTTCGTCAACATATAAACTCTTATAACGAGTTTATTGAAAGAGGTCTTCAAGAAATAGTAAATGAAGTTGAAGAGGTTCCTTTAGAAATTGAAGGTTACTCAATGAAGGTTAAGCTTGGAAAAATAGAGGTTGGTTTCCCAAGAGTTATGGAGGTTGATGGTTCAGAAAGAGAAATTTACCCTATGGAGGCTCGAATAAGAAACTTAACTTATGCAGCTCCATTATATTTAGAAATGAGTTTAGTTGTAGATGGGCGGGAAAGAGCCCCTGAAGTTGTTTATATAGGCGATTTACCTGTAATGCTTAAATCTAAAATTTGTCCCTTATCAAAGTTAACTGCTGATGAGTTAATGGAGGTAGGGGAAGACCCGCTAGATCCAGGAGGATACTTCATTATTAATGGTTCAGAAAGAGTCATTGTAGGTTTTGAAGATTTAGCTCCGAACAGAATTTTGGTTGAAGCGGAGAAAACCGGAACTACAACAACCTATATAGCTAAGGTTTTTTCTACAACAGTTGGTTTTAGAGCTAGAATTGAAGCTAAAATGAAGGGTGATGGTGGCATAAATGTTTCTGTACCTGGGATCCCATCTGAATTACCTTTTATAGTTTTAATGAAAGCTTTAGGCGTGGAAGAAGATGTTAAAATTGCTGAAATGGTTTCTTTAGAAAGCGAAATTCAAGATGAGCTTGAAGCATCCTTTGAAAAAGCTTCAGGCATATTTACAGCTAAAGATGCTTTAATCTTTATTGGAAATAGACTTGCACCAGGACAGGTTGAAGAATATAGAATTAAAAAAGCTGAAGCTTTAATTGATAGAAACTTTCTTCCACACTTAGGAAGGAAACCTGAAAATAGATTTGATAAAGCATGCTTCCTAGCTGAAGTAACCAGAAGGCTTATTGAGCTTAAACTTAAAAGAAGAGCTGAAGATGATAAAGATCATTATGCTAACAAAAGATTAAGGTTAGCAGGTGAACTGTTAGCTGATTTATTTAGGGTAGTTTTCAGAAACTTAATGAAAGATTTAAAATATCAATTAGAAAAAATTTATCTTAAAAAACGATCTGAACTTTCAATCGCTAATGCGGTTAGACCAGGCATAATAACTGAGCGAATTCAACATGCTATAGCAACTGGAAATTGGATTAGAGGAAAAGTTGGCGTTACTCAACTTTTGGATAGAACAAACTATATTTCAAGCATCAGCCACTTAAGAAGGCTTCAATCTCCTTTAAGCCGAAGCCAACCAAACCTAGAAGCTAGAGATCTTCATCCAACTCATTGGGGTAGGCTTTGTCCAAATGAAACGCCTGAAGGCTCAAATTGCGGGTTAGTTAAAAACTTATCTCTCTCCTCTGAAATCTCAACAAGCGTTCCATTAAATGAGGTTATAGAGAAACTTTTTAGGTTAGGAGTCATCCCAATTAAAGAAGCTGATAAAAACTTAATTAAAGATGGAACAAAAGTAATAGTGAATGGTGTAATTATAGGCTATTGCAGAAATCCTGAAGCCTTAGCTAAAGAAATAAGAATGTTAAGGCGTTCTGGAGGGATAAACCCTCAAGTAAATGTTGCTTATTATTCGCCTTTAATTAAGGGCGCTAAACCTGAACTATATGTTAATTGCGATTCTGGAAGAGTTAGGAGACCATTAATAATTGTTGAAAATGGAAAATCAAAGTTAACTCAAGCTGAAATAGAAAAGCTTACTAAAGGCGAGTTAGATTGGAACGATTTAATTACTCAAGGCTTTATAGAGTATTTAGATGCTGATGAAGAGGAAAACGCTCTTATAGCGTTAGATGAAACAAAAATAACCGAGAAAACAACGCATTTAGAAATTACACCTTATACAATACTAGGCGTATGCGCCTCATTAATTCCTTATGCAGAGCATAATCAATCTCCAAGAAACGCTTATGAAGCAGCTATGGCTAAACAAGCATTAGGCGTGCCTTCAAGCAACTTCTTTAATAGAGTAGATTCTAGAGGACATTTACTTCATTACCTTCAATCTCCCATAGTTAAAACTAAACCTATGGAGTTAACTAAGTACTTCCGTAGACCTGCAGGACAAAATTGCGTAGTTGCTGTATTATCATTTCAAGGTTACAACATGGAGGACGCGATTATAATAAGTAAATCAGCAATTGAAAGAGGGTTATTTAGATCAACATTCTTTAGATCTTATGAAGGAGAATGCAGGCAATACCTTGGTGGATTAAAAGATAAATTTGAAATACCTGAACCTGGAATTAGAGGATATAGAGGAGACAAATATTATAGGTTGCTTGAAGAAGATGGAGTTGTTCCAATCGAAGTTGAAGTTTCAGGAAATGAAGCTTTAATTGGAAGAACAAGCCCACCAAGATTTCTAGAGGAATATAGAGAGTTTGAAGCTAAGGGACCAACAAAAAGAGATTCATCAATATGCATGAGACCATCAGAAAAAGGCATTGTGGACGCTGTTTTTATTACAGAATCTATTGAAGGAAATAAGCTTATAAAAGTTAGGGTTAGAGATCAAAGAACTCCAGAAATAGGCGATAAATTTGCTTCAAGGCATGGACAAAAAGGAGTTATAGGGATAACCATCGCTCAAGAAGATCTTCCATTTACAGAGGATGGAATAGTTCCCGATATAATTATAAATCCTCACGCTTTTCCATCAAGAATGACTACAGGACAATTTGTTGAGTCTATAGCTGGGAAAGTTGCTGCTTTAATAGGCGAACCTGTAGATGGAACACCGTTTGCTAATGATACTACAGAATATTTAAGAAGAAGATTAGTTGAGCTTGGTTTTCAATACAGCGGTAAAGAGATTATGTATAACGGAATTACAGGCGAAAAGTTTGAAGCAGACATTTTTATGGGAGTAATTTATTACCAAAAGCTTCACCATATGGTTTCAGATAAAATCCATGCTAGAGCTAGAGGGCAAGTTCAAATGTTAACTAGGCAACCTACAGAAGGACGAGCTAGAGGAGGAGGCTTAAGGTTTGGAGAAATGGAGCGGGATTGTCTAATAGGACATGGGGCTTCAGCACTTTTAATGGATAGATTGCTTGAAGAATCAGATAAAGCCACAGTTTTAGTATGCGAAAACTGCGGTTTCCTAGCTTATCATGATGCTAAACAAAACAAATATATTTGCAGGGTTTGCGGAGATAAAGCCTCTATTTCAACTGTAACCTTATCTTACGCTTTTAAGCTTCTTCTTCAAGAGTTAATGGCGCTTGGAATTGCTCCAAGATTAAAACTGGAGGAGAGGGCTTAATGGCTTTAATGGAAGAAGCTGTTAAATCCATAAGTTTAATAAAATTCTCTTTGTTTTCACCAAATGAAATTCGAAAGCTTTCAGTAGTTGAAATTAAAACTCCAGATACTTATGATGAAGATGGGGTTCCAATAACTTCAGGTTTAATGGATGGACGGTTAGGAACTTTAGAACCTAGACAAAAATGTAAAACTTGCGGGCATACATCAGCTAATTGTCCAGGGCATTTCGGTCACATAGAGTTGATTGAACCTGTAATTCATGTTTCATTCGCTAAAATGATTTATAAACTTTTAATATCTACATGCAGAAATTGTGGAAGAATTCTTTTATCCAAGGATAAAATAGATCGGTTAAAAGCAGAAATTCAAAAAGAACTTGAACTTATGAATTCTGTCTCTCAAGAAACATATGATAAAATAGTTAAATCTATAAAAAATATTCGTTCATGCCCGCATTGCGGTGAACCTCAATATCCAATAGAATTCTCTAAACCAACAACCTACTATGAATTGATTGATGGCGGAGCCATAAGGTTGATGCCGAGCGTTATTAGAGAAAGACTTGAACGAATACCGGATGAAGATTTAATATTCTTTGGTATAGATCCTAAAACAGCTAGGCCTGAATGGGCTATTCTTCAGGTTTTACCTGTTCCACCTGTTTGTGTTAGACCATCAATCACCTTAGAATCTGGCGTTAGATCAGAAGATGATTTAACACATAAACTTGTGGACATTATTAGAATAAACCAAAAATTAAAGGAAGCCTTAGAATCTGGGGTACCAGCAAACATAATTCAAGAATTGCATGATTTACTTCAATATCATGTAACTACATACTTTGATAATGAAGTTTCAGGTTTACCTCCTGCAAGGCATAGATCTGGAAGAGCTTTAAAAACTTTATCTCAAAGGCTTAAAGGCAAAGAAGGTAGGTTTAGAGGGAACCTATCAGGTAAAAGAGTTGATTTTTCAGCTAGAACAGTTATTTCTCCAGATCCAAATTTAGAAATGGATGAAGTGGGCGTGCCTTTAGAAGTAGCTTTAAAGTTAACTGTTCCTGAATGGGTTACCGAATGGAATATTGATGAAATAAGAAAATTGATAATGAATGGTCCTGAAAAATATCCTGGAGCCCTATATTTAGTGAGGCCAGATCAAAGAAGGATAAGGCTTGAATTTGTAACTGAAAGAGAGAAATTAGCTGAGGCTCTCCAACCAGGTTTTATTATTGAAAGGCATTTAAAGGATGGCGATATAGTTTTATTTAATAGGCAACCTTCTCTCCATAGAATGTCAATTATGGCTCATAGAGTTAAAGTTTTGCCTTATAAAACTTTTCGCTTAAATCCTGTTGTTTGTCCACCTTATAACGCTGATTTTGATGGAGATGAAATGAACCTTCATGTTCCGCAGGGAGAAGAAGCTAGGGCTGAAGCTAAACTTTTAATGCAAGTTCAAGATCAAATTCTTTCGCCTAGATATGGTGGACCGATAATTGGAGCTGTTAGAGACTTAATAACAGCAGCTTTTCTTTTAACTAAAGACTCAACATATTTAACTAAGGAGGAAGTTGGAAAACTTTTAGTAGCTGCGGGTTATGAAGGGCCTCTACCTGAACCAGCTGTTAAAAAACCTAAACCTTTATGGAAAGGAAAACAAATCTTTAGCTTATTTATACCTAAGGGGTTAAATTATGTTTCAAAATCTAATTTATGCAACGCTTATAGATGCAAAGAATGCTTAAAAGAAAAATGCAAGTATGATGCTTATGTAGTGATTAAAAACGGTGTTTTAGAGAAAGGTGTAATAGATAAAAATGCTATTGGAGCTGAAAGATCTGAAAGCCTTCTTCATAGAATAGTGAAAGATTATGGCTCAGAAGAAGGAAGAAAATTCTTAAATGCTTTAGGAAAACTTCTTGAAAGATTCTTAACTTTAAGAGGGTTTACATATAGTTTAGATGAACTTGACATTCCAGATAAAGTTAAAGAGAAAATTAAATCGGCAATTCAGGAAGCAGAAGAAAAAGTGAAAGAGTTAATTCAAAGCTATAATAAGGGGATTCTTGAAAGGCTTCCTGGAAAAACCTTAGAGGAAACCTTAGAAATATACGTAATGAATGAGCTTTCAAAAGCTAGAGACGCCGCTGGAGAATATGCTGATAAATACTTTACTTTAGATTATAATGGTGTAATCATGACTAGGTCAGGAGCTAGAGGCTCAATGCTAAACATATCTCAAATGAGCGCTTGCGTTGGTCAACAATCAATTAGGGGAAAAAGAATACTTAGAGGCTTTAGGGAAAGAGCCTTAGCATTTTTTGAACCTGGCGATAAAGGACCTGCTGCTAGAGGATTCGTTTATTCCTCTTATAGAGATGGCTTAAACCCAATAGAGTTTTTCTTTCATGCTATGGGTGGAAGAGAGGGATTAGTTGATACAGCTGTTAGAACTCAGCAAAGCGGTTACATGCAAAGAAGATTAATAAATGCTTTAGAACATTTAAAGCTTGAATATGATGGGACTGTTAGAGATCCTAGAGGAAACATTATTCAATTTAAATATGGTGAAGATGGAGTAGATGTTAGCAAAAGCGATCATGGAAAAGCTGTTAATGTGGAAAGAGTTATTGAAGAAGTTAAACTTGTTTTTAAGGGAGAACCCGCTTCAAAAACCTACATTGAAAATAAGGTTAAAGATGTAGAAAATAAATTAACTCCAGCTTTAACTGAAACTTTAAAAAGGAAACTTTTGGAAGCTAATCTTCCTAAGGAAGGCGTAGTTGAAGTTATAAATAAAGTTTTGAAAGGTTATGGAAAAGCTTTAATGGAGCCTGGTGAAGCAGCTGGAATAGTTTCAGCTCAATCTATTGGAGAGCCGGGTACCCAAATGACTCTTAGAACCTTCCATTTCGCTGGAGTTAAAGAACAAGATGTTACTTTAGGTTTACCAAGGCTTATTGAAATAGTGGATGCTAGAAAAAATCCTTCAACCCCAACAATGACTATTTACCTAGATAAAAAGCATAGGGTAAGCCGGGAGAAAGCTGAAGAAATAGCTAAATTAATAACCTATACAACCCTAAACGATATTTCTTCAAGCATAGAATTAAACATAACAGATCTAAAAGCAATTGTGTATTTAAATCCTCAAGCTATGAATGAAAAATCAATATCTATAGAGGATATAAAGGAAGCTCTTAAAACTTTAAATTGCGAGTTTAAAATTGAAAAATACGCTATTGAAGTTAAACCTAAAACTAGCGATCTGGAGCATTTTAAAAAGCTTTCCAATAAACTTTCAAGTTTAAGAATGAAAGGCATATCTGCAATTAAAAGAACTTTAGTTGCTGAAGAAAATGGCGAATGGTTAATTAAAACTGAAGGCTCAGATTTAAAAGCTGTTTTAAACATTCCAGGAGTAGACTATACAAGAACCATAACAAACAATATTTATGAGGTGGCTTCAGTTTTAGGAATAGAAGCGGCTAGAAACGTTATTATTAAAGAAGCTTTAAGCGTTCTTGAAGAGCAGGGGTTAGATGTTGATATAAGGCATATAATGCTGGTGGCTGACGCTATGACCGCTACAGGGGAAGTTCTTCAAGTTGGAAGGCATGGAGTTAGCGGCGGAAAAGCAAGCACTTTAGCTAAAGCAGCTTTTGAAATTACTGTTCCAACAATAGTTGAAGCAGCGCTTAAAGGAGCTGTAGATGAATTAAAAGGTGTAGCTGAAAACGTTATTGTTGGAAAGCAAATACCGATGGGAACAGGTTTAATAGAAATCTATATGAATGTTGAAACGGAGCGTTTAAATAAATGATTGATTTAAATAAACAATTGAAAATTTTAATTAAAACTGGAAAAGTCAATTTTGGAGTTAAACAAACTATTAAAGCTGTTAAAACGGGAAAAACAAAAATGATTATTATATCTTCAAATTGCCCAGAGAAGTTTAAACAGGAAATTTTATATTGCGCGAAAATCTCTAATACTCCCGTTTACGCTTATAAAGGTGGAAGCTTAGATTTAGGAGCTTTATGCGATAAACCTTTCCCGATATCCGCTTTAACAATAATTGATCCTGGAGATTCAGAAATATTGAAATTAACTGAAACTGAGGAGTAAAAAATGTTATCTAGCAAAATTCGTTTAACAAGCGATGAAATGAAATATATAGCTTTATTCGAAACCACAACTGGCGCTACCGCTAAGGATTGTTTAATTGATGAAAAAAATAGTAGAATAATTTTTGTAGCTAAGGAAGGGGAAGCAGGATTAGCTATAGGAAAAAACGGTAAAAAAGTAGAGCTGCTTAAGAAAATGGTTGGAAAACCAATTGAAGTTGTAGAGTATGCTGATAAACCTGAACAATTAATTAAAAACGCGTTATACCCAGCTAAAATAAAAAACATCAGAAAAATAGAGAAGAACGATAAAGTAACAATTATTGTTGAGGTAGACCCTAAAGATAAAGCTTTAGCCATAGGAAAAAACGGTAAAACAATTGAGAAAGCTAGAATGCTTATAAAAAGATATTTTCAAATAGAACGCGTTATGATCATTTAAGTTTACGCATACGCTTTAACTCTATTAAAAAATCCTTAAGTTTTTCCAATTCGGTTTCAGCTGTTTCCCAAAACTCCTCCAAGTTAAGATTAAATTTTTCTTCATAAAGCAAAGCTTGAATAACCATCTCTAACTTATCCAATTCTTTAATCAACTTTGCCTCTTTAGAAGAAGCATTTTTATATTCTAACCATAAACTGTAATATTTATGTTTTAAATTTAAAGGTAAGCTGGATAAAACTTTTTTTATAGCTTTTTCTTCAAGCATTTTTAAATTGTTTTTCTTCTTTTTTTCTTCAGGCGTTAAATCTCCTAAAACAGCCTCCTCTAAATCATGAATAACCGCTAACTTAAGCATTTTTTCAACGTTTAAACCTTTTAAATCGCTTATTAACATTGATAAAATGGTTAATCCATACACATGTTCAGCTACGGATTCAGGATTTTTTACTCCAGCTTTAATCCATCCTTTTCGTTTAACTTCTTTAAGCTTTGCAGCGTACATTAAAAATTTTATGAAACGATTCTTCATTTAAAAACGCTCTTAATTAAGTTTTAAAATAAGATTTTTAATTAATTCAGATTTTTCCCTTAAAGTTTTATGCTCTAAAGGAAAAACTATAAATGGATAATTTTTCTTCATTAAAGAATTTAAGGAGGGTTTAACCCAAAGGTAAACTTTATCGCTTATTAAAATTAAATTTGCTTTTTGAAAAACTTTTTTTATAACAGATTCAGCTTCAAGCTTATTTTTCACAAGCATATATTTACCTTTAAGTTGTTTAAGGTAAACTGCAGTTTCTTCATCAATTATTACAAAAAACTTCACTTTAAAAACTTCCTAAAACTGTTTAAGAATATCCTCTTTTTCCATTACTCTATTACAGTAATGACAGCGTAACCTTAAAGGATTAACGCTTTCAACAGTAAATAAAGGTTCTATAGGCTCTCTCGCATTAGAAACGCATGAAGGGTTACTGCATTTAACAATATCTTTAATTTCTTTTGGAAGCTTCACTTTCTTTTTTTCATAAACCTCATAATCCCTAATAATGTTTATTGTAGCTTCAGGCGCTATTAAAGCTATTTTATCAGCCTCTTCAGGTTTAAGCTCTCTATTATCTACTTTAACAATATCTTTTTTGCCGTATTTTTTGCTTGGAACATTCATAGCTACACTTACTATATGAGAATTCTTACCTGTTATTTTCAGTATTTTTAATACATCAAAAGCGTGTCCTGCTGTTATATGATCGATAACAGTTCCTTGCTGAATCTTTCTAATATAAAGCTCTTTTTTGCTCAATTTAAATATCCCAAACAAAGTTTTCAATAATTTTTTATAATATTTTGGCAGACTTAAGCTTTATGCAACCTTAAAACTTTTATTTTCAACCCTTTAATAACTAAGTTAAGGGTGAAAAATGAAGTTTCTTAATAGAAGCATTATTTCAATAAAAGATTTTAATCGAGAAGAGATAGAGTATATTCTTTCTATAGCGGATTCCATGGAGCCCATAGCTAGAAAAGGCTCAGAAATGCTTAAAGGAAAAATTATGGCCACTTTATTTTTTGAACCAAGCACTAGAACTCGATTAAGCTTTGAATCTGCAATGAAAAGGCTTGGCGGAGAAGTAATAGGTTTTTCTGAAGCAAAGGGGACTTCAGTTGAAAAAGGCGAAAACCTAGCTGATACAATAAGAGTTGTTGAAAATTACGCTGATTTAATTGTGATCAGGCATCCGCTTGAAGGCGCAGCTAGATTAGCAAGCGAGTTTTCAAAAGTTCCAATTATAAATGCTGGTTCTGGAGCTGAAGAGCATCCAACTCAAGCTATGCTTGATTTATACACTATAAAAAGAGAAAAAGATCATTTAGATGGTTTAAACATAGCTTTAGTAGGAGATTTAAGGTATGGTCGAACAACTCACTCCTTAGCTTATGCTTTAGCTTTATATAATATTAACTTATTTTTAGTTTCTCCAGAGCTTTTAAAAATGAGGCGGGAAGTGGTTGAGGATATTCAGAAAAAAATACCTGTAAAAGAATTAAATGATTTAAATGAAGTTTTACCAATTTTAGATGTAATATATATTACTAGGATTCAAGAGGAAAGATTTGCTGATCCTGCTGAATATACGAAAGTAAAAAACTCTTATAGGTTAACAGCTAAGGATTTAGAGAAAGCTAAAAAAGATGTTATTGTTATGCATCCTCTTCCAAGAGTTGATGAGGTAAGCTTTGATGTAGATAAAATGCCATGCGCAAAATATTTTAAGCAAGCTTGGTATGGCCTTCTCTTAAGAATGGCTCTTTTAAGCGCTATTCTTGGAGCAGTAAAATAAAAGCTTAATTTAAAGCATAGCAAACTCTATTCTCTAAATCCTTCTTTTTAGCTTCAATCCAAAGAGTTAAAGGCGTAAATGCATTTTCTGTCCTAGCTATTTGAATTAAATTGCTTGTATCACAATTTAAGCATTTATAAAGAATACCTGGAAAAACTTTAGAGCAGTTAAAACAATAAGAATAATCACTTGTATAAAACATGAATTTAACTCCTTTATCTTGAACAACTTTAGTTAATTTAAGCAGGTTTTCAGCGTTAAACTTTTTAGCTTCAAGATAAATTGGTAAAGAACCGTTTTCAAGAATATTTTGAATTCTCCCCTCAATTTTAATTCTATTTTCTAAAGGTATTTTTAATGAAGCTGGCAAAATTGGGCCATCAGTATAATAAGGTTTTTCTAATGAACCTTGAGTAATAACTGTTGAAGGTCCATATTTTTCAGCATCCAACTTAGCTAATCTGCTTGAAGCTTCATCGCTTGGTATTTGAGCAATCAACAAGCGTAAATCAAGTTTTTTAGATAAACTAGCAGCTTCATTAATCATTGCTCTTAAAGCGTTAGCAGCAAACTTAAAAGCGTCTTCATCAGCATTTATTCCTGTGCCAACATGAGCTATTGCAGCCTCATTTAACCCTACAAAACTAATTGTATACGCTTCATTTTCCTTAATATAGTAAAAGGGGCTTCCTGAAGGTTTAGAAAGCAAAGGCAATAAGCCTTTATTTAAGGCTGAGTTTAAATAAGCTTTTTTAACTTTTAAAGCTTCAGCAGCTAAATTTATTGTTTTAATCAACAATTCTTTAAATTGATCATCATTTCCCTTAACTTCATAAGCTATTCTAGGCAGGTTTATGAAAACTGTTCCAACATTTCCAGCGTTTAAAGTTGCTTCCCAAAAACCGTTTAAACCGCTGCTTAATCGAACTCCTTTAAAAGAGTAATTGGAAGCTTCCTCATCATTTAGAAAAGCGAAATATGGAATAGAGGATTCAGCTGCCAGTTTATGGCATTTAAAAAGCATTAAAGAATTATTTTGAAAATCTTTTTTTCTAACTTTAAAGATTAACAATGGATTCATCAATAAATAGTAACGCGACAAATCTAAAGCAGCATCAATTAATAACTCTAAGAGCAAGTTTGCTTCTTGAGCGTAATCCCCATATACACCTTTAACTTTTCCATTTAAAGTTACAGCTTCTACATTCTCAAGAAACTTTGGTATAGAAAATTCTAAGCCTAACGAAAGCCTATTAACAGGTATATTAAAAGGTGTTAAAACATTAAGCTCTTCAAGAAATTGATATAAAGCCTCTTTTGCTTCCTCTTTAGAAGCATCGATTAAATATGGAGCTAAAAAAACATTGAACATGTCAAAATGCTGCTCTTCAATAATTTCTTTTGAGAAATGATGGAAAACTCTTCTTAAAAGCATTAAAGCCTCCTTTAAGTTTTTAGGAGGTTTTGAGTTGAAGCCTCTTTTTAAAAAAAACCTAATGTCATGCCTAATTTCATTTGGAGCTAAAATCCAGTTTTCCAACCTGCTTAAATGAATGTTTCCTGAAAGATGCGCATCTGCAACTTCTCTAGGCAAGGCATTTAATAAAACATACTCTTTAATAACAGCCTCTCCAGCTTTTTCTTTAACGAAGCTTACATCAAGCTTTTTTTCACCAGCAAAATTAAATAGTTGAGTCACATCATAAACAGGCATTCCAAGCCTAGTTAGTTTATGCCTATATTCTTCAAGCTTTTTCTCGATCAACACTGAGTTGACAAATTCTCGAATTAAAGGCGCCGTAAGATATTTTGTTCCAAGTTTAATTAAACGTTCTTCAACTTCAGCAGCTACTTCTTGAGCAAGCTCATATGGAACGGAAGCTTCATTAACTAAAGAGTTAACTATTTTTTCTCGATTAAATTCTTCTATAGAAAATCTTGATGTTCTAACAAACATTTTACCTTTTTTAACAGCAATATATTCTTCAATATTTCTTGAGAAGTTAACTATCATACGCCCTAATTCAGTCACATTATATTTTTTCTCTTTTTCGTTTAAACTTATTAAATCTGCTGCAAGCAAGCTTTTTAAATGGTAAACAAATTTTCCAGCATCCCTAACCGGATCAAGCTTTACAGTAGCCATAATTTCAGTGTATGGAAGCGGACCTTTAACGCTTAAAAGCTTTAAAATTTCCATTCTTATAGGTGATGAAGCAGCGTCAAAAACTTCTGAGCCTTTTTGAATCTCCATTTTTAAACCTCGCTAATTCAGCTTTAAAATCAACTTTAAAAAATTAGAGTTACCACGCTTATTAAGTTTAGTTTTATTAAAAATGTAGAGAATTAAACTCTTCTTTAATAAACATTTCCAGCTTCTCGTAAAATTATACAATAAATTTAAACATTATAAATTAAATTCTTCATCTTCTCTAGGGAATTATAAAAATTTATGAGTTATTACTATAACTACTCATTCTAAGCATCAAGCAATAATGAATATAAGCATTTATCTGCATTATTTTATTTAAGATATTGGGGCGGTGGTCCAGCTTGGTCTAAGATACCGGCCTCGGGTCAAAACCATTTAAAGCGGGAGAGCCGGTGATCGCGGGTTCAAAATGTGTTACCCAGGAAAATCCCGCCCGCCCCACCTAAACTTGAAGGTTTAAAACTTTACCTAAAAAAGAACCGTCAAGAAGGTAAATTTCAGCATCCATCAAGTTTATGCTGCTTGATCTTAAAATTGGTCCAATATATTCTTTTGCGTTAGCTTCTTTACTCCAAGTTAAATTAACTGGTTGACCGCCTAAAAGAGGATTAAAAGAAGGCATAATTAAGCATTGAGAAAGATTTATGGATGATAATTCCTCTTTTTTTAATTTGTTTTTAAATCGTTTCATTAAAATGTCAACAAGGTTATCTTTATTAAATAAAGCTTTAACCCAAACTTGTTTAAAAGATCTAAAACCAAAATGATCTTTAAAAGCTACAACAGGATGCATATGACCCATGATTAATCCTCTACATTTAAGCAGTTTTAAAGAAAACCATGCGTGGCCATGTATTAAACCAATATTTTCTTGAGCTATAACACCTGAAGAAGGGAGAACTTCTATATTTGATGGAAGCAAAGATTTAATGTTTCCATCATGATTACCTGGAATCAACTTTACTTCTTTAACCTTTTTGCTTAATTCTTCAAGAAAAGATGGAATATCTCGTCTTTCTTCAATTTCAACCCTAGCTATTGTATGTTTTAAATCGCCTAAGATAATTATTGAGGAAGGCTTAGAAATTTTAATTAATTTAAGCATAACTTTCAGCATTTTTGATGTTTGAGATGGAATATGAATTCCTTGCTTAGCTAAGGCTGCTTCCCAACCTATATGCAAATCTGAAACAATTAATGTTCTTTCTTTACCTTCCAAAATTAAAGCTGGAAAAGGTGTAAGCAGCTTCAATTTAACCAATTAAATTAAGTTGCTAAAGGTTTATTAATGTAAAGCAAGCTTAAAAATGAAGGAGCAGAAATTGAGCGAAGAAGAAACCGAAATTGAAATTTTAAATGAAGCTTGCAAAGAGATAAGCTTAAAAAACAAGCTTACTGAAGAGTTGAAAGCTAAGCTTCAAAAAAAGCTTCCTAAAACATTTGATGAAGCTTTACAACTTGTTTACGCTAAACGCGTAAAAAAATATATTTTTAAACCAAGCTGCAGAGTTTTATGGGTTGTTTCAGGTCGAAAAGATGAATATCAAGTTATTCCAGAGGCAAATTTTTGCAGTTGCAACGATTTTTACTTTAGGGTTGTTGGAGGAAAAAAGAAGCTTTGTTATCATTTAATAGCTCAAAAACTAGCTGAAGCCTTAAAAATTTATGAAGAAAAGAAGTTAACTAACGGCGAGTATGAAAAGATGATGGAGAAATGGAGGGGAAAAATTAAAAAAGCTGTTTGTTAGCTAATTTTTAAAGCTTTAAACTTTAAAAAGAGGGAAAATCATGTCTATTGATGAATTTTATGAATTATTAAAAACAATATCAGTGGTTTTAGGTTTCTTAACAATAATCTTGATTTTTGTTTATTTAAGTTTAGAGAAAAGAGGTTTAGAGTAATTCTTTTCAAATTTAATCCCAAAACATTCTTGTTCTAGCATATTCTCTTTCAGCTTTAATTATTTCGTTGTAAAGCTCCTCCTCTGTTTTTAAAGGTTTCCTTAAAATTCTAACTGCTGTGGTTGGGCCAATACCGTGGCCGCTTAAAACGATAACTGCTTTTTTTCCATAAACTTGAATTAAACTTGCTATTTTCCAAGCTTCTCTCCAAATAACCTTTTCTTCCTCATTTAACGCATGCTTCTTTAACTTTTTCTTAATAACTTTCTCTAAATCTTTCTCAATATTTGAAACAGCTATAAGGGTTGAACCGCATTTAGGGCATTTAATTTTTTCGGGGACATTTTGAACAGTTTTAATGCAGCTCCAATCCCCATTAAAAAGGCATGTTAACTTTACGGTTTTAGAATGAATTCTTTCTTTAACTATTTCTATTAAAGGTTTCTCTGGTAAAGCAGGCTTAAGAATTTCACGCGGCACAATTTTATCTAGCATTGGGTAAGCTAAAATTGAGCATGACGCTTCATCCTCAACAATCTCTAAAGTTATCTCTCCCTTCGCTAAATTGATTAAAACTTTCTTCGCATTTTCTATATCAAACTTTTCTAGAAAAACTTCTCTTTTAGCTTCCTTATTTATCTGGGTTGAATAAAAAACTTTTATAAGCATTTTAGCTTTACTCCTGTTGAAGTTGGCATTTTTTTCTAAAGCTCCAAACCTTTTAGCTACATGCCAATGCCTCCAAGCGAAAAGCTCTGAATCCTCTAAATAAGCGTTTATCACATCAATTAAGTTATCTGGAGTTAAGCTTTTTAATGCTTCAACCACAATTTTAGGGTTTGGCTTAAACGGAAAAACAAAGCCTATTCTATAAGGGTCTATTTGAAAAGAAATATTTATATCGTATTTTGAATTTAAAATTGTAAGCAAAGCCATAGCTAATGTTTCATTAACTAAATTTCCAAAACATGAATGAATTATTATAGCGTTTTCAAATCTTTCCACAACAATTTTCTTATTTGTTGGGATAGGACCATTTTTTGTTGATAGCCTTAAAGCTTCAGAAATTTTCTTTAGGGCTTCAGCGTTAGTTTTTTGAGTTAAAAACGGGGGATAATCATTTTCTTTAAATTTAATTAATTCTTCTCGAAGCTTTCCAACTTCAGTTGCCACCATAAATTCTACAGGTATTAATTCTCCTTCCCAACTTGGAATAGCTTGAAAACTTGGGGGAGCAGGCTCAACATCTATTGAAAGCTTTTCTTCATCAATTTTTATTACTTTCCATGTGTAACCATGCATTATAAACTCTAAACCTGGAAAACAACGTTTAGCTACAAACTCTTGATCTAAAACACCAATTTTCTTTCTTCGAGTAAAATCGAAAACAGAAAAATGCTTTACTTCAGGAATCATAGATAAATTTTCATAATAATATTTAAAGGCTCTTTTAAACCTTGATTTAATAAAATCATTTTTAAACTTTAAGATTTTTAATTCATCCAATTGCTTTATAACTTCAAGAAAATCTTCAAAGGTTAAATTTCTGTATGGATAAGCTTTTTTAACAGTTTCATAAGCTTCTTTAAGAGGTAACTCTTTAAAATCTAAGGTTAAACCAACTATTTGATGCGCTAAAACATCTAAAGCGTTTTCGTGAACTTTAATTTCTTCAAGCTTCCCCTTTTTTGCAAATTCTGTTATTATGATTGATTCAAGAAAATCATCAATTCCGCTTGCTATTATAACGCCTTTAGGTTCAGCTTCGATTGAATGTCCGCTTCTACCAACTCTTTGAATTAAATTTACCGCTTGCCTAGGAGACATATATTGAATAACTAAATCAACTGCTCCAACATCTATTCCAAGCTCAAGCGAGCTTGTGCATACAACAGCTTTGATTTCTCCAGATTGAAATTTAGATTCAACCTCCTCTCTAACTTCTCTTGAAAGAGAACCGTGATGAACCTCAATTGAAATATGAGGGTTTAAAGCTTTAATTTGTGCTCCTAAAGCTTCAGCATGCTCTCTAGTGTTTGTAAAAATTAAAGTTGAGTTATGGCTTGAAACTAACTCGCATATACGTTTTATTCTTGCGATAGAGCTTGAAGGTAAACCAAGTTTTTCTCCTTCTTTTTCATCTTCAATGCTTGGCGTTACATATTCGATATGAATGTTAAATCCTTTAAACACGCTTGCCTTAATAATTCTTATTCTTCTATTTACGCCTACAAGAAAATTTGCGATTTTTTCTTCATCACCAACAGTAGCTGATAAACCTATCCTTTGAGGCTCAACTTCAACTAACTTAGATAATCGTTCTAAAGCAACGGAAAGCTGAACTCCTCGTTTATCGCAAGCTAACTCATGAATTTCATCTATAATAATCCATTTAACTCCTTTTAAGTGTTTTTTCATGGTTTTACCTGGAAGAATGGCTTGAAGAGTTTCAGGGGTTGTAATCAACATATCTGGGGGTTCCTTAGCCTGTAAAACCCTAACTTTATTGGGTGTATCACCATGTCTCACTTGAACATTTACACCTAAAGCTTCACCAATTGAAGCGATACGCCTTAAAATATCTCTATTTAAAGCTCTTAAAGGCGTTATATATATAATTGAAATTCCCTTTACTTCCCCCCTCATCTTAGCTGAAAGAAAAAGACTAAAAACAGGTAAAACAGCTGCATAAGTTTTTCCAGTTCCTGTAGGCGCAATTAAAAGAACGTTTTCTCCATTTAAAATATAAGGGATAGATAATTTTTGAATTTCACTAAGATTTTTCTCTATACCAGCCTTTAATAAACATGAATCTAAAAAATCTTGAGTAACGCTCATGAAAAGTTTCCTCTACCATTTTTAAAGCAAAACATAAAACTTCTTAAGCGATATTATTAATTTTTTGGTTTTTAAATATTCAGTTTTCTATGGAATAAATTTCATTATTTACTCTAACAGTAATTTAATTTGACGATTTGCAAATTATCCGATTTTGCTTTGAAAATAGTGTTTGGGGAGATTTTAATTTCGCAAGAAAAAAATGTGGAAAGCGAGTATTATGGCGCCTTCATAAATGTATGGCCTGAAAAGAGAGATGCAAACGCTTACGATAACCTTCAAACCCTCCTAACGCTAAGAGAAATAATAAAAACTTTAAAATGCAACCTTAATATCAATCAAAATTTTTCTTTAAAAGTTTGAAGCCCCGGGCGGGCTTCGAACCCGCGACCTTCGGCTTTTTAGGGTTTTACCAAGCCGACGCCCCAACCAGGCTAGGCTTTCCCGCCATCGCAAAGGATGGAACCGGGGCTAATTTATGGGGCGTCCTTTAACATTTTAATGTTTTTAATTCAATATAACAATCTTTTGCTTGAATTAAATATTTTTACTATTCTTCATTCTCAAGGATTTATAAATATATTTTTTATGCTTGAAAAGAAAGTTATTTAATGAATTTTTTCGTTGGAAAGGTTTAAAAGGGTTAATAATGCATAAGTAAATTTAAAAGTATAAGAAGGAGGAAAAAATTTGGTTAAAAAATGTCCTGCATGTGGATTTGACAATAGGGACGATGCCAATTTCTGCGCTAACTGCGGCGCTTCATTAGCTGCTCCACCAACAGTTAAGCCTGTTCCTGCGGTTAGAGTTGTTTCTCCAGTTGCGCCTCCAGGGCCTGTTCGAATTCCATCACCAGGAATGTGCTATTACCATCCTAATTTACCAGCTGCTTATATATGCGCTAGATGCGGAAGAGCAATATGCAAAGATTGCGCTAAATTCTATAATGGTTTAGTGCTTTGTCCTCAATGCTATGCGCTTGTAGCTGGACCTGAATATGTACCTCCGCCACCAACCTATGCTGCGCCAGCACCTCCACCGCCAACTTACGCTGCTCCACCGCCTCCGCCACCAACTTATCCGCCTGCTAGAGCCTTGTGGGGTTTTATAATTTCGCTTATTGCAGGTATATTAATTATAATTAACGCTGCAGCTTTACTTTCAGCAGGTTTTTACGCTACCTTAGTTGGGATATTCCCGTGGATAACTTGGTTTGGGGCGCCTCCGCCATGGCTTTTGGTAGTTATAGGATTGATTTTAGGCATAATTACTTGCATAGGCGCGTTGCTGATGATACTTGGCTATGGTACTATAGGAAGCGTAGTAGTGTTTCCAGCAGCTATAATCTCCTTGGTGCTTGGCGGGGGATTCGTAGCAGGCTTCGTGTTAGGCATAGTCGGCGGAATCATGGGAATGCTTGGCAGATAAACAAACCTCTTCTAAAACATTTTTATTTCTCCTTTTTTTTTTAAAAAGCCTTGGAGCTTGAAATAAGGTGAGCTCTCTTAAAATTTCAAAAAGTATTTTTGAAAAAATAATGAAGCAGGTTAATGAAGGTCCAGATAAAAGAGTTATAGGAGTTTTAATTGGTAAAATGAATAAAGATTCTCTAGTTATAGAAGATATTGCAAGCGGCGAAATTAAAAGAAATGGTTCAACCATTTCTTTAACCCCTAACGCTATAGCTAAAATAGCTGATAAAATATTAAAAGGGGAAATAAAAGGAAATATTGTTGGTTGGTATCATACGCATCCAGGCTACAGCGTTTTCATGTCTAAAATAGATGAAAAAACTCAAAATGTTTTAAGCCAGTTTTATCCTGAAGCTGTTGCCTTAGTTTTGGATCCCACATCTAAAGAATATATGTTTTATGCTTTAAATGATAAAAAAAGATTACAATCTATCGAGAAACACAAAATAGAGTTTTTCGGTTCAGGAAATATTTCAGAATGGAAGCTATCCGCAATTAAGAAAAATGAAGAGCCCCCTCCATTAATTCAACCTCCCCCAGTTCCTTCAGCCAGAAAACCTTTAAGCAGAAAACAGGTTTGCGCTTTAACCTTAATTTTAATTCTGGTTGCTGTTTTAATTTCAGGTTTTTTAATTTGGGGTTACGGTCAATTTGGAGGGGGACCCCCCTCAATTAAGCATACGCCTGTTACAAACGCTATTGTCGGCTCAAGCATTACGCTTAAAGCTGAAGTTACAGGTGGTGTAGGAGGAATAGCTAATGTTACAGTTTATTATGAATGGTCTAAGTTTATCGAAGTTAACAGCGAAATTTCAAGCGTTCAAATGCCTTGGAAATCTGCTTTAATGCTTCTTGTAGCAGCTGGAGGAAACGAATATGCTTATACTATACCAAGCTCTGAAGTTTTAGGTGATATAGATTACTTTATTGCAGCGATTGATAAAGCTGGAAATAAAGTCACCACTTCAATCCAAACAATTAAAGTAGCGGATTTTGATGTTTCCTCATCAACGGATTCAATTACAGTTTATGTAGGCAGCGCAGCTTCAGCTAAAATTTTAATTAAATCGATAAATGGTTTTTCTTCTAAAGTAAAATTTTCAACAGCAACTCCTCCATATGGAATTTCAATTTCCATTAACCCATCTGAGGTTGCTCTTTCACCAGGTGGAAGCGCAACAGCTACAATAATGGTTTCAGCTCAATCAGCTCCAGGAACCTTTAGGGGAGTTTTTAATTTAGAGGTTTATGGGGAATCAGGCGAAGCTAAGCACTCAACCGTTTTAACGGTGGTTGTTCCAAATTTAGATTTCTCTATTGAACCTAAAACTAAAACTGTTTCTAAAGGCGAATCCGCTTTATATACAGTTACGCTTATTCCATCCTTCAATTTTACTGCTGATACAACTTTTACCATAGCTGGTTTACCTGAGGGGGCTTCATGGGAAATTGTTTTACCCCAAAACAAACTTGAATTAAAAAACTCAATAAATTTAATTTTAAAAATTGATACGACATCTAAAACTCAATCTGGAACATATAATTTAACAGTTACTGTTATTGGAGGTGGATTAAAGCTTCAGGAAACAATAACATTAATTATAAAGTAACGCTCAATATTTATTTTTATAGAGCTATCCATTTTTATGGAGGTAAAGTTTATTAAAAATTAAAAAGAGAAAAAAGGAGGTTTAAAAAATGAGGTTGTTTATTCAAGCTCCAATCGGGCCGCAAACAGGCTTAGCTGAAATAGAGGTTATTCCAGATCATACAGTAGGCGAAATTAAACAGCAGGTTTGCGCTTCCTTCGGTATTGATCCATCAACTGTAGCCCTAATGTATGGCGGTGTAATTCTTGATGAAAACAATACTGTTGCTAAAGCTGGAATCCCTGAAAACGCCCAATTAGCTTTAATGCCCTTCAATATTGTGGGCGGCTAAAAACTTGGATGTTGAACTTTTATATAAAGAAAAAAAAGCTGTTAACCATCAGTTTCCTATGGTAACAGCCTTAAATGATCCTCCATCAATTTATGAAGGGCTTCTTAGATGCGAAAAAGGCGAAGTTAAAAAGCTTGCTGAAGAAAAAATTTGGCCATTTACAGAATATGTTAATTGGCATAGGTTTAGGCTTGAATTGCTTAATGAATATCCTATTAAACCTCCTATAGTAACATGGCTTACTGAAATTTCTCATCCAAATATTGTTCCTAATATTCCTGGAGCTGTATGCGTATCTATTTTAGGGGAAAGCTGGAAACCAAACTTACGATTAGCCTCCGTAATAAACGCTTTATATTATCTTCTTTCAGATCCAAACCCCACCAATGTTTTCGATCATCCAAACTGTTTAAAAGCAGCTGAAGTATGCCGAAAATATGGTTTTCCAAAAATGGGTGAAAGAAAAGTTAAAGAGGAAACTGCCCATGTTAATGTTATTCCTATTCCAGCTTCATGTTTAACAGAAAAAAGAGATGAAATTCTTCGTTTTAAAATAGTTGAGTAGCAAAGCATGCAGATTAAAGCTGAAATCCCATTATTTAAAGAAGTTTACGTTGAAGTTGATGAAAAAGAAAAAGTTAAAGATTTAAAAAGGAAAATTTGCAGGAAACTTGATTTACCTGAAAATTTAACTTTTCTTCTTTTAAATGGTAAAGTTCTTCCTGAAGATTCTTTAATTGAAGAGTTTGATTTTAAATCTAAAGTTGTAACAATTGATTATTTATGGGCTAGGTTTCTTCCTCTTTGGGGAGAGAAAGCTCAAAAAGCTTTAAGGGAATCTTCAATTCTTTTGGTTGGAGCTGGAGCTTTAGGAAATGAAATAGCTAAAAACCTTGCTATGCTTGGCGTTGGAGAAATAACTATAGTAGATTATGATAAAATAGAGTTATCTAATTTGGCTAGAGCCGTATTTTTTGATGAAAAAGATATAGGTGAGTTTAAATCTTTAGTTTTAGCTAAAAAACTGAAAAGCAAACATCCTTATTTAAAAATTGAAGTTTACAATTGCAAAGTTGAAGATTTACCTCTTGAAGTTTTTTTAAATTCAAACGTGATTATTTCAGGGTTAGATAATTTAGCTTCAAGAGTTTTTCTATCGATAATTGCAAATAAATATGGAATTCCTTTAATTGATGGTGGAATGAATGGTTATCAAGGAAGAGTTCAAGTTTTTACTCCTCCAGATTCACCATGCCCCATATGCCCTATTCCATTAAACGATTATGGAAGATTAATTGGGCTTAGAAATCCTTGCAGCGCTCCAACTCCTGAAGGAACAATGCCTTCGCTTCCAACACTCGCTTCTTTAGTTTCAGCTATTCAAGCTCAAGAAGCTGTAAAATTAATTTTTAACCAAAAAATAGGAGAGAAAATTGAGAAACCTTTAAATGGACTTTTAATCTTAGATTTAAGATTCAACCGTTACAATATTTTGGAGCTTAAAAAAAACCCTGAATGCGTTGTTTGCGGAAAAAACGGTTTAGGAAAAAGCGAAACTAAAATAATTGAAGTTTCAATTGAGGAATGCTTAAATTCTATCGCTGAAATGGTTAAAATCGCCTCTATAAAAGCAGGGTTTAAAGAACCTCATGAAATAACGATTTTTAAAGAAAACTTTAAAGGGGAATTAATTAAGATTCCAAGCTTCAGCAGATTAAGCGAGTATGAATTAAAAAAAGGCAGTTTAACTAGGGCTATATTTAAAAACTTAAAGCAAGAAGATTATAAGGAAGTTTTAATTAAATTAATTTAGGCTTAAAATTTATGGAGAGTTAAATTAAATGGTTATATGCAGTTTTTGCGGTAAAAACAATAGGGAAGAAAGCCGATTCTGTTATAATTGCGGTAAACCTTTACGAAATGAACCTGTAAAAGTTAAAGTTCTTCTTCCAGTTTTAAAGGCTTCAAGCAGCTTTATGATTAAGCCCCCGCCAAGAATGATAACTGCTATAGGAATGTGCTATTACCATCCTAATTTACCAGCTGCTTATATATGCGCTAGATGCGGAAGAGCAATATGCAGGTATTGCGCTAAACCTTATGGAGCGCTGGTTTTTTGTCCTGAATGCTTTTCGCGAATAAGCTTTATTCAGCCAGCTATTCAAGCTGCTCCAGTTTACCCATTTTCTTCAACCTTTCAATCGCCTCCATCAAGCTTTCTCTAGTTAACCCTAAATCTTTAATAGCTTCAGCTACAGAAATGCTTCCTCCATGAGAAACAATATAATCCAAAACTTTTTTATCCAACTCCGTTAAGGTTTCCGAGGTTGAAGCGTAAGGAAACTGGTAAGCACCGCATTTACCACAGTATAACGCGCCCTTAGGAATTTCTAAACCGCATTGAATACACTTATTTTTTGAAGTTTCAGGTTTCGTAAACTTTGAGAAACGCTCTTTAATAAGTTTTTCAATTTTATCAAAAAGATGAAATCTTTTAGCGTAAACAAGAACTGTCGCAACAACTGCTGTTGAAATCAACCCTGCAACAAATAGGATTGCAATTGAAGGATAAATTGAGGTTGAAGCTGTTGTTTCTGAAAATTTTTCTGAACCTGAAAACTCAACCTTAACCTTTATTAAACCTGATGAGGAAAGTTTGCATTTTGAAAAAGCTTCCCCTAAACTGTTTGTTAAAACAGTTTCTTTATAAATTGGGTTATCGTTAACTAAAAAGGTGAATGTTAAAGAAGCGTTTGAAACAGGATTGTTAAATTCATCTTTTAAAACAGCTTTAACTTTAACTTCGCTTCCTTGAAGAAAAGGTTGCGCAACCAAAGTTAAGCTTGTTTTTATTGGTTCAATAGCAATAATGCTTAAAGCGTAACAACTTGAATAATTTTCGTTCCCCTCATATAAGGCTTTAATTTGAATTTTTCCTTTGTTTAAAGGTTTATAAGTGAATTCAGCTTCCCCTAAACTGTTTGTTAAACCAGTTAAAACTTGCGAATCTGCATAAAGCTTTACAACAGCTTCATCTACAGCCTCATTATATTCATTTATAAGTTTAACTTTAATTAGGGATTCCTCATTTACTTTTCCAGTTTCAGGCGCATCAATTACAATTTTGGTTAAAGCTTTATCAATAGTTAAATTTATTGAAGCGTTTGAAGCTTCAAAAATGTTTGATCCAGCATATTCCGCTTTAACTTTATAGTTTCCAGCTTTAAAATTCATGTTTAAAATTAAAGTTGCTTCTCCAAAATTGTTTGTTGAATTCATGCCTAAAAAACTTGAGTTTAAATAAAAATTTATAGGCGCATCAGTAATTGGATTGTTATTTGCGTCTTTAAGTTTAACAGTTAAAACTGCTGAACCTTTATATTTAATGGTTGAAGGCGCATCAATTTCAATTTTAACCCTTAATTTAACAATTTTAGCTTGCACGCTAAAATCTTCAGTATGAGAAACTCCTCTAAAATCAAAATATAAAACTTGGAAGGTTAATTGTTGAATTCCTAACTCAACCCCTAAAGGCGCTGAAACAAGAAAAGCTTCCTCTAATATTTCTCCAGGCTTTAAATTCCCTAAATTTTTAAAGTTAGGCGTTACAATTAAACTTGAAGCTTTAGAAACCCTTATTGAAACATTAAACATTTCATCGTTTCCACCATTTTTAAAGTTTATTTTTAATTCAGAAGCTTTTTCAGCTCCAGCTTGAACTTCAGGAATTGAAAACCTCCAATCTTCAATAAACAATTTAACAACAGCAACTTTAAATTGATAAATATCCTCTTGAATAGCTACAGTTTCATTAAGCCAATAAAGCTCAATTCGCATTAAATATTCTTTAGGCCCCTTAAGGTTTGAAACAACTATTCTTTTTGAATATTCATTGTTTAAAGGGCAAATCCAAGGTTGAGAAGCTTCATCATAAACCAAAATGTTATCTGCAAAAACTGTTAAGAAAAATTTTGGGTCTCCAAAAATTGATGTTACACCTTGATTTCTTACAGCAACATTAATTAAAATAGATTCGCCATCATAAACTTTAGGATTAAATTGAACCTCTTTAAAAAAAGCTTCTTTAAAGCTTTTAGCTTGAATAAAAAAGCCTAAGAAAACTGTTGAAACTAAAAGAAAAATTAAAAAGGATTTTTTGATTTTCAATTTCCCTCAATATAACTTGCTTCAATTCTTGAATAAAACTTTTTAATCAAAAATGCTTTAAATTAAATATTGCTTTAAAAGCTTAGTTAATTTAGCGAGGTTTAAACATGGGGGCTTCAAGCTATTATAAGGGTAGAAACCGAGAATATTATACGATGCGCCTTTTAAAAAGGAAGGGTTGGGTTTGCATTCGAAGCGCAGCCAGCCATTCACCTGCAGATATTTTAGCTGCTAAAAATGGCGTTGTAAAATTAATTCAAGTTAAAAGCGGAAGAATAAATTTAAAAGAAAAAAAAGAGTTGAAGCGTTTAGCTAAAGCTTTTAATGCGAAAGCTGAAGTTTGGCATTTTAAAAATGGCAAAATAATAAAAGAACTTATTTAAAAATTAAAAAAGGGAAAAAGAAAGTTGAGGTTTTTTAAAATTTTAAAATCATGTTTTTTTGCAACGCTTATAATCATGGTTACCCTTTTAAATTTTAAGCCTTTATTTCCTATAAATGGCGAATTAATTATTGATGGAAACCAAACCTTCATTATTGAATCAAGAAGTTTAATTCAAACTGGAAATATAACAGTTAAGGATAATGGAACGCTTTTAATTAAAAATGGGGATCTTCAACTTTCAATTAGAGGAGAAAAAGCCTATAATATAACTGTGAAAGGTAAAGGGAAACTTTTAATTTTTAATGGAAACCTTACAGCTTTAAATGAATCTTCAACAATAACCCTAATGGATAATGGCAACTTAACTTTATTAAACACTTTTATAACAGGTTTTGGAGCAATCAATTTTTATGGAAATGCATCCTTCACAGCTGAATCATTAAAGTTAAATGTTAAAACTATTTTGGGAAATTGCTCCATAGTTAAAATCATGAGTAGCGAAGCATCAAATTCAAAAATAAGCTTAAACTGCTCTAAAGCTTTTATAGAAAACTTTAATGGTGAAACCTTAAATTTAAATTCAACAGAGCTTTTCATTTCAAATTTTCAAGGAGTAAACTTTAAATC
>Ga0078972_1006559_pt1 | contig 27346 bp, 25 predicted proteins | sample YelNatPaOPGAMG01_FD_67568 | JGI IMG/M metagenome (GOLD analysis project Ga0078972, IMG submission 67568) | Hot spring thermophilic microbial communities from Obsidian Pool, Yellowstone National Park, USA - OP-RAMG-01 (SPADES assembly) (version 2) | ecosystem: Environmental > Aquatic > Thermal...
CAGACTGGATGTGAAAAGACTTATTCCCAGAGTGCCCGATGTTTCAATCCTTGTTTTAGTGGATCGCCCTTTCAGACTTTCTTGTCCAGTCAGTCCCTGGATGCCACGCTTCGTTTCAATCCTTGTTTTAGTGGATCGCCCTTTCAGACGCCCTCAAAAAATGCTCAGTTTGACTAAAAAAGCATTTTGGTGCCTCATTTTCTAATACAACTTATAGGATATTAAAATTATTGTCTCCTTTTTAAAGAAACTGTTGGGCAGACGAGGCGATAAGTACAGTCTTCACAGCGTCCATCATAATGAGAAGATGGCATTTGGCAACTATCCAGAACACGTCTTAAATCTGATAAGGTTTGTAATGCTTCAGCACGTATTCTTTCATCAATTATTATGCGAACTGTTTTACACGGCTTCACAAGAAACTGTACCACTGCTTGTTTACATGGTTTGCCATAGTGTTCTTCAAGCAGAGTTGCTAGCAAACCTAACTGAACTCGCAGTGTCTTGCCCAAAAATGATTTGGCATATTTCTGTTCAAATATGACTATTTGATCGTTGGTTATTATTGCATGGTCTATTTTACCGACTAAACCTAACTTTGAAGAGTAAAGTGTTACACCCATGACCTTTGTTCCTCCTTCAAGATTTTTTGGAATATACCCAGGATTGTTGCGTTGTCGTATTTCATGGATAGCGCGTCCCTTTTGTACTGTACCTCTTCGCTTTTCATATTGTGGCATCCCCATCACTAAACGGAAATATGTAAACATGGGACAGAAAGCGTGTTCAACCACATCCGTAACAGAAACAACTTCACTCAAATTATTTCCACCAGCTTATCGCCACTAACATACTCCTTATCAAAGCCTTCGCCGATTATTGTCAATTTACCATAACATGCTTCACATGCAGCGATAAGGTACACGCTGCCCCCACCTTCAGTCATTTTTTTGAGCGTTTCTACCAGATCCTTTTTCTGCTGCTTATTTAATGGTCCACAAAAAACGCTGTATTGTATGCGAGTAAGACCAGCGTTTTCCAAAGCTATGGAAACATTTCTTCGTACTTTATTATCGCTTATGTCATAAGTTGCATAATATAACTGACCTTTCATCAAGGTTCACCCATCAACTCGTTAACTATCCAACGAGTGAATTTCCATGCTTCCTTCTGAAGAGATGGTTTCACTTTTTCGTAGAATGCTTGAATTACTTCTTTTCGTCCTATCTTGGACAACGAGACTTCTATGTCATTGTGCTCAAACCAGCTTTCCTTTGCTACGCGTTTTGACAACAATGCTATAACAAACCGATCGACCTTTGGCCGGAAAATTTCAATTATATCGTAAGTCAAGGTGGGTTTGCCATATTGATCTGTGTGGTAAAAACCCGCGTTTGGGTCTAGTCCAGAAATTATCACTATCTTTTCTATCTCTCTATATGTAATTCCATACGCATAATTAAGTAACGCGTTAAACGCATCATTTGCCGGATGTTGACTACGACCAGAAAATTTCCACTTCGAAGGCAACATAGAGCTAATTGCTTGAAAATAAACATTGGCGCAATTACCTTCTATCCCAAGCAGCACCTGTTTGGAGATACTGGCAGACTGCCTATTAAGCCAGTGGACGGAATCATCAAAAATGCGCATGGCCTCTATTGTCTCTGGAGTTTGGATAGTGCGATTATTACGCAAGTAACGTAAAAGTTTCCGTTGCTCCTCAAGCTTAATCTCTAAAATGTAGCGCATTATCTTAGCACCGCATGCATTTTCGATCGCAGCATATTGGCGGCGTCGCAATTCCGTATTTTTGCCGGAAGAAGAATGCCAAAAACGACCATATAGTTGCCCTGTACGATCGCAGAGCACAAGTTGGATTTCACGCTCTAAGCACAACTTGATGGCCGAAGTGGTTATAAGTGCATTTTCAAAAACCACAATACCTTCAACCTTTATTGCAGGTATCTCACGTTTTTCATCACCTACTTTAACTATAAACAAGTCGTGTTTGCGAGACAAGTATGCTCCCGGTTCCGCAATTTCCAATATCATCTTATCCGCCTTATCGTTCCAAAACCTTTGGAAACGCTCTTTCCCAAACCTATCATATCGGGCAAAAGGATATTGAGTGCAAAATTCCCTTTGAAGCCTTTAAAGAAGTTGTTGTGCGCTTTAACCGGGACCTCCCTGTGATCGATTAGTTCCGCACTCAGTTTTTGGTCAATAAAAATACCCATCCCTTTTAATGCGCTAAGAACATTTCCAATCAATATTTTTTCAAGTAATATCTTTTTATCGTTAGCGCCAGCTTCTTTGTATGTTTTATAGTTTTTTTCATTTAATGCTATCCAAGGCGTCAAGAATTCGTAAAATGTTCTTTCGGCCTTCAACTCGGTTACTATAATTCTCAAGTCAACGTCACACACCTTCGCTGTAAAGCCCGGTAAAGTTATTATCTCCATACCTGAGACTTTTTTCATCAGAATATCAGCATATTCCTGGATACCGACAATTACTGGTTTCTTATCTATTATTTTGTATTGAATAAGTGGGTAATGGTACGGATTTTCACCGTGATGGTGGAACTCCGGATCTTCAAGGAAAAAGTAGCCTGCAAATCCGCGTAGACGCGAGCCAGTAAGTTTTTTACTTTGTTTCTCTAGATTTAGTACTGCAACACAAGTTTTTATTTTTGAATCCATTTGTCTAACCCTAAGTTTTTATCGTAAATCTTATCTATGCAGTCCTCTTTTGGTAGCAATATGTCTTTTTCAAAAAGTTCATCATCAAAAAGATTACGAATCTTTTGCTCAAAAGGGGATATGGGTAAATTGGCAGTTAATCCCCCCCACTTTTGGAGATTCAACTTTCTTCTGCTACGTAACAAATCACGCTTCAGTTCCTTCCACGGTGTTGATTTATCTGGGATAAAAACGGTATCCTCCCATCCTTCTGAAAGAACATCTTTATTGACTGTATTCCATATCTTTTCATAATCACAGTTTTGAAAAAGACTTTCAAAACAGTCTGCTTTCTCCTTATTTTCTTCATTTCTCTCTAAAACATCTTTGTAGTAATCGGGGAGTTTTTCGTAAAGTTCACAGGAATCTTTTATGTCAGACAAGATTTTTTCGGATGCTCTAAATTCTAGTTCACTATACGGACGATTGTTGGCATCAATCTTAAAAACTAACATACGACTTGATTCTTTGTTTTCCATTTCGCGGTTGAGGCGGCCCAACACCTGCACAATATTGTCTAACGGGGCTACTTCACGATATATTTTTGAGAAGCTAATATCAACACCAGCCTCCAACACCTGGGTGGAGACTACAATATTGCCAGGTTCATTTTTTATGTGGTTTATGATTCTGGTTCTATCACTTTTCCGTATTCCAGAAGATATGTAAACCACGTTTGGATAAGTTGAACCATTTGATATTAATTTATACAATTCGCACGCCTTTCTTCTTGTATTTACCATTACCAATATGTTTACCAATATGTTTGTGTCTGGTTTCGGAAGTATTTCACGCACGTTAAAATTATTTTTAAAACTTATTTCTTTGCGTGTTTTCTTAAGATATTCTTTAGCTATCTTTTCATTTATATTAATGTACTGCACACCTTTTAACTGATCCGGAATTGTCGCGCTTACCAAAAGAATCTTACTGTTAAGGCGTTCGGAAATTTTTTTTAACATACTCAGCAAGTTTGGCAGCAGGAACTTTGGTATCGTTTGTACTTCGTCTACTATCAAAAGGGAATTCTTAAAGGACAAAAGCTTAATCTTATCATATGCTTTGTTAGAATAAAGGGTTATCAGCAATCGCTGTGTAGTTGTTACTATCATTTTTTTGTTGAATGACTCTGCCTCAAAATTCCAAGTTAGGTAGTCAGTTGCTTCTTTTTCTTCATCCTTTTCCGCGAGGGTTCTAGAAAAAAGGTGGTTGTACACCAGCACATCTTTTTTAGCAGATTTATCAATTATGCTATCTAATTTATTTTCAAAATCTTCAGTGAGTGCCAAAAGGGGAGAAAAATAGAACACACGTTCAAGATTCTCACGTTTGGCAAGCAGAACCGCAAGATCGAGAAAAATCTTAGTTTTTCCGATTCCTGTTGGCGCTTTTAAAATGAGGATTCTGCCCTTAAAATCGTTTCCCGAAAAAACCGAGGTTTGAAATGCAGTGCGCAAGTCAGAAAGTTTAGACCCTTTTCTAACCAATTTTTCAGTGGAGAGGACGAGATCAAATTTAGGTGTCTTCCAAGGATTGAAGCTCCCCTTATCACTTTGAAGCAACGCCGAAAAAATGCAGGAGACCGTAAGATAATCTTCTAAAGCATTTTCTTTTTCAGCCGTGTACCTATCAAAATAGATTGGTCGGTTGAATTTTTTCATACATTTGTCGAAATCAAGTTCCGATGCACATGGATAAACTTTTATCTCCGAAAAATATTCTTCTAAGTTCTTGAACATACCTTCTTTGCTTTCTTTTAGATGCTGCTGCTCTTCCGTGTCAAATTGCTCTAGTTTTTTCAAGCCCGAATGGTGTGCTGCAATCGCAACAAGCACGGCGTTTATGTTTTGCTCGGTTAGAATCCTATTTGATAAAAGTTTAGAAGCCGCCCATGCAGATAAGATAGAATGCATTCTGGCGTATTTTGCGCCAAGCTCTTTCTCTACATCAGATCTTTTATCACATGGAGTAGAGAAAAGATTTTGATAGAAGGGATTTAGTTTTCCCAAATCATGCAGAAAGCCAGCATAAAACGCTGCATCGCAAACATTTTTATCAAAATTTGTGCTTGAAATCAGTTCCTTTGCTTTTTCTGCAACTTTTAATGAATGCTCTACCAGCGATGTATTTTCTTCAACAGGATGTGAAAGGAAGCGATATTTAGTCCCCATTAGTGTGTTAAAAGAGGCATATTGCTTCTTCATCAGACATGCCCTCTATTTTGACAAACTTTGTGAAACGTCGTTCTTTCTGTATTTTATTTATCTCAAATTTTGAGCCTTCAATCGGAATCAAATGGCGCAAGACTATCCGTTTGATTTCTCCTTTCTCAACGTAATGGTAGAGGTGCCTTTCTATTACAAGGCGTGAATTGTCAGCGTCTGGATGAAGACTTACTGCGGGCTCCGTTGCGAATGTTTCACTCTTTTCATCTAAGACGACAGTAGAAACCACCTTTTTTTCAGGGTCTACTTCTTTCGCGTTTGTAAGATGCGGTTCGGATATTCTTGCCAAACAATAAGCGTGTCCAAGATACGGCGTATATGTGTAACGTCGATTTTTAAGCGCGTCCCATAATCTCTTGGCAAAATCGTCACCTGTTTCTACAAAAAAAGTGTAGTTTGGTTTACATAATAACTCCATTTTGAATGGTTTCACTCCAATTTTTTTTAGTGAGCGGTGGTTTGTGAAAAAAGTTATTTTACGTGGGGTGGAATTGAAGCGGATCCCTATTCGTGTGGCTTCTAAAAGTTGCACAAATTCAGGGCAATATATCTCATCATTGCAAGTATGGCCCCTATTTAATCCAATTATTCCTCCTATAAAGCCAATTACAGCGCTTTTTGGAGGTATGCAGTATACAGTCTGATTAGTTGTGATGCTTGGATCTCTAAAAGCTGCAAAATCACCTTCAACATCAAATACTATGAGCTTTTCCAACCTTTATCGCCTCAACAGTTTGAATGCCTTTCTTTTTGAGTTCCGATATCAGTTTTTCGGTATCTTCAGAAAGCTCCTCGCATGCAGCAACTCGAATTTGTTTTATTTTGTCCTTCCGTTTTTCAAGCACAGAGATGAGTTTTTCAAATTTAAACGGTTTTTTAGAGAGCGCAGTGATGGTTCCCTTCATTTCGTCGTTTTCCTCGATCAGAAGAGCCAAATCGTTATATATCACGCCATCGTAAGTCACTTCAAGGTAAAAGACGCTTCTCTGCGGGAACTTTGAGCGAGTTATAAGGTTGTTCGTCCCTTCCCAAAGACATTCAAACAATTTTTTATGTGTATCTTCAAATCGCCTTTTCACTTTATCATCTTTGAGATATTCGCCTAGATTCATGGGGTTTATCGCACCGTGTATCTTAATTAGTGCATATTCAACTGAGTAGAACTTCCCAAATGTTCGGAATTGTTCTTTTCTCTCCTTCTCTTTTCCAACGAATGCTCCCGAAATTTGTGGAGAGATTACATTAACTTTGTTTACACTTCGTCCTATCCCGAATTGGACAGGACCTGTTATTTTTATCGCATTTCCTTCTTCTGAACCTTCTCCCTTGCTCCGAATAGGTACCAAGGCTCCGAAAAGAGGCGTATCAAAAGTTTTCTCTATTAATTCTATAGCATCGTCTATAGCATCGTCTCTTTTTACTTCTTTTACACCTAAGATTTCTTTTGCACGTACATCTGCAGTTACTGGTTCGCCTTCTTCGCCCAAATCTACAAAAAGGTTTTCTCTCAGTGTATTTTTTGCGTAGTCGCGGATTGTCCGCTTTATGCGCACATCGGTCACCAATATAGTGCCATCTGGCATTAGGCGAGGTTGGTTTTCGAATCCGGGGTCACCGTTTGGGTTTTGCCTTGATTCATAATAAAACACTAGTTCCGTCCTAAGGTTTTCATTCATTAAATCACCCTTTCAATTGTTCAAAAACACCCTTATAAAAGAAATAAGAATAGTCTTTGAGTGCATTTTCATCAGGTATTTCTCCAGAAGGTGCGTTCTCATTTATGAACCGAAGTATTTCACGTTTTTTTTCTTTATCTGCCTTAGAGAGATTAATTCCAAGACCAATTCGAGCATATACAAATCTAAGTTTTTCGCGGTCATATTTTGAGTAAGTAAGCAAACTCGAAGTTGCTCCCGATTCTTCTCCAACATCTTTTTTGAAATTCACATATTGTCCAGCTATCTTTCCAATTTTATATGCGTACTCCTCATCTTTATCCATAATAATTCCACCTCTTCCTTCTTCAGTAAGCGACATTAAACAAAAACCCGATCTTTCAAAGAAATGTGTGGCTTCTTCATGCTTTTGTGGTTTCAACCAGTCAAAAATGTTTTCACGTAATCTCTTTGAAAAATAGTGGAGAAGATATTCCTTAGGGAGAGGGGTCTTCTTAATAAAATTTCTGATACATTCTAAATATCTACTCCAAAGCATCTGCTCTCCAGACGTATCAATAAGAACTTCAAAAGCAAATCGTGGCTCATTGAACTTCTCAGTTGGCCGTAGCATCTCCTTAAGGTCTGTATCTGTCAACGTAAGGTTTTCGTCCAAGAGGATCTCATATTTTTTCTGCGTCCTTTTGAGGCAAATCACCTTTAGCAATGATTTTGTCACATCCGACTTACCCTGTTTTTTCAATTCGTTATAATTGGACAATAACTGATGGTAGAAACCTTTCTTTTTGTCAGTAAACTTAATGTTCTGGTCTACTATATCAAAAAAATACCAATCTAAACCTGAAATTTTAATAGATTCTGATGGGAGATTAATCTTCTCAAGTGAAGCATCGCCAATTCCAAGGTTGGCATAAAATTTTGGTCCTTTAGTGCAGTTTATTGTGAACGCAAGGTCATCATATGACATGAACTTTGCGTTGTATGTTGTTTTTGTAGGGTAAGTTGTTGATTTTCGCCCAAATGAGTCAACAAATTCCTCAGATTTCACTTCGGAAGGGGAAATTTCCTCCTTGAAAGTGACAGGTTCATCCTTTGGGAGTATAACCAATCTAAAACTCTTTTTTCTTACATTTTCAAGTTTTGCATCCTTGAGCCTGTCCATGAAAAATTTAAAAAACTCATCGCAGACAGAATCAAATAAGTCCCTACGAATTGAACAGTTTTTGTCTATTATCTCAGCATCAACATATGCTTCGAACAAAGTTTGATTTCCTATATAATACTCGTTTTTCTTAATTCGAAGTGATAACTCTTCACAGCCCTCTTTTTTAACATCTCTTGTTTCTAGGTCCAATACATTTTCAAATTTTTTCTTTTCTTTCCCAACCTTTCCGGTAAGGCTTATTGTTAATGTTGATTTTGTTTTACTCGTTTTGTAAAAGCCATAAAACTCAACGTATGGATTAAAAGAAGCAGATCCCGTTTCTTTATATGGCAATCCTGTTTTTGGCCATGTATCAAGAGGCATTGAAAAGGTACGTTGCCACTCATCTATATCCGAATTCGCTGCCCCGTATTCTTCAAGCGATCTTTCATCAATATGTACTTCTATACCTTTGTTAGTTCGCTTCGCAAAAAACTTTTTAATTGGAGTAGGTTTACTTCTGTACTCGCCAGCATACTCCTTATTTTTTAAGAACAATTCATAGGCTAGCATCAAAACCCGAATAGATTAACTTGAAAAGAGTTTATATACTTTTATTTTACCGTAAAGTGCTTTTATACAGGACTTTGCATCATTCATCATCCTCACCTCTCATTCACATACTTTACCATCACTTCCACGAACCGCTTCATATTCTCTGTTCCCCATTTAATGAGCTTCTTTTTCTCTTCACTGCTCAGCTTAGTGGAAACACCGCTTGTTGGAGTTGATAACCCTATCGTGTACATACGCTTGCCTTCTGAAGGCGGGGAGAAATCCAGTTTGGAGCCAAGCTCCTTTTCAATTTCTGCCCTTCTTGATAGAAGTTTGTTGAAGATAGCTTCATTTTCTTCCATATCGCCTCTATTAATGTGAAGTTCTACTGCAAAACGCGATGAGCCATTTTTTGAACGGAAGCACCAAGTAAAACAGCATCCAGAAATGCCAGCCCCAAAGCCTAGCCAACTATCGCCTCTGGGTTTGACCTTGCGCCAATTCGGATTCAAGCGCGAGTACTCGTTGACAAGTTCTGTGAAGAATTCCAGCCTAATTGCGTGGCGGCGCTTCTCTGATTCGGTCAGCGTAGCTTGGGAAATCCATCTTTTCCATTCATTTGGTTTAACAACAACATCAAACATAGGCGCAGGTTCTGAATCACCTATCTGCTTCACCTTTATTTCAATGCCGAAGAATGCAACCCCATCCTCTTTTATGTTCTCATTTAGGTATTCAAGTGTGGCCATGTGCTCTTCAGTAAACTTTTCTGCAATCCAGATGCCTATTTTTGCATTTTTGCCAGAAACATAAGTGAGCAGCTTTCCAAGATGGTCGTGGTCCGTCTCGCCAAACTGGTTTTCTACCACCACCGCATCTCCAGTTGTTTCTTCGCGGCCGAATAAGTCCGCAGAGAATTTGCCTACATCGGATTCCCTTGAGAGCTCGGCGAGTTCTATCCCAACCTCTTCGGCAATTTGAGCCGCATTTTCCTTGAGCCAATCAGAAAACATGTTCTCGTTGCTCCAGATACTTCGGATATTAACATCTCTCATTTTGCCCAGATTTACCGCACCAATCACCACATATAACCCTCTAGAGTCAGCTTAATATTATTTCTTCTCTTCACCCTCCACAACCTCCTCTATTAAATATAAATTCCCTGCTTCCCAAGAGTTAGGCAAAGTAGGGGCGTGCGAAGCCCGCTGCTGGTGGATGCATGCAACTCAACACTGAAAAGCTGGAGATTTTGAGACATAAAGGTAATACGCTCGTCATAGCAAACCCAGGAACTGGGAAGACGCTCCTTCTGGCACACAAATATGCGCGGCTCATAAAGGATGGCGCTGATCCGAAGGAGATTCTCTGCCTTACCTTCACTAATAAGGCAAAGGATGAGATGGAGGATAGGATTATCACGATTCTGAAGGCGGAAGGGATGGAGATTGACTATGGAAACCTAAACATTTTCACCTTCCACTCGTATGCGCTTAATGAGATAGGAAGGGAAGAAACGATTCAGCCAAACCTGCTGCGTTATGCCATCTACAAGTACCTGAAGGAGAATGAAATCCTCCGCTATGACGATGCCTATCTAATAGATGCAATAGTTCCAAAGATGGAGAACCTCATCCGCTACCTGAAGAGCTTCGGTGTATTGCCGGAAGATATAGATGTAAACCTGGTTAAGGAGCAGCTCACGGATTTCAGGAAATTGTCAAAAGAGGAGATGGACAGGTTCGCAGAATGCTTTGTTGATATCTACCGCCATTATGAAGAGGTAAAAAGGGGCAGGGGAATTGATTATGCCGACATGCTTCTGGAATTCATGAAACTAAAGGCGAAGCGGAGATTCAAGTATGTTCTAGTAGATGAGCTTCAGGACGTTAATACGATGGAGGCAGACATCGCCCTGCAATCTGGGGAAACATTCTTCGCGGTAGGTGACAAGAAGCAGGCAATCTTCGGTTTTCAAGGGGGCTCAACGCTCAACTTTAAGAAATTTAATAAGGCAAAAACCTTCATCCTAAGCGAGAACTTCAGAAGCACTAATGCCATTCTTAATTATGCAAAAGCGTACCTAATCTCAAAAACTAAAGATGAGGGGCATAAAAAGGAGCTTGAGGGCTTACAAAATCTAGAAGCACCTGGCGGGAAAAAGCCAGTGATTTATGAGGTTGCAGATGAAAACATTCCCGCTGCTGTTTGCGAGCTGGCAAGCAGGCTCTGCAAGAAGTATAAGGAGATAGCAGTAATAGCAAGAACAAACCAGCAAATCCTCCGCATTTCGCAGGAACTCCAAAAGATGGGGATTGATCATTCATCTACCTACTTCTCAGCATCAAATTACGCCAAGATGCATATAATCACGTTTCTCAAAGGGGTCTTGAGCAACGAACCGAACGATATCCGGAATGCGATGTTTACGCCATTTTTCCCAATCCCGCTGCAGGATGCTTTTGGGCTGAGCGAACTTGGGGACAGGTTAACGCTGGAGATGATATACGAGAAAAGCCCAGAGTTCAAGCAGATGCGCGAGTCGGTCAAAACAATTGAAGATGTGAACCGCCTGTTCACAGAACGGATATTCCCAGTTGCGCTTGCATATGGCAAGGAATACCTGCTTGCTGCGAAAGCAATACATGAGTCATTCAATGAAACGCTGTCTGTTCTGGAAAAGATAAGCTTCACAGAGGTCGTCAATTATCTTAAGGCTTCTGACATGCCTGCAGATGAATCTGAGATTAAAAAGCAGATAACTGTGACAACCGTACATAAAGCGAAGGGCAGGGAGTTTGACGCAGTTATCTACGTGCCACAAAGGGTGCGGGAGAGTGGAAGCTTCCAAGATGAAGTTGTAAAGGCGATTCTCAGAACAAAGCGACTGAACATTGAAGAAGAACTGGATGAGGAGCATTTGAGGATAAACTTTGTCGCTTTGACTAGGCCTAAACAGGAGTTATACATAATAACTGATAAGGCAACGGATTATGTGAATGACTTCTGCGTTGTGGATAAGCTGAATGTAGGGGGACTGGAGGCTTCCGAAACTGTTGAGCGCTTAAAAAAGGCATATACATTGTTCGTAAATGGGGCAGTTGATAAATCACAAAAACTTTTAGCAGATAATCGGACATGGGTTATACCATCTGTCAGGAAGCACTTTGAAAACTTAAAACGCATCTCATTTTCTTCCCTCCGAACCGACCCATGCGATTATTTGAAACATAATATTTTGGGATTGAAGGAGTTCAGCCCAGCAATCGCTTTGGGCTCAGAGGTGCATGCGATAGCACATGCGATGGTAAGCGGGGAGGAATTTGAAACAACGGAAAGAACAAAGCCGTATGCGGAGAACATTGCAGCAATTCTCTCTGAGATTCGGAAGGAGTACCCAGAAAGCATTGCCACAGAGCAGAAAATATGCATCCAACTGGAAAAGCTGATGGGGAACGGGAGCGATATAATGTTTGCAGGGGTCGTAGATGCAGTCTTCAGGAATGGCGATTCATATCTCATCATTGATTGGAAAACGGACAAGAGCGAGGACAGAGGGCATGAGCACAGGCAGCAGCTTGAAGCTTACCGTCGTGCATTTTCAATTTCCAGCAAAATCCAACCAGAAAAAATCAAGACAGCAATAGCCTATATTGGCTTGAGGACTACGGTGAATCTGGGAAGGATAGAGTGGAAACTTGACATGCGCCAGCCAAGCAAATCGGCATTTGAAACCTTCAGCAAAGAAGTGAGCAAAATATTGGCGTGGAAAACGGAGCCCGAACTGTTCTTCAAAGAGCTCATGGAGAATAAGTGCGATGACCCAATCTGCAAGGCGGTTATAGAAGAGTACGAGAGAGAAAGATCACGCGCGAATATCTGAATCCCGCTCTTCTGGAGTATGCGCAGTCACAGGTTGTAGTTCGGGTTGAGCAGCAAGCTCTCTTGCTGGGAACAATACAATCGCAGCTACTCCAAGTAAAACCGCCGTTGCAGCAAGCAATTCATAAACGCTGGGTATTTTTCCAACAGTGAGCGATAGAAACGTGGTGACAACAGAGCCAAGCACCAGCACAGCCGTAGCTTCTCCGACCTTTATCCTCTGCAGACCGCTATAGAAGGTAAGATTATAGCCAAGCAGCAGTAGTGAAGTGAGGAGGAGCCAAAGCCAGTGGTTCGCAGTGAGCGTAGCAAGGTCTGGAAGCTGCGAGGTAAACCCTAAGAAGCCAATCATCAAGAGGGACCCGAAGAACATCCTCCCGAAAACAACAATTTGAGGCGAGATGCTCCGCAGCACGTATTTGGACAGTACGTCTTCAGCGCTCCATAACAGCACAGCGCCGATTATCGCATAGTCCCCTGCAGTGAGCGCGGTGAAATTTATTCCGGAAAATAATGCCGCACCAATGAATAGAAGGCATGCGCCAGCTAACTGCACCTTGGATAGCTTCTCCTTCAAGAACAGGAAAGCCAAAGCCGAGGCAGGGATGAAAAGCGATTTGTGGAGCAGAGAGGAGTTTGCGGCGCTCGTCTGTGCCAAGCCCCAGAAGAACAGGAGGAAGGGAATGGAACCGCCTATCACGCCAATTAAGAAGAGGTTGCGCCAGTCAGCCAGACGGAGTGAAAACAGCTCCCGATGCTTAAAAGTGAGCACCAAGCCGGAAAAAACAAACAATGCAACCATTGCATTCTTCATTGTTGTGAACACGAACGGGTTTGTGAATGAAGCGAGCGCAAACTTATTCAAAAAGATTGAAAGACCGGAGATGGCTGCTGTTGCAAGCACGAATGCGAACCCCTTACTTCTCTCGTTCATAACCTTCAACCTCTCTCCACAGGCGCTTGAACCCATCAAACGATATTTTTTCACATGCGTAGTTGTAGTGAGTGGAAACCAGGTCCCCAGTTTTCAGGTTTGGCACGAACTCATTAATAATATTTCTATAACCGAATGGCGTCAGGACACGCGCATTTTTCCCAGAAATGCCGATGACGACTGCGGGCGAGATGAAACATCTTTCCGGTTTTACGTCTCTTCTCTTCTTTGCAACTTCCAGCACATACGCGTTGTGCTGTGTAGTGAAATATTCATGCACAAGTTTGCGCGTAATCTTCCCACGCTTCCTTTTTGCGTACTCCTCCAATTGCGTGATGGCTTTGCTGAATATTAATGGGTTCAGCTTTGATACGCTCCCGCATCTTAGCATATTCCTGAGTTCCGCCAGCTCCTCCTTCCTCACTTTCCCTCGTCTGACTAAGACGTCGCCGCACGGATGCGCGTAAAGGAAGAAAAGTTTCGGAACGGAGTTCATCTGACTTTGTTTCCAGAGGCAAATTTATTTAAACCAAGCGCAAAAAACACATTATGCGGGTTGGGTGGTTCGCTTTTTGTTTTCTACTTGCCTTTTCGCTAACAGCGGATGCGGCTGTTATATGTAGTTATCAGGGGCAGGACACGTTCGGCTCAGTCAGGCTGGAGGGCTTTCTGGTCTCTGGCAACGCAAATCCAGCAAAGGATGATATCCTGATTGTTAACTTCACGCTCAGGAACGTGGACCAGCAGCAGCGTTCAATCACGTTTTCAAAGGACAAAGGCACCTTCATAGATATATTGGCGCCATCGGGGAGTAGGGAGGCAGGGTATTCAAACCTTGGAAAAACGCTTTTGCCAGGGCAGAGCCTGAACGTCTCCGCTCAGGTAGTGGTTGATGAAACTGGTTCATGGAAGCTCGGGCCTGCGTTCTGCTATTCAGTGTTAGGGAGTCCTGAAAGCTGCTCACCTAAGGGGTGGCATGAGTGCCAGTTCTCGGTGGGGGAGCCAGATGCAGACGGGGACGGAATCCCGGATTCGCGCGACCAGTGCCCTCAACAACCTGAGACCTACAATCAATACCAAGATGAAGACGGATGCCCAGATACTCCGATAGATACCAAGAAGCCTTCCATTCAGTTCTCCGTTTCGCCCCAGCACCCTGCTGAGAACGAGAGCTTTGAGGTTCACGTTGCAGCGTATGATGAAAGCGGCATCAAGAGGATAATAATTCTTGTGAACGGGCAGGAAGTGGAGGAATGCAACGCCTCTCCATGTGTCTTCATCGGAATATCGCCCATAAACGATCCGTCTATAGGGGTTGCAGTGGTTGACGGGGCAGGCAACATGGGTTCAAGCGGTAGGGTTCCGGAGACGCCTCCCGCTGGTTGCTATGACTCGGATGGCGGGTTTTACCCATACCTCGCAGGAGAAACGCGGAATGAAAGCACGAGGGTGGAGAACGACACGATATATCTGCCAACAACCTATTTTGATACATGCATTGACGAACACCACATTGTTGAGTATTACTGCAATCGCACCATGGTGATGAACAGAACTCACGAATGCACCTTATGCTATAACGGAACAGGGATGGCTACCGTAACAGGAACCGTCAGGATGACGGGGGCTGCTTGCACGTGCACAGACACGGATGGGGGAAAGAATTATTTCGTTGAAGGGTTGACAACGTGCGACGGGCCATCATGTACGGATGGCTACTCGCGCGATACCTGCAGCGGCACCGACTATGTTATGGAATACTTCTGCAGCGAAGAAAATAACAAGCCCTATAGCATAATGTTTCCGTGCCCTTACACCCGATATGGCGGAGGCTGTGAGGACGGCGCATGCAAATGCAACGAGGATACGGATGGGGGAAGGAACTATTGGGAGAAAGGTGCAGTATTTGGTGAGCAGGCTTTTGAAGACTTCTGCCTCGTTGAAGGGTTGAACGGCACCCTTGTTGAGTTCTACCTAAGCATTGAGCGTCCAGCAGAGCCCGGCGGGAATTACTCCTGCGTTATCAGAAATGAGACCCATAATTGTTCATGCGCCAATGGAAGATGCGTAAGGTTGTTGGAGACGTGCAATGATTCTATCAGAAACCAGGGTGAAACTGGCGTTGATTGCGGTGGTCCCTGTCCTCCATGCAACACCCGTTGCACAACAGGAACGAAGTATGCGCCCCCGGACACGCCATGTACGCGCAATTGGCCCGATGATCCATTCAAGATAACTAGCTGGGAGCCGGGCAAGTTTGACTACCTATGCAATGCAAACGAGGTTTGCCATCCAGAACTTGATTATATTATAGAGGAGGCTGCTCTTTGCTGCGAGGATCCGTTTCCACTGATCGACAACCCCTTGTGCGAGTATACACGCAGTCACTTCGCAAGCTTTAGGTGGGATAGGCCCGAATGGATTCCGGATTTAGCCAAAGAATGCAGGGGTTATTACATTATTTTTGGCTTAGGTCCGTTTGCAAGATGGATGAAGGGTTACTTCTATCCCGAATGCTGTTGCGAAAGGTGGGGCACTTGCCCAAACAACACCCTTTATGGGGGCACATGCAGCGATGGAAGGGCGATTTGGAATACCAATGCGCAGTCGCTTGTTTGCTCGCGGACTAGGTATGAGAACAACCAGTATCTGGGGTGGGGGAGCGATACGGACATGGGTGAAAATACATGCAGGGTTTGGCTTAGGCCTGCGCACGCATCAATAAACATAATACAGACGGGGATATGCCGCGACTACTCGCTCGCAGTGAACACATTACTCAGAAAGGCAGGTTATCTACACGACGAGGTGATGGGCTTTTGCGATGGCGCACACTGCTATAACCTCGTCAAGTTTCCGGGAGCGACTACTTACAAAGTGATTGACACAACTGGCAATGCATATGGCACTGTATCGCCCAGGAGCTATCCTTACTGCTACAATCTCAACCGTTCAAGCTACTGCCTCATTAACCAAGGTGTCAACTTCCTTGGCGAGTCGTGCACAGGAGGAGAGAAGAGAATAGACGAAGACAGTGTGGTTATGCGCTCTTGCGGCAACGAGACCTATAACGGCACTCCAAACTACATGTGCGGAAGCAACGATTGGGGCTTGGTGCCGATTCCTTCACAGGGCATGATTGAGGGATGCAGATGAAAATAAGGCTTGCACTCTTGTTCCTATGCTGCCTTTCATTTTTCGCAGCAGGGCAAATAGCCATATCCAGAAATGTTCCCGGGAACGCAACGTTTGGTGAAATCATAGAAGTGAGAATCAATTTAACGAATGAAGGAGAGGAGACAAACATCACCGTAATGGAGAAGGTAAATGGTTTAAGGATTCAGGAGGAAGAGCTTGTTAAGAATACGAGTTATTACGATGATTACGGCTATGGCTACGAAATGCCATACCCTGGCTTGACGGTAAATTTTCTTGAGTGGAATCTAACGCTTTCCCGTGGCGAGACGAAATCGCTATCGTACCACATAATTGCAGGCTCTTCAGATATACTGCTGCCGCCAACCACAGTGCTAACATCCGATGGCAGATATTATGGGGAAGCGCAGGCGATTCGCCTTTTCTGCTCCCCTGATGATAGATGTGATTTGGCTTCTGGGGAGAACTTCCTCAACTGCCCGGACTGTTCAACAGGCTTGGCTGATGGCATATGCGATTCGGCGCCTGATGGAGTAAACGACCCCGACTGCAGTTACGGTGCGGATCCTGACTATAATGCATCAGCCGATACTGATAAAGATGGCATATACGACGGTATGGATGCATGCCCACAGACTCCCGCAGGCGAGGGCGTTGATGCAGAGGGATGCTCCTGCTCGCAGAAGCTATGCAGGCCGTGCAATCCCACCACTGGCGAATGCATAGCGCCAACCCCAACACCCATGCCATCACCTGTCCCATCACAAACTGCAACTCCGGCGCCTGCCCAACAAAGCTGCTGCCCGCTCGTTTTAATCCTGCTGTTCGCGATGCTGTTCACTGTGGGATTCAGGCGGTGTTGAGATATTTTAAAAATAAGCACTCAAATTTAATTGCAAGCAGAACTCATTTGTGGTGGTGGAATATGCATCAAGAAAAGATGCTGACTTATTTGGTAATTTTGTTTATCAGTTTCATGATGTTCGGCTGTATAGGTGGACAGCAGGCTGCCTCAATACCAGCACAGACCCAGGCGCCAACCACTGCGGACCAGACCCCAACGCCGACGCCTACAGTCACTTATACGCCACAGCCCACACCAACTATTACCCCAACACCAGCCCCTTCGCCTTACTGCGGTGATGGCATCTTAGATCCGGGGGAGCAGTGCGAGCGCGGGAAGGAATGCCCCGAGGGGATGTTCTGCACAATAAACTGCACATGCCAGCCCCTCGCTACGCCTACGCCTGCTCCTACGCCAACCCCATCACCCACACCGATTCCAGAGCCCTCGGCTACACCGATTCCTTCCAATGTTATAACGGACTGCGGCGCAACTATTGAGGCGCGCGGCAACTACACGCTAGGCAAGGATATCGTTGGCGGAGAGGGCGCTCAGCGCTTCCTCACCGTATGTATACGGATAGCGCCAACTGCAGCCGGCTCTGTGTTTGACTGCGGTGGGCACGTGATTGGAACTTCAACGGGGATGATAGGGATGCTTGTTGATGCCCCTAACACTATCATCAGGAACTGCCGGTTCAGTGCGTTTGAGGTGGGTGTGAAAGTCTCCCAAGGCGCCAACGGTTCAGTGGTACAGGACAACGAGATCAGCCGCACAACAAGCGCGGGGATAATGTTGGACAGCGTGGGTGGGATAACCGTCGCTAACAACAGCATACATGACGGTGTTGGGAGGGGCATCTACCTTGTGAATGCGAACGGGAACGAGGTCTCCTTCAACAATATCCACACAGTTGCGGATGGCATCTACATAGAAAGGAGTATTGGAAACTCACTAACAGGCAACAACATAACGCGTTCAACGCGGTACGGGATAGCACTGTGGTCCCCATCCAACACATTGGTAAACAACACAGTCTGCCTCAACAACAAGGACATCTATTGCACCAGCCGAGTAATTGATGGTGGTGGAAACACCTGCCAGCTTTCGGTGGACCAAGCCTGTTATGAAGACCTGAACTGCATGCGGTGCGGTTAAGCGTTTCAGCTTACCTACTCCCCAGCATATTTGTCTTTTTTGGCTTCCGAGTCACGCCTAAGGAACGCCAAGCCAACGACCGCTCCACCCAGTAAAACCATCAACGGCACCGGACAGATTGATAACGCAGGCTTTTCGCATTCTACGTAAATGGTCCTATCCTGACCAACTTCAAATTCTACTGTTCTATCATCAATCAGCTTGCCGTTATGTTCTGTAATTTTGTTTGGCATTTTCACAATTATCTTGAAGTTACTGATTGTGGTGTTACCGATTGTGTTGTTACCGCTTTTCTCTTCAAAGCGGTAATATGTCTTTCCATCATGCTCGCGGATGGTAATTCTAGATTCATTCTCCCCCAAACGCGTAAAGTAGTTTATGATTATTGAGGAATCTGTCTCCCTACAAGGCAGGTTCTCAAGCTTTTCAAGTTGCTCTTTTGAAGCATTAATCATAAATGTTCGTAATGTGCCTTTGAATGATTTGCAATCTGCATTTGCAAGTAGTCCAGTCTTATAGAGTTCAACCTCCACATTATCTGTTCCATCGCTTGCAACATTATGTCTTTCTTCACCAGAAATGCATCCGAACAGCAGAAGCGCAACACATACAAGGAATAACGTTGCTCGCATAGATATCACAAGATTTATGCCTTAATTTTGTAAGTTTTTAAGGCATTCGTTCTATTCAATCACTGCCAATTGCGTTCCCTTCTCTGCAGCTTTTCTCATTCTTTTCACGAGCTTCACAGCCGCCTCCACAGACCTCTTCGCATAATCGTCTATGCGTTCCTGCCCCTGCAGCCTCGTCATGCCCGGTCCGGATATCCCGAGTGCCACGGGCTTCTTGTACTGCAGAGCCAAATCCATCATCTTCCTGGCTGCATGCTGTGCAACAACCTGGTCGTGTTCTGTTGCGCCTTCAACTACAGCGCCCAGAGTAACAACGGCGTCTACATCATCCCTTTCCAACAGCGTCTGGATTGCAATCGGGGAATCAAATGCCCCTGGAACCTTGAACACGCAAGCAACGTCAACTTCAAGGAACCGGGCATGTGCAAGAGCCCTTTCCAGCATAAGTTCAGTTATGTCCGCATTGAATTCAGACACGACTATCCCCAGCCTTATTGTCATTTCACCACCTCATTAACATCATGAACTAAAGCCTAATCGGACCAACATCCTCCTTTCCCTGTCGCACGCCCTTTCCAGCCCTTTTTACCAGCTCTTCCGGTTTCTTAACGAGCCAAACTGCATTTAACGCATGCTTTCTCGCCCTATCCTCACAAATAGCGTAAAGCTCTTTTTCATCCTTCCCCTCATCCTCATGAACGAATACCTCAATGATATGTTTGTTGGTAATAAGTTGCGCCTGAATTAAGCCAAGGGATGCTTCATGTGCGCATTGTTTGTCTATCGCTTCTTTTCCGGGCATCCCAAGTGCGATCACTATATCGCAATTCTTCTCTTCAAGTAGTTTCTTGCACTCCACAGGAAGATCCTTGATGCCTGGGACCGTTCTATGTATTATCTCCACATCTGCATATTTTGACTCTATCTCATCTTTTACGAAGCGAGCCATATCCACTCTTGCAAACATCGTATCAACAACGCCAAGCCTCACATAAATCCCTTCCTATGACTAGCGTTTCTCTTTGAACTATTTTAAGCGTAGTTACTTAAAAAAGAGTAAATCCTGTATTGATATAAGTTATAATTATTGTATTGATTGATGAGTTATAATAATATATTAAGCAATTGTAATAACTATAGGTTGAATGTCCATATCGCATATTTTGGCAAAGGTGAGGGAAAGCAAACCGCTAGTCCATCACATAACAAACTGGGTGACTATCTACGATTGCGCCGCGATTACAAGAGCGGCCGGTGCCCTTCCTGTGATGGCGCATGCAGAAGAGGAAGTTTCTGAAATGGCAGGGATTGCGGATGCGCTTGTTTTGAATATAGGTACGCCTACCCCCCAGCTCATTTCTTCTATGATTTTGGCAGGTAAGAAGGCAAATGAGAGAGGTATCCCGGTTGTTCTTGATGCGGTTGGCGCAGGAGCAACGAGGCTGAGAAGCGAGAAAGCGAAAGAAATAATGTCTAACGTGGAGCTTGCAGTCATAAAGGGCAACAAGAGTGAGGTTGCAGTTCTCGCGGGCTTTGACGCTAAAACAAAAGGGGTTGAGGCAGGGGAGGCAGACGGAAACCCGTCAGAGATTGCAATGGGCCTCGCTCAGGAGGAAGGCATAGTGGTTGTAATCACTGGAAAAACGGATATAGTCGCAGGGCCGGAAGGGCGGCTTTTCTTCATAGAAAATGGGCATGAAATGATGGGCAGTGTTGTTGGCACAGGGTGCATGGCAACGTCTTTGCTGGGTGCATTTTGCGCTGTTGAGGAGGACTACCCGCTCGCCTCCGCTGCCGCGCTTTCATGCTTCGGCATTGCGGGCGAGCTTGCTGCCAGAAAAGCCTCTGCCCCTATTGCCTTCAAGAGCGAGCTGATAGATGCCGTTTATTCTCTTTCAATGGATGATGTTGAAAGGATGGCGAAGGTGATTGAAGGTGGCAAATGCTAAACTTTCCGGAGGCGTTCTGGATTTTTATTTTATCACCAACCGCAAACTCTCAAAAAAACCGGTAATTGAGACAGTAGGTGATGCTATTGCCGGAGGAGCAAAAATCATCCAATACAGGGAGAAAGACCTGCCGATGGAAGAAATAATAAAACAGGCTTACGAGATTGCGGAGTTATGCAAAAAGAACGGCGTTCTATTCATTGTGAACGATTATGTAGATATCGCAGTCGCTGTTGATGCGGACGGGGTTCATGTTGGGCAAGGTGATTTGCCATATAAAGTTGCAAGGGATGCGCTGGGAGAAGATAAAATTGTGGGCGTTTCAGCCAAAAACGTATGGCAGGCTGTCGCCGCAGCAAATGCTGGTGCGGATTACATTGGGCTTGGCCCGATTTTCCACACAACAACAAAGGCAGATGCGGGCAAAGCGATAGGCTTGCAGGCGATTAAGGAAGTTAAGGCTAAGATAGACGTTCCGGTAGTCGCTATCGGTGGGATAACGCTGGAGAACTGCGCAGAAGTGGTAAAAGCGGGCGCAGATGGTGTCTGCGCCATTTCTGATGTCGTGCAGAGCGAAGACATCGCAGAACGGGTTGCAAAATTCAGGGAAGTAGTTCAGGAGGCGAAGAAGAGCCGGCGCGTCGCACTGAGATAAAATGCCAGAACGATCCGCAGGCGGTTGCTACGGTTGACGACATGCCGATTGCATATGTGATCATTCCGGGCATAGCAAAATAAAGAATCTCAACAAACTTCTCCTAGGCGACGCGCGACTCAAGCGAGCGGAGAAATATGAATAATCTTGAACTGTTACTTATAGACCTCGGGTGAAGATATGAACGAAAACTATGCACAAAAAACAACCGAATGGCTCGTTGGACGCTTGGAAAACGACGGTGTGTACCTTGATTTCGGTATCGTAACCGAGCTTGCAAAAAGACCTGAATGCGTCCCGCTACTCAGGGAAACCTTGGCCCATCGCTATGACCGTGGGGATGGATGGGCTGCGATTCATGCCGTACATCTTCTCGGTCTGATAAAGACAGCTGACAGCTTGAATGCGCTGATATACGCGCTCGTAAACCGTCAAGAGGCGCTTTCCGATTGGCTGTGCGAGGACATGCCGGGATTGCTGGCAGGCTTCGGGCCAGAGGCTCTGCCAAAGCTGGAGCAGGTGGTAAATATAGAGTTCCTTGACGTATACGCAAAGGCAGTGGCGATTGGCGCAATTGGAGCGATAGGATGGCGCTACAAGGAGTCAAGACCGCGCGTTGTTTCCTTTCTCTCAGAGATTGTTGAAAAAGGCAATGACGCGTATCTGGTGGCTAATGCTATTTGTGCGCTTGCGGACATGCACGAACAATCAGTGATACCTCTCATAGAAAAGGCGTACGCCGAAAAACGTGTAGATACCGAGCTCATTGACAAGGAGACTGCTGTTGAGTTAGCATCCGGAGCCACCATTTGGGGCTACGAGGAACACGATGCGACATTCAAACGCTGTGCGAACTATTTCACAGAGGAAAATTTTGCAAAATTTTTGGCGAACTCACCTCCTCCTGCTCGGGAGCCAAAAGTAGGCCGAAATGATCCGTGCCCGTGCGGTTCGGGCAAGAAGTATAAGAAATGCTGCCTGCTAAAGAAGATGGGCATCACTAGGTAAGGCAGGACCATCAACAAATCTATGCAATGCGGGCATCTCTTATATGACAAGCAAGAAAGATGAATTGCAAAATGCAAACACGCAAACAGAAGCATTTTTATACCACCCCCGCTGAAAAACTTTAGGTCATCTTATTATCCCGAGGTTAGCCAATGGTTGAATTAGGGGTGGAACTAGCAGGTATGCATCTAGCCAATCCACTAATCTTGGCTAGTGGGGTAGTAGGGGTTAGCATCTGGACTCTGAGGCGTGCGGTCAAGGGAGGAGCAGGGGCGGTTACGCTGAAGTCTATTGGTCCTAAACCGCGGGCTGGTCATCCAAACCCAACGGTTCTTGAATGGGAATGCGGGGTAATAAATGCAGTTGGCTTATCCAATCCGGGTGTAGAAGCAGGGGTGAAGGAGGTTGAGGAAGCAGTCAAAAGCATCAACGCGCCGGTAATCGCTTCCTTTTTCGCAGAGGACGCGGAGGGTTTTGGTGCTGTTGCCGAAAGGCTTGCGCTTTCAAAACCAGCATTCCTTGAAGCAAACCTTTCCTGCCCAAATGTCATGAGGGAGCATGGAATCCCGTTTGCATACGAGCCCGAATCTGCCGCAGAAGCAGTCCGTGCAATAAAAAGGAGGGTTGGCAGTATACCATTGATTGTGAAACTTTCTCCGAATACACATAAACTTGCGGACGTCGCTAAAGCGGTAGAAAGCGCAGGGGCTAACATAATCAATATGGGGAATACGCTTGGTCCGGGTATGGTCATCAACCTTGAAGCAAGGAAGCCCGTGCTCTCAAACAAAACCGGAGGCGTGAGCGGTCCGGCAATAAGGCCTATTGCCGTCCGTTGCGTCTGGGATGTATATAATGCAGTAAAGATTCCGATAATTGGAACAGGCGGGGTTTCGTGCGGCAGGGATGCGCTTGAGATGATTATGGCGGGTGCGACCTGCGTAGGCATAGGCAGCGCACTGCGGGAAGGAGGTTTTAACATATTCAAAAAGATTGCATCCGAGATGCGCGAATGGTTGGATGCAAACAACATTTCATCTGTCAAAGAATTGGTTGGTGTAGCGCATGGGTAAATTGAAGACGATGGAAGCAACGCGCGTGCTTGACGTTGTTCAAGAAAACCAGCGGATGAAGTCTATTTATCTAGATTCGCCCATCTCTGCTTCTCCGGGGCAGTTTGTGATGGTTTGGATTCCGGGCATGGATGAAAAGCCGTTCTCATTGAGCTATTGTGATGGCTCAAAGATTGGCATAACTGTTGCAGCAGTTGGCCCATTCAGCAAAAGGCTCCACGAGGTTAAAGCGGGCGAGATGCTCTGGATTAGGGGCCCGTTCGGAAATGGTTTCAGGCTGGAAGGGGAGAATATCGCAGTCATCGGGGGTGGCTGTGGTGTTGCACCGCTTGCCTTTCTTGCAGAAGAATTAGTAAAGAACGGAAGAAAGGTGTTCTTCATCAACGGAGCAAAGACGAAAGACGAACTGCTGTTTGTTGAGCGCGTGAGGAAGGCAGGGGTAGAACCCATAATCTGCACCGATGATGGGAGCGAGGGCAGGAAGGGTTTCGCGACGGATACTTTTGCGGAATTGCTTGCACGCGAGAAGGTTGACTGCGCATACACATGCGGTCCGGAAATTATGATGAAGAAGGTTGTTGATTTATGCCTGCAGAATAAGATTGGATGCCAGGCTTCACTTGAGCGCTTCATGAAATGCGGGTTCGGCGTATGCGGGCAATGCGCGGTGGATGGCTTGCTGGTATGCAAAGACGGGCCTGTCTTTCCCATTTCAAAGCTTTCAAAACTTAAGGAATTTGGCTCCGTGCGCAGGAACGCATGCGGAGCGGAAGAACGGATTTAATTCTTAGGAGGGTGGTTTAGTTGATGGAGGAAAACACGCAAATTGAATTCAGGAAGAGGTTTCTGGAGTCTGCAAAAAAGAAGGGCACGCGCCTCATACTTGCCGCAGATGAAATAAGCTGGAGGAATGTTGAACGCGTGGTCCGCGAAACGCGGGGGATGTTGGCAGCGATAAAAATTCACCCAGAGCATCCGCAACTTTGGGGCTTAACGCACAAGGATACGGTTGACCGCTTAAAGAAGCTATCCGGCGATGCGTTCATCATCCTTGACGCGAAGGTCGCCGATATAGATAAAAGCAATGCAATGAAAGCGAGATACTACTTTGAAAATGGTTATGATGCCATAATCTGCCATGGATTTCAGGGAAAGCCCGCAGTGAAGGCGCTTGTAGACGTGGCAAACGAGTTCAAACGGGGTGTTTTCGTGCTTGCAGCAATGAGCAGCGAGGGCCATCTCTTCACACCCCCGGTGGTTGACCGAATCCTTGATATTGCCGAAGAGCTTCAGGTCGCAGGCGTTATCGCTCCCGGCAATCAGTATGAACTTACCTCAAAGATAAAATCAAAGGCAAAGGACCTGCTCATACTTTCCCCCGGAATAGGCGCACAGGGTGGCGATGTTGTGCAAGCCGTCGCAGCAGGAATAGATTTTGCAATCGTCGGGCGCGCTATATTGAATGCGGAGAATCCAGTGGAGGAATCAAAGAAACTGATTGCCCAATTTGATGAAGCATTGAAGCAAAGGAAGGAGTCCAAGGGAAAGCGCAGTGTTCCGGCGCAAATAGACGAGCGCCTTGTTGAGGTGCTTGTTGAAAAACAGGCTTTGCGATTTGGTGAATTCACTCTTAAATCCGGGAGGAAATCAATGTATTTCTTTAACTCAGGCAACCTGGACTCTGGGCGTTCGCTTTACGCAGTCGGAACAGCGTTTGCAGACCTGATTGTGAGAAAAGGCTTGGTTGATAAGTTTGACGTGATAATGGGTCCGGCATACAAAGGCATACCGCTCGCAGCCTGCACGGTACAGGCGCTTTATGACAAGTATGGGATTGAGAAGCGCTTCATTTTTGACAGGAAAGAAGCCAAACTTTACGGCGATGTGAAGGACAAACTTATAGTTGGAAACCTGTTGGATGGAGACCGTGTTCTTCTCGTTGACGACGTTATAACAACGGGCGGAACAAAATTGGAAGCGATGGAGAAGATAAAGGAGAGCGGGGTTTCTGCAGCAATAACAATTATTGCTGTGTTATTCAACAGGCAGGAGACAGATTTGAACGGCAACGACCCTGTCAAAGAGCTGGAAAAGCAGGGAATAACCGTCGTCTCTGTTATGAATGCGAGCGATTTGATGGATTACCTGCACAACCGGGAGATGAATGGCAAAGTGCTCGTAAACGATACAATCTATGCATTGTTCAAGAAATATATGGAGGAATACGGTGTAAAGAAGAGCATGGCATAAAGAAAGGTAGTGGCTGATGTTTGATCTGGCTTTGCTGAATGGGAGCGCGTTCATAAATGGGGAGGTGAAGAAAGCGAACATCTTCACCAAAGGTCCGCGCATAGCAAAGATTTCGCGTTCTTCTTCAGAACAGGCGGAGAAAACGCTTGATTGCACTGGATTGCTCATTCTTCCGGGCGTGATTGACTCCCACGTGCATTTCCGTGAGCCAGGTCTTACTCATAAGGAGGATTGGGAGACTGGAAGCGCATCAGCCGCTGCCGGGGGTGTCTGCACCGTAATTGATATGCCTAATACGATGCCGCCAACCACCACCGCTGAACTGCTTGAGGAAAAGCGAAAGTTAGCGGAGAAAAAGTCCGTGGTTGATTTCCGCCTCCACTTTGGAGCTACAGGTAAAAACACGGAGGAGATATTGAAAGCAGAAGGGTTTGTCGGGCTGAAGGTTTTTATGGCATCTTCCACAGGAAACCTGCTTCTTGAAAATGACGATGATATACTCGCAGCTTTCAAGGCAGCAGCACACAAACGCGTTCCTGCAGTCGTGCATGCGGAAGATGAAATGCTTGTAAGGAAATGCGTGTATGAAGCGAAGTCCGCAGGGAGGAATGACGCGCTCGCGCATTGCGAAGCGCGTTCTCCTGCCGCAGCAACGCGCGGGGCTGAGAGGGCAATAAAACTCTCCGCTTCAGCAGGTAACCGGCTTCATCTGCTTCACGTAAGTACCGAAGGCGAACTTGCTGCAGTGAGGGCTGCAAAAGAATCTGGCTTGCCAGTTACGTGCGAGGCAACACCTACACATCTATTTCTTAACATGCATGATGTCAACAGGCTAGGTTGCTTTGCCAAACTCAACCCACCACTGCGCAGCGAGCGCGATAGGGCGGCATTGCTTCGTGCGCTGGAGTCCGGTTTAATTGATACTGTTGGTTCTGACCATGCTCCACATACAAAAGAGGAAAAGCAGGAATCTGTTTGGAAGGCCCCATCAGGTGTGCCGGGCGTGCAGACGCTCCTTCCGCTCCTTTTGAACGAACACTTGAATGGCAACATTTCCCTTCGGCGGCTAGTGGAAGTAACTTCTGGTGCACCGGCGCGCATATTTGGTCTTTCAGGCAAAGGCGATATTGCAGTAGGTTATAATGCAGACTTCTCAATTGTTGATTTGAAGAGAGAGTGGGTCATAAAAGATGATATGGTACTTTCAAAATGCGGCTGGACCCCGTTCCATGGAAAGAAGGTGAAAGGCAGGGTGGAGAAGACGATAGTAAGCGGGGAATTGGTCTTTGAAGCAGGTTCGCTTTTCATTTCTCCTTAAGTGCTTACATAATATTTTGGAGTTCAGAAAAACAATCTGTGTTGTCCTGAATTAACTTCCTCTCGTTGATTCAGTTTCATCTTATCACCTTAAACTATTTTTGCTTTTCTTGCCTTATCGAGGAAAGCTTGGTATGGAGTCCTTAG
>Ga0078972_1006560_pt1 | contig 27346 bp, 32 predicted proteins | sample YelNatPaOPGAMG01_FD_67568 | JGI IMG/M metagenome (GOLD analysis project Ga0078972, IMG submission 67568) | Hot spring thermophilic microbial communities from Obsidian Pool, Yellowstone National Park, USA - OP-RAMG-01 (SPADES assembly) (version 2) | ecosystem: Environmental > Aquatic > Thermal...
TGGTAGAAAAAAGTTTTCTTGCACCCTTTTCAGGGTGCGAAGCACCCCAAAAAGCGTGCACGGAAAACCTTTTCAGGGAAGCCTTTTCAGGAGCCTTTTTCAGGAACTTCGTTCCCGAAAAACCCTCTGGGCATCCTTTTCAGGGACTTCGTCCCCGAAAAGCATGCACGGAAAAAGAAAACCTAAACAGGATTGTGTTTTCGGGGTGTGCGTGGGCGAAGCCACGGGGGTTAGGGAGGGGGTGGAACCCCATCCTGGCACTATATTCCAGCTTTTCGCATCCTCACTGACATGTAGACCATTACAGTGCCGAGTATTGTGCAGAGACAGCCCCAGATTGCGCAGGTAGGTATCTGCGTGCCGGTGGAGAAAATCAGTGCTAAGCCCATAAAAACAAAAATTAGACCGAGCCAGATAAAGACCCTTGAAAGTCCAAATCTGGCTATTCAATCACCTCAGTGTGTAGAGCATGAGAAGCACGGGTCGTATGCTCGGAGCAATGCCTCTGTGAGACGCACGAGTTCCTCTCTTGGCTTATTCATGTTCTTGCTCAGCAGTGCGTAGAGGTCTTCCTCGATATTCTGCACATTCTGGGCTGTGGGTGTGATGATGTTCGCCTCCCTTACAATTCCGTTTGCGTCCACTGTGTACTCGTGGAACAGTGTTCCTCTGGGTGCCTCAACTACACCGACACCAGTGCCTGCACGCACAACCTTCTCAACCTTCTCGTCCTTTATTGTCTTTGATAACTCTGTGGCAATTTCAAGTCCTTCCTCTGCATAGTGCACGAGTTCAACTGCCTGGGCGATGAGGTTGTAGAATGGATTGTAACTCGGGAACTTAAACTGCTCTGCCAGTTCCCTTGCCTTTGGACTCAATCTGTCCTTGAAGAGGTTCACTCTTGCAATTGCACCAACAAAGAACCCGTGTCCGTTCCTCGTGCTGAACTTTGTATTTGAGTATGGTCTGTATACCTCGTTTGTGTACTTTCTGTACTCCTCCGCTTTTGCACGAACGCCCTCGCTGGAAACAATCATGCCATCGTACGCAGGAAAATGCACACCATCATCTATTGCACTGTACTCTGTCTTCCGCTCGAAATCCGGGTATTTCAAACTGCCTGCAAGTGTGCAGGTTTCGATACAGTCGTTCAACACCGCCTTGAGTTCCTTTACAACCCGCTTCATCTCCGTTTTCGTCGGAATTCTTGCAAAACCGCCCGGGATTGAGGACACTGGATGCACCGCCCTGCCAGAAACAATTTCGACCACTACATTGCCTGCATTTCTTATCCTCAATGCACGCTTTACTGCCTCCGGATTCCTCATGTACACATCAACAATTCCATCCGCATTTAGATACTCTGGAAATGCAAGTACATAGAGATGCAGTCCGTGGCTCTGCAACGCCTGTCCTGCAATGCCCAGCCTCCTCAACATCTTTGTCTGCTCAGACACCTGAATACCCATTGCGTTCTCAATTGCCTGCGTGGCAGCATAGTTATGTGGCAGAGGACAGACACCGCAGATTCTCGAGGACATTGCAGCCACTTCATCGTAGCGCCTGCCCCTCAGGAAATTCTCGAATAATCTTGCACCCTCGTGCACTTCCATCCTCACATCCAGTTTTCCATCCTTTACTTCAAAGTGAATCTTTCCATGCCCCTCTATCTGTGTTATATAGTTCATTTCTACATTCATTGCTTACCACCTCCAACTTCCTTGAAGAATTGTGCATTTGCAGCATACTTCCTGAACAACCTCACTATATCATCCTGGCTCGCCATCTTCTTGAGTAACTCAAGTTCCGCACTCATCTCTGGTGTCTCAAGCGGGCCCCTGCATCCATCGCACGGCATGTTGGATGATGGACAGGGTGCACCGCAGCCACCGTATGTTACCGGGCCGGCACATGGGATTCCCTTGAGGAGCAGGCAGGAATTTCCCTTGCTCTTGCAGTCCATGCAAACTGGCCTCGTGTGTTCCCTTGGAATTTTTCCCATGAGCAAGTCGCTCACGACCTTATCAAAGTCATCACGCGTTATCGGGCATCCACGGATCATTACATCAACCTTGATGATTTCGCCCAGTGGTTTCACTGGAATCACATCAATCTTTTCGCCTTCCTTTCCATACACATACCGCTTTCCCTCGTTCACATCTGTGAAGTTGTTCAGCCCGGCAATACCGCCAAAGCAGGCACATGAACCCAGAGCGACCACATACTTGCTGTGCTCACGGATTGCCTTCACGAGCTCAACCTCATGGTTGGTTATCACAGAGCCCTCGATGAACGCCACATCAAAGTTTTCCCAGCGATTTGTGCGCTGCCCCAATCTGAAATGCACGAACTCAACACCTTCAAGCACACGGTCAATGTACTTTGAGTTAACAATTTCCACTTCACAGCCCTCACAATCGGTTAAATCAAACAATGCTACTTTTGGTTTTGCCATTTCCATCACCTCATATCGCCTCAGGTAATTCCTTCACTTCCGCATAGTTGAATACAGGCCCATCGAGACACACATACTTGTTGTTTATCTGGCAGTGCTGGCACTTTCCAACACCGCACTTCATATGCCGCTCGAGCGAGACATAAATTGCATTGTCTGGCATGCCTGAATCTCTGAATTTCTTTATCACAAATTTGTACATCACTGGCGGCCCGCATACCATGCCAATTGCATCCTTGATTGGATACGGGATTTTGTCAAAGAGCGTTGTCACCACGCCCACATTGCCGGTCCATCCGCAGGGCGTTCCATCCGGGTTTTTGTCAGTATCAACGCTCACGAGGAATGTGCATTCCTTTGCCCAGCGCTCGAACTCGTTTTTGAAGAGCAGGTCGCCAGGTGTTCTCGCGCCGTAGAGCACGGTTATCTTACCAAACTCGGATTTGTGCTTCAGCACATAGTTTATCGAACTCCTGAGCGGTGCCATTCCAATGCCACCCGCAACATACACAATGTCCCTGCCCTTAATGGACTCGAATGGAAAACCGACACCGTACGGGCCACGAATCCACACTCTGTCTCCCGCTTTCATTCTGTGCAGTGCTTCAGTTACATTCCCCACTCTGCGCACACACAGGTCGATGTACCCCTTTTCATGCGGTGCAGATGTGATTGAAATCGGCGCTTCGCCAACACCCGGGATTGTCAGTTCAACAAACTGGCCTGGCATGTACGAAAACTTCTTCGCTTCAAGGCGGAACACCTTTGTATCGCATGTCATGTCCTCAATGCTCATTATTTTCGTTTCCCATGGTTTGTAGATGTTTTCCATCTTATGCACCTCCTAATTTGCCCAGTGTTTCCCGCATATCAATACCAGCGGGGCAGAATGTAATGCATCTTCCGCACCCGACGCAAGAAGGCACACCAAACTCATCCACAAATGTGCGGAATTTGTGTGTGTACACATTTCTGTATCTTGCCTTTAAGTCCTTCCTGAAGTTGTGCCCACCCGCAACCCTTGCAAAGTTTAGCAGGAGGCATGAATCCCAGCACCTTACTCTCTCGCCTTCATCAGTGTGCACATATGTGTTGTCTACAACATCGTAGCAGTAGCAGAGGGGGCACACGACCGTGCAGTTCGCACATCCCAGACACCTTTTTGCGGTCTCAGCCCATACTGGGTTCTCATAGTCCTTCAGAATTCTTTCACCTACTCTGTGAATATCGATGTGCTTCTGTTCGTTGTACTCTACTTTGATTTCTTTAATCTCAATGTTCGTGTGTTCGAAAAGGAAGGAATTCAGCAACTTTCTGCCTTTCTCTGTGTGGGAATACGCAATGTAATCCTTCTCATGCTGCATGAGGAACACATCGCAGATGTTCGGGAGCACATTGGCATGCACGGACTTGCAGAAGCATTTGTCGTTTGGTGTGCATGAAACGCCGATAATGAGCATGTTCTCCCTGCGTGCCTTATATGCAGGGTCATTCCAGAGTACCATGTCCAGTCGTGCAATTGCATTTATGTCGCAAATGTGCAGACCGAACAGTGCAAGTTTCTCTTCCGGAATCTCTTCCCGCATTTTTCCACGCTCAAACGAGAACATTTTCTCTTTGTATGGCAGGAGATACTTCTTTATCGGTGTGATTGTGGTTGGATACTCCAGGCATACATCCTCAAATGTATCTGTTTCTCCGTATATGAAATCCTTATCACCTTTTTTCATCGGTGCAATCACAGTATACTGGCTCGTAATCTCCGCAAAAAATTTTTTCAGATTCTCCTTATTTATCTTTTTACCTTGCAATTTTATCACCTTCTGTGTTCTTTTGTTTTGAGGGCCGGGACCGAGATTTGAACTCGGGTCTCAGGATCCACAGTCCCACAGGATAGCCAGGCTACCCCATCCCGGCCGTGTGGGCAATTGGAGAGATAACCAAGGATATAAATAGGTTGTGATGATTTTATCCACACTGTATTTTTGTTTATAAAATTTGGTTTGTAAAGCGGGGTGGGGAATATCTATAAATATCGGATATATCTTGCTAGCAACAATGGAGCATGCGTTGCATAATCGGTTTGAAGAGGAGTATGCTGAAGCCAAGAGGAATCATGACGAGGGAAGGTCTAAAAAGGCATTGAACTTGCTGAAAAGAATGAGGGAGACCTACACAGATAAGGGCGCTTTATGCAGGATGCTTGTTCTCGAAGGAAAAATAAATTATGATAACAATCACTGGAAAAAGGCAATCAAAATACTCTCAGAAGCGCTGGATATTTGTGACGACTCCCTGTTGAGAATTGAGATATTAAATGGACTCGGCAGGTGTTTCTGGCGATTAGGAAATTTTGAGAAGGCAGTGGAATATCTTACCACTGCTGGTGCATACATTGCAACAATTGAGGACAAAGCGTATGCTGGTGAGAGTAACATAAATCTCGGGAATGTGTATCTTTCGATGGGAGACTACAACAGTGCAATAAGGCACTATGAGATGGCAATTTCAATGCTATCTGAGATAGGAGATAACTACAAACTTGCAAGGGCATACAACAACATTGGAGAGGCAAACAAACTCGCAGGAAATGTGTCCGAGGCAATACATTATTATCTTAAATCAAGGGACCTGGGGATGCAGTCCGGAAACATCAGAATCTGGGGCTATGCGACAGAAAATCTTGCAGAATGCTACGCAAAAATCCATGGTTTTGAAGATGCACTGCGATATGCTGCAGAGGCACTTGAGTACTTCAAACGAATTGGCGATGGAATGATGATTGGTACATGCTACATGGCATACGGAATGATATACCGTGAAATGAAGGACTTTGAAAACGCAGAGAAATACTTTAAAAAAGCGTTCACCTATTTCAAAAAAATCTCAGCGTTGAGTGAAATGGTTCTTACATACATGGAATACAGCTTGTTATACATCAAGCAGGAAAAATACGGGGTAGCGTATAAGATTCTTAAAAATGCTGAGAGAATTGCGAAAAAGATAAAGGCAGAAAATGTTCTGGAAAAAATAAGAGGCGAAATGGAAAAATGTAAGTCGATGGGAGAGGCGGGATAGTGTGGACTATTTTGAAATAAAAAGAATCATGGAGCTCTGTGCCTTTGTAATTTCAGTCATAGTCGCAGTACTTATGGTGGTTAATCTTAAGAAGAATAACCCGCACATACTGTGCTGGACAGTTGCATGGGCTATAATTTCTGTGAGAACATTCATGGCGATATTCGAACCACTATCAATTCCACTCGGATTTGTGCGGGATGCGATGATCGTTGCTTCTGATATACTGTTTTTTGTAGGCATAGCGGTACTCATTGACTTTGGAACTTTATATCGAACTTTCATGCCAGGTATTTTCATGCTCACACATTTAAGCATATCCGGTATATTGTACTTATTTTATGACAGCGCAGTTTTAGGCGCAACATTCACAAATCTGTTTTCAAATCCAGTGCTTTTATTTCTCGTGTTCTATTTTTTCAACGAGGCAGGGATAAAAATGAACAGCTTTCCGTTGCGACTGATCGGTATGGGTTTCCTTCTCTGGGCAATTGATTTTGTTATATTTGGTCCTCTGTATTACGGCGCAGGATATCTATTTGCTGGTATGTGTGGGTGGATAATCGGTTTTATCGCCAGAATCATTATCTTCGTAGGTTTTGTTTATCTCTTACCCGGACGGCGGGACTGATAAAAGAAGCTGTGATGCATGTTTTTACATATACAGTTTTTACATATACAACGCGTTTACAACGCGTTTCAAATAGATTTATGAGATTTATATACCGTAGCAATAACTTCACGCACAATTCTTGCGGCAAGGGCAGAAGTGTTTCCATTGTCATAATCCGGAGCGACCTCGACCACATCAAAACCCACAAGTCGGGGACCTATAAGCCGGATCAATTTTTTGATTTGAATGGGTGTGAGTCCGAATGGTTCGGGAGTGCCTGTTCCCGGTGCATATGCAGGGTCAATTCCATCTATGTCAAGTGAAAGATATATCCTCTCTGTCTTTATCATACTTATGGCTCGCTGGACAATGTTCTCGAATCCTTCCGATTCAATCTGGTATGCGTCAACATACTTAACGATCGGTCTTGTGTCATATTCTTCCCTGGATATCGAACGCACACCTATACACATCACATTTTCAAAACCTGCAAACTCGGTAATTCTTCGGGTCACACAGGCATGGCTATTTTTCAAATTGAGATACGAGTCCCGAAAGTCGAGATGTGCATCCACAATTACAAATCCGGTGTTTTTGAACGCCTTTGCAGCGCCAATCGTCACAGAATGTTCTCCACCCAGCATGATAGGAAACTTGTTATCCTTGACTATCTGCACACTTTGCTCGTGTGTTTTTTCAACCATTTCATCTACATTTCCAGATTCCTCAAGATTCCCTATGTCGCACATCGGTACATCCAGCAGGTCGATTCCATGTTCGAACATAAATGTCTCAAAGTTATATGAAACTTCTCTGATAGCATTTGGGGCGAAACGGGCACCAGGCCGAAATGATGTGGTCTTGTCGAAAGGTACTCCGTAGATTACAAAATGTGCCTCACTATAATCCGCATTCGCATCCGCAAATCTTAGCAGGGAAGCCATAACTGCCTTTTTTTCTCAGATGCGCATTATTTTTCTCTTTCCCATTGCCTCTACATACTGAATTTCTTTTCCTGTCTCAATCTGCGATTTCATTTCATCATCTATTGGCAATGAGAACTGCTCGTAGGTCTGCATGTCCATCAACTGTACCTCGTTACCCGTGATTGCAAGTACCTGTGCACTACGCTTATCAATTACTGGCACTTGCACCTTGTGCTTCACCGGAAAAACTACGCTTCGTTTTCCGCCATCAAAGATGCCAACCGCATCAATCCTTGCTTTTGCCTCTCCATGCTTCCCAGGTTTTGATGTCTGGATGCTCAGAATCTTGCATGGCTCATTGTCGATGATGATGTACCGTCCTTCCTTCAGTTCTCTTACTTCTGCCTGCGACCATGTCATATTTATCCCACAGGTTAGATTATCTGGTTATATTTTAACCTTTCCACGGAGGGGGCTTTGCCCCCTTCCAACCCCCGTGGCTCTACCGGGAGGGGGTTCCACCCCCTTCCAACCGGGGCTGACGCCCTACAGACCGTCTGATAATTCGTCGTTGTGTTTTATAATAATCGCAAATGCGTCATTTGTAAACTAAAATGACCATCTAGATAAAGCATTATTCGTTATTAGAGAACAAAATTCCTAATTGTTGGACGGCCTGCCTACGGTACCTCCCAAGGGGTGTGCCAGGATGGGGACACCCCCTCCCTAACCCCCGTGGCTTCGCCCACGCACACCCCGAAAACACAATCCTGTTTAGGTTTTCTTTTTCCGTGCAGGATTTTTCGGGCGAGGGGACTATCCGTCCCCTTACGGTAACCCCTGGCTATTTTTCCCTGAAGGCTTTTCGGGAGGCGAAGCCTCCTGAAAAGGCTTCCCTGAAAAAGGGTGCCGAAAGACACAAATATTATTTTGTATTAGCAACGATTGTCCCGGCTTAGCTCAGCCTGGTGGAGCAGGGGACTGTAGAAGTGCTGTTGGTGCTTGCCAACTGCCCCTGTAGCCATCCCAAGGTCGCTGGTTCAAATCCGGCAGCCGGGACCAGATAAAAAGGTAATTACAATGGAACTCAGTGCATGTTTTTTGGGCAGTGCTTCAGTTGAAGGAAAAATAGAACGCACTAAATGCCAGAACGCAATTTATTTGGCGGAGTATCTTGTGGATACCACTGAGGTAAAATCTCAAGCCATTGGTGCAGTTGCACGCCATGCATCAATTTCATTAGATGCTCAATTCACAGTTGCAATTACAAGGCACACAGACATACTGAAAAATGGAGATGTTATAAAACTCATTCCAGAAAGGGGCATGCTGGTTTTGCCAGACATTACTGCAATCCATGTTGTCTCCTGCGTGCTTGCGAAACATGGAAAAATTCTTTTAGTCAAGCGCAGTGAGAAGGTCGGGAGCTTTCGTGGATACTGGGCAGTTGTTTCAGGGCATGTAGAAAAAGGAGACCGGCCATATCAGAGAGCACTCCGGGAAATACATGAGGAAACTGGTATCGGCAACCCGAGATTTATCAGTGCAGGTGAAATTGTATTTGCTCGAGATAAAAACAAGGTGTATGCAGTGCATCCATTTCTTTTCGATGTAAATGAAGAGCCGAAACTCGACTGGGAGCACACAGAATACCAATGGATTCTGCCAGAAGAACTCGGGAATTATACCACTGTACCAAAACTTCGAGAAGTTGTGTACTCAGTTATCCACAGATAGAATCTCTGCCCAGACCTTCAATGTTTCCTCTGCGGTCTCTCTGTCCAGCACTTCAATTGCATAACCCGCATGCACAATCACATAATCGCCAGGATGAACATTTACGAGTGAGACATCAACCTCTCTAAATATCCCGCCAAAGTCCACCTTTGCCTTTCTGTCGTTTACTTCAATCACCTTTGCAGGTACTGCCAGACACATTTTAAATCACACACCTGGATAGTATCTATTCTGGTAATAATAGACCGGAACATATATGAGTTTTGTGGTATTGACACGGAGGTCGTAGCTAATATCCTGGAGCACACCGGGTTTTTCCGCTTCATATGTGAGAACCAGAAAATCTGCAAGCTGTATGGCTTCCGCCTCTCCTATTTTTACCGGTAATCTGGGTATATTCCTGTCATATCTCATTGCGGTATTGTATCTCGGTGTTGTAAAGGTAAGCAGATTTGACCAGTATCTAAATTCTTCAGGTGAGAGCTCTATTGCAGGCACATAGATGAAGATGTTGCCAGATGACGCACCACCTGCGAGTAGATTTGCCAGTTTCGCAAGGGTACCCCCGGCAACCTGCATATGATGGATGTTCACTGTGGTATATAACCGCCAGAACGGCATGTATGTGCGCTCACCCTGCAGGTTTTGACCGAATTCCCAGAATTCGTAATCTATTATTTTTATTGTTGGCTCACGAACATGCATTGTGCCACATTGTTCACAGAGAAATACAGTATCCGTGTTTTTTGAATAAAACGGATTATTGCATTTAGGGCATTTGACATGCACAACTTTCATATTCTCAAACCTCCCAGCACATTTTGAATTTTTTGCATGTCTTCTGGTGTCGCCTTACGAATTGCCTTGTATTTCGCCTCGATGTCTCCTTCTACAATCTCACTGCCATGACGGAAGAACATATAACTGGCGCCGAGTATAATTATTCCAAAAATCACACCAAAAATTCCCAGCTGCCAGGAGAAATCGCTGAGGATTGCGTATACTCCAAGGGCAGAGAGAAGTCCACCGCCAACTGAACCACCGGTCATAATCAAACTCTGGTATAGCGGGTCACCTGGTGCTCTACCGGCAATGACCTTTCCGAGCACGCCATCGATGGTAGTAAAGTACATCCGCTCCTGATATTTGTACCTTGCAATCCACACAGGATAGTATATCAGCATGAACTGCCTTGGAATCACATGGATTTTCTGGAATGTGATATGCTGCACATTGGCACTTTGTATTGCCATCTGATTGATGTTCTGAAGACCCATGTTCAGGGCATCTGTCTTCGATGTAGTTACCTCAAATGTGGGCACCTCGCTTATGTTTGCAGGAATTACCTGTCCATAGAGATTTCTGAGATGCTTCACACCAATATCCCCGGGGTCGCATGCAAGCAGAGTCCAGTCAAAATCACGAAATACCATTTTTTCAAGGTATTCCCGTTCCACTCCTGCAGGTCTCCCCTGCCTGTCATACTTCTGCCTTTCACGATACCCGCATACCCAGCCCGCGGCTCGCGCATTCAGCCGCCAGAATGGTAGATACAGCGGAAACAATTCAGTAATTACTCCAGTTTGTTTGAGGTCCCGTGCCTTAAGTCCTTTCTTGAACCATTCATGCACAATCTGCATTGCCTTTGTGCTGTCCACCTGGTTTGCGAACATGATGGTATGCACGCCTTCATCGCCCTCGAGCCAGATAAGTGCATTACAGTACTGACAGGATGCAGTTTTTGTTCCCTCACTCACGCTTAGGGCACCACCACACGAGGGGCAGGAAATTCCAAGAGAGATTCCGTCCATGTGTTCACCTCACCACTTTTTAGCTACAAAATAGCCAGTTGCAAATATTGCAGGCACAGTCACACCCATTGCAATCAATCCGTAGAGCCAGTTCCAGACACAAAGCAATCCGTAGATTGTGAATAGCACAAAGCCAGCAATAGCAACTGCGAGATATGGTGCACTGCCCCGTGTGGGAAATCGGTCTGCAAACACTTCACCAGATGAGCCATCAATAACCACATTATAAATCTGGCCGTTGTAATTGTACTCCATATACCATATCGGGAAATAAACGAGCGCCTGTTCTTTCGGAGTTCCTGGCAATGTATTGTAATACGCAACCATATCTAACTCTGGCTGAATGATTTGAATATGCTCAGGAACCCTATAATTCTGGTCAAAAATTTTTATGTCTCCGGGTGGAACCTTTAAGCTGTGCATGCCAGGCAAACTTGTGGATTTTGCGGGCTGCACATACACGACCTCCCTTCCGTTCAGGTCACGCTTGAACATGTACACCGGAAAATACTGGGGTATTGCTTTGAAGATTTTTGCTTCTTTGTCCAGATTCTTCGCCATCACCGAGCCAGCAGCCCATCTCCTGAAAACACCCGTTGCAGCGGTTTCATCAAGTTTAAATTCAAGGATATAGAAAAACCCAGCACCGCTCTTGTCAATGTACATCTGTGAACCGCAGTATGTGCACTTGGCAAATTTTGACCCTGGCTCGATTTCCACAGGTGCGCCGCATTTCGTACATTTTATTGTTGCCATAATAATTCACCCGAATATTTCTAGAGTTTTTCACCACATTCTGGACAGAACTTTGCATCAGATTTAACTTCAGCACCGCATTTCGTACATTTTTTAGTTGCCTTGATTGCAGTTCCGCACTCCGGGCAGAACTTTGCCCCTGCAGGTACTTCTGCCTTGCAGTTCGGGCATTGTATCGTGTCTTCCTGTTTTGCTCCACAAGAAGGACAGAATTTCGAGCCAGGCGGTACAATTACTCCACATTTTATGCATGGCTTGCCCTGCGGTTGTTGTGGGGTTTGTGGCTGTGCCGCCTGTCCCGGCGGTGGCTGTTGCATCGATTGTGCCATGGTGCCCATCATAACATAGCCAGCACCGAAGCCCGCACCTACGCCCACACCCGCACCCGCAGCACCGCCTGATGGGTTCTGGGCAGCATCTCGCATTGCCTGGCCTGTCTGGTACTGCATGTAGTTCACACCCAGCACCTGCATGCTCGCCCTTGCGTCCACTGCCTTCTGTACCTCCTCTGGCAGATTTATGTAGAGACCAGAGACCTTGTTTATTTCCAGACCATAAAGTCCGAAGTGGTCCTTGGATTTTTCAAGCACTACCTGTTCTATTGTCGTGAGGTTTGTGGCAAGGTCTGTAACACCCATGCCCTTCTCTTTGAGATGTCCCAGTGCATCGTAGACCAGTATGACCATCTGGTCTTTTATGCGTTCCTCAATTTCTGCGCTTGTCTGGTAGTTAAGTGTGCCCACAAATTGATTTATGAAGTTAGCCGGGTCGTTCACTCGATACCTGAATTCGCCAAATACTCTGAGATTAACAAATCCAAACTCCTTATCTCTGAACTGGTACGGCTGTTTGCTTCCGAATTTGCCGTCAAATACCTTTTTCTGTATATAGTACACCTCTGCCTGCTGTTTCACGCCGGATAACGCCTGGATTAAACCGCCAAGTATTGGGGCGTTCTGACTCGTTAGTGCATACCTGTCTGGCCTGTCTATATATGCAAGTACCTTACCATCTCGATAAAACACTGCAATTTCGTCCTCACGCACCACGATGTTGTCGTTCATCCTTATATTTCTTGGCACCTTCCACATGATTACATTTCGCTTGTAAGCGTCATCCCAGGCAACTGTCATTGCTCCAATCAAACCCTCTTTGTTCGTTGCAGTTACATCACTTCTCTTGCTTCCACCAAATAGAAAAACCATGTTTATACCTCCGTACCAGTTATGAATTTAATTCTGCGTTTAAATGTTTGCTCGAATTCCTCGAGTGCCGTGCGCACGCCTGCAATAGCATCAGGTATTTTTTCTGGCTCGCTATTTACCACGGTTTTTAGTGCCTGCACATCGCTCCTTATTTTTTCAATCAAACTTGCCATTGCATAGTCAAATTCGTAGAGCTTGTTCAGCTCCTCCTCCTTTATTTGCAGGGCTGGTGAGATACCTGAGTACCCCTGCTCTGCATGTCTTAAATCACCTTCCACCTTCTGGATTTGTGTTGAAAGGGTACCAATTCTCTCAAGATGCTTTGTCTCATAGTTCTCCACAAGAATTCTCCTGCAGCTCTCGATGTCCTGCCTCACCATTTTCAATTTATCAGCAAGCTGGATACGCAACAGGTTGTCTGCAATCCTGATGTCCTCACGCCTTCGATAGCCCGCATACCCTGGCACAAGCAACTGAATTTTTTTCAGAATGCCACGGTCTTCCTCTACTTTTTCCCTTATGTCCACCATAATATCCCTGTATGATGTATATCTTACAAGTATTAATCTTTTTCTAGAACATGCGGAAAAGTGCGGAAAAGTTAATATTCCATACTTCTTTGGGAGATGCAATGCCTGTAATAAATGTACCCCTGCACATGCTCAATGAATTCGGATTGACATGGGAAGACGCTGTGGAAGGCATCACCAGGATTGGTGGCGAGGTAAGCAGAGATGATGAAAACTGCGTGTTTGAGGTGAGTGCAAACCGATGGGATTTATTCACACCGGAGGGCATAATCCATGCAATTCAACTCTTGATGGGAAAACGCGTGCCTGAGAAGTATGTATGTCCGCAATCTGGTATTGTGATGGATGTAGATAAATCAGTCAGGAATGTGCGTCCCTTTGTGGTGGGTGCGGTTGTTGAAAATGTGCGCATTGACAGCATGTACATCGCAATCCTGATGCAGATACAGGAAAAGATGCACGACACCATCGGGAGAAAGAGAAAGAAACTTGCAATTGGAATCCATGACCTGGATAAGGTTACGCCACCGTTTACATACATGGCAGTTCAACCGGAAAAAATTGCATTTGAACCGCTTGGATTTTCTGAAACGATGAATCTCGCAGAGATTCTTGCACATCATCCGAAGGGCAGGGAATATGCGTGGATACTTGAAGGTGCGGAGCGATTCCCGGTAATTATTGACGCAAACGGTGAGGTGCTCTCATTTCCCCCGATAATTAACGGCACACTGACTGAGGTGACGGAACACACGAAAAATCTGTTCATTGATATGACCGGTACAGACCTGAAAACACTCAAATATGCACTTAATGTGCTCACCCATGCACTTTCAATGCACGGGGGAATTGTGAAATCCGTGAAAATCAACGCTGAGCAAGAGTATGTTACTCCAGATTTTACATGGAAAACGAGAGTACTTGAGGAGCGTGAGATTTCCGCACTACTTGGCTTCCATGTTTCCGCAGATAAATCTGCAGAACTGCTTTCTACGATGGGGTACATTTGCAAATCAAAAGGTAATGCGATTGAAGTCGAGATTCCGCCATACCGCTGCGATGTGATGCACAATGTAGATGTGATTGAGGATATTGCCATCGCCTGCGGATATGACAGCATCAAACCAGTCCAGCCGGAGAGGACCACACACGGAGTGCTCAGCAAAATGACTGGCGTTGAGAACCTGGTTAGAAAGTACTTCGTGGGCATGGGTGCGCAGGAAATCTGTTCTTTTGTGCTTTCGAGTGAAAGAGTGCAGTTTGAGATGATGGGCATTCCGAGGAGGGATTGCGTGCGGACAAAGAATCCCAGTTCTCTTGATTTCTCAATTGTGAGGACTTTACTGCTTCCGAATGTGCTGAGCACGATTTCCCGGAACCAGCAGTACACGATGCCTCTGAAATTCTTCGAGATCGGGCTTGTAGTTGAGCAGAAGGAGCGACACAATCTGTGTTATGCATCGGTACATGCCCGTGCGGGCTTTTCTGAAATAAAATCGGTCGCTGAGAGCTTTTTGAAGGAGTTTGAAATACCATATGAGATAGAGCCAGTATCACTGCCGTATTACATTGATGGCAGATGTGCAAGAATTACAGTTAAGAACAAACCTGTGGGTACATTCGGAGAAATACATCCAAAAGTGTTAGAAAATTTTAAGATTGGAATGCCTGTGATTGCACTGGAGTTTGACCTTTCTTCTCTATTTCTTTGAGAGCGTGATTTCGATTGCGGAGATGTTCATCGTGCTTCCGTTTTCACGCTGTACCTGCTCTGTCCCGATTTTTATGTCCTTTATTACGATGTCTTTAATGAATCTGTTTCTCACAATTTCCACAACATCCACTGCCCTGCTGATTGCGTTGCCCCGTGCCTTTATCACAACTTCGTTTGCACCACTGTTTGCCTGTGTCACCACGGCCACAACATAGTTCATTGCTGGCTTGTTTGCCACTCGGATTATATTGTCTTCGGTCATTGTATTCACCTCGTATCCTCAATATGCTTGAAAAATAAGTATTTTTCTATTGATTGAAAAGGGAAGTATTTACTTCGTAAAAGTAGATTTTACCACCATCTCCATACGAACAAAGGTATCTTCCGTCAGAGGAAATAATGACTTTCCCACCAGCCCCACCATCATTATCCTGGGTGAAAAGTAGTTTTCCATCATTTTTAAACAGATAAACATTTCCCCAGTCACTCTGAACTGCGATAAGTGTACCGTTATCTGACATATCTGCACTGAAAGCTCTGCCAGACACATTTTTAGTCCACACGGGCGTGGTGAGTGTGCTTGATTGTCTGAGTGTATAGTAAAAAATTTCACCATCACCAGTAAAGCAAATCTCACTGGCATTATAAGAACATGCCATGTCAAACACACCGAAGTCGCCGTTGTAGGAGGTTGAGAGTATGGTGTCTCCATTCAAATCCATAACCATTGCTCCGTCCAGACCGCCCCAAAAAATAATGTTTCCTGAAGGAGAGAATTTATGGACATGTGCAGTAATATTCCCATCAGATTTTTTCCATAATACATTCCCATTTGCATCATACAGAAAGATATTTCCATAGTCCCTTCTTGAGATGTATGAGCCGTCATCTGAGATTGCAACAGAGGCAGAGATGTACCCATAAACATCTTCTGGATATTTGGTCCAGAGTATTTGCCCATTCCTCTGAAAAAGTGTCAGCGGATTTCCATCTACAAAGCGGGAACCATTCCCATCGATATCTATAATGCCCCCACCAAAGTGATGCTCTGCACCATTGTAGGTATAGGTTTGGCAATTAAAAACCAGTTCTCCATTTTTATCTATGATTTTAGTGGTATGCTCACACATCAAAAGAGCATATTCTCCATTTCTCGTAATCTTCGCACTATCTAGAAAATCACTTATTATCTGTAACTCACCTGAAACATTCTCATATACTTTTGGAATCGTGAACTCCCATAATTTTGTCCCGTTTGTACCAGAAAAACCAGCAACTCTGAATACCTCCGCCTCATAATCCTCAAAGTACCCAAGTATCCATGCCCCGTCCTTGGACATATCTTCCAGTTGATAACCAGTAATCGTAAATTTCAGCGCTGCTATTTTATTTTCTTCGGTATTTGTATTATTATTCGTAGGTTTATTCTCATTAATCGATGTGAGAAATACGGGCACGAGTACTGCGATGCACACCAGGAGTGCAATAATGCCCACAACAATTCCGATTTTTACCATGTTATTAAGAGGTTTAGATGTGGGTGGTTGAGAATACACCTGTGGTTGCATGCCCTGATGCGGTGCATATTGCACGCCCTGCGGTTGTGGTTGCACTGGTATTTGTAGCTGTTGTGTGGTGGTCTGCTGCTGTTGTGGCACTTGTGCGGATGCCTGGGTACGCACGGGTTCTGGTGATGGTGCTTGTATTTGCTGTGCTGGTGTCTGCGGGCCTCCTGTCTGTGCGGGCAGTGGCTCATGGTAGGCAATTTGCGGAGTTACTGGCAGTTGTGCAGGTTGTATGTGCTGGATGCGTTGCGTGTTTAGCGTTTCCTTTATTTTACCTAGGCGCACTAAAATTGCAATTGCGAAGGCAGTAATTATTATCAGCAGTATGGGTACACTGAGACAGAAAAACACGGAAATGTAAACGAGGATAGAAAGCGGTGATGCAGGGTCAAAAAGATGCTCTGGCGTGAGGTTCTGGAACGGGTCGTTTGTGTGGTTATTTGTGGTGTCATCTGCATACAAATCCAGAGAATGAATTATGATTGCAGGATGCGCCAGAACAATATTTTCTTCATGCCATGTGTAAATCACACACATGAATGCAATGACGAGTATGAGCAAGAGTGCTTTTGCACGCAGTGTTTGTATTCTTTCACCTGATTTTAGATATGGCAGGATTTCATATAAAGTTTATCCTTTCCGCATACTCCGTTAGATTTATTTACTATATTCGCATATAACACCCGATGGAGGAAAATATCTATAAACCAACCCGTGGGAAGTGCAGCAGGTGCAGTTCCGGGAACCTGGTATTCTACGACGATGGAAATGGAAAATGTGCAAACTGTGGGTACGAGTTCACATGGAAGCGATGTACACATTGTGGGAGCACGAATGTAGTGTACAGGGATGAGGGAGAAATCGTGTGCAATGATTGTGGCAGGAAACAGGTGTTCCTCATATGCCCCAGATGTCAAAGTCGGGAGATAACATTCGCAATGAACGGACTGGCCGTGTGCAGGGCATGTGGGCATGAAGTTTACTGGATGCGTGTGAAAAAAATTACTGAAGATAAGTCCGTGTCTCCGAAAAACGCTCAAAAACTTCTCATCACACCCACCCTTTACACGAAAGATGCCTGGATACACTACGCCCTTAACTTACAAAATGCATCACACAACAGAATTGAGAACATTGAGGTGACAATTATTTTAAACCCTGAAAAACTTTCTCCTGAAGCTGAAAAGAAGACCATTCAGTACATTGAGCCCCAGGAACATGCGCACATAATATTCCTACTTGAACCGCTGAGAGAATTTAGAAACGAGCGTGTCATGGCAAAAATAACATACACAGCGGATTCTGAAGGAGAAAAGAAAAGTGAAACATTGAGCACTGAGCCATTGTATTGCAGTGTGGAATCAACCGCACTGTATCCCAGAGAAGTTCTTGAAGAGCACTGGCGTGTTGCTACACACACCATGCATAAAATCGAAAAAACACTTAACGAAATCAGATTCAATGGCGAAACGCTTCATCGACTGGTATGTGATGTAATTCGAGATAAAAATCTGTATCAGATTCCGTATGAGCCAGTGCATAGTTCGAGATTCTTTCGTGCCGTGACTAAATTCTTTGGACATGACCACTGGGACAATCTATATGCATGTTATGTGGAAACAATTGAGGAGAGTGGCGAATCCAGGTTGACGCTCAAATTTTATGCTTCAAAGGAGGAACTGCTCATACCGCTCTACGCCAGTATTATGTTTGAAATTCGGGACAAAATAAAAATACAGAGTGATGTGACAGAACCAGGCGTGTCCACTGTTTCGCAGGAGCAACCCGTACACGGGGCTGAGAAGAAGGAAACAAAGAATGTGGAGGGTGAACATAAACCCCAGGTGGAGGTTCCACTGGAAAAAGGTTACAGCTACCTCATATTTGAATCAAAGACCGAGAAGACATTTGAGATATTTCGGGATATGTTAAAAGATTCTCCTGGCTTATGTATAACCACCACTTATCCAGAAAAAGTGAGAGAACTCTACGATATTAAGAGTGCTACAATATACTGGCTTTCGGATACTGAGACCACAGCAGTACCTGTTGTAAAGCCAAGTAGAATGGAATTCGAAATCATGCGTGCAATCACCACATTTATCAAAAACAATAAAAATGCCGTGGTGCTCCTGGACGGATTTGAAAACCTCGTTCTGGGAAACAATTTTCTTGACGCACTCAAGTTCATGAAAAAAGTTAATGATGTAGGGGCAATGAATCACGCCACAATACTTGTGCCAATAAGTCCGAAGGCATTTGATGAGAAGGACATGTACACGCTCAGAAAGGAATTTGACAAGACGAGAACTGTTTGAGCTCTGGAATTATTTATTCAACTATAATCACATGCTCGCAATCAATATATACTGTTTAGTTTTCCATCATGCGAAAACATGCTTGCACAACCAGGCAAAAAGCTGATTGTATTACTCACTGCTGGGCTCTTGCTTGCAGTGCTTCTCATGGTTATTTCCAGATTTGGAGTCCTGATTTTTCTTCTCTTTGCAGCACTTCTCGTGTTTTTTGCGTATTTTTTCAGAGACCCTGAGAGAAAGACAGGAAAGCAAATTGTGTCTCCAGCGGATGGCATTGTTGCTGACATTGATGAAAAAAGGAACTTTATCGCAATTTTCATGAATGTGCATGATGTGCATGTAAATCGTGCACCAGAAGCAGGAAAAATCCTTCGTGTGGAGCATCACGATGGGAAACATTATTCTGCATTTGGAAAGCGTGTATGCGAGAACGAACACACGCTAATTGAGCTTGAAAGTAACTCGGGGAAATTTAAGATTGTTCAAATTGCAGGTGTATTTGCAAGAAGGATTGTTACCTATGTTAAGCCAGGCGATATTGTGGAAAAGGGGCAGCGTATCGGCATCATATTTCTCGGCTCAAGAGTGGAGTTGCACATGCCACAGAATACGAAATTTGTGGTGAAGCGTGGAGAAAAGGTAAAAGCTGGTGAAACCACGATTGGAGTGTGGTTAAATGCAGTGGATTAGAAAAATTTCACTTGCAGACCTTGCGACACTTGGAAATGGAATGTGCGGGTTCTTCGCAATTGTGTACACGCTTGATAGGAACTTTCTCGCTGGCTACCTCTTTATTCTTACAGGTGCGATGCTTGACGGTCTTGACGGCTATCTCGCAAGAAAATTTCCCTCAAAACATAATGCTGGGCGTATACTCGATTCGATTTCAGATACCATCTCATTTTGCATCGCTCCTGCGATTCTAATATACACGCAGTTTTACTCACTGCAAAGGGGTTCCGCATTTACTGATATAGAAAATTTTTTAGCAGTACTTGCATCATCGCTCATCGCACTACTGGGTCTTATGCGTCTGGTTAAATTCAGCATACGAGGATATAAATACTCAGTTTTCCATGGACTGCCCACACCAGCGACTGCAATGATTGTGGTCTCGCTTTCACTGATGTACGGGCAGGGGGGCGTGTTCGGAGAAAACTTTGTTTTTGTTCTACTTCCAGTGTGCATCATTGCACTTCTCATGATTACTGATATAAATTATCCGAAAGCACGGGGCGGCATCTACCTTGGATTGAGTGTTTTTTCTGGCGTATCGATATTTCTCACACTGGTGGGTATTAAGTTCAACATAATGCATCTGGCATATGTGTGTGCAATCCTTGCGTTTATAACACTTGCAATCTATATCTTCATCTCCCCGTTAATTTACCATTATCAACGAGGTGAAAAGAATGGATAAAGCCAGGCAATACTTTAACTGCAATGCCCGAGAGAGGGCATGTTTTGAAGCCGGGATTAAACTTGCCACGGTGTATCATCAATTCGTAGGTACACCCGTAAGTATGGAAAATGTGGAAACACTGGAAAGGGCGATTGAAAAAGGCGTGAAAATCCAGCCATTCGTAAAAGAGGTTACGGTGAAAATAGACAGAACCAGGTTGCGTGAAAAAAGCGATGAGTACGATTACCTTACATTGACTGGTAGCATGCTTCATGTGCTACTCAAAATCGTGTATGAGAATGTGGAAGTCATTGCTGAAATGCGATATATAAAAGAAATGGATTATCCACTCATGATGATTAAGGAAATAAGGGAGAGTTAACCCTCGTAGAGAAACACATGGTACTGGTATTCGCCATCTACAAGTAATTTCTTTGTTTCAACGAGAAAATCGTGACCGGAGTCCAGGGTCAAGCTCGGATGATTAGTATCCTGGATGTAGATGTCATTTTTAGTCGTCTCAGTGCCAGTCAGTGTCCATTTCCACAGATGAATCTTTGCTGCAAATTTAAATGATGCAGCTGCATTGTCTCTTCGTATTACAACCTGGTCCTTTGTAAATTCAAGTTTAAATGGTTTTCCGTTGATTAAACCTGGAAGGTGTGTTCCAAGCCGGTCTTTGTTATATGTGAATGTAAGAATGCCGTCACACTGCAGTGAAATCATGTCATTTACACCGTTGCCCACCACACTCACTACATTGTTCATCTCAGAGTAGGTGTAGTTTGTCTCACGCTGGTTCATAAAAAATCCAATTGAAACGACGACCAGAATAAGCACGGTGGCAGTTACTACAACCTTGGATGATACAAACTCCCACATACTTTACACCGGTAATACCTTTATCTGAACATAGTAATCTGGTGAGGAACCATCGCCGTCAATGTCTCCAGGATATGCCAGTTTCTTCAAGCTCAGTGCAATCTTTCCCCCGCCCATTTCAAATGTTTTACCTGTATCTGAGCACATCGGTATGTTTTTGGCACCATCAAGTACAGCATAGCTCCGAATCGTGGAAAATATTTTGTATTCTATTCTGTATTTTTCGTAGGAGCCAGTTAAATCGCCCCCAACATGTATGTAATCTGTCTCACCGGGAAATTCCATATCTATTCGGATATCTGTGTTTTCTCCACCCCTGTATACCTGAATTATCTGCATTTTCAATTCATTTATTCTCGAATCCAGCAAATTCTCTTTCTGTACTCGAGTGAAGTACATGAAACCTCCGATAATAATTGGAATTGTGATACCCAGAATTACCATGACAATTAACAAACGCATCGGGAGGTCAATAACGCCCTGCTTTGTGTTTTTAAACGCCAAGTGTCTCATTTTTCTTTTCATTCCATCACCTCACAACCACAATCACATCTTTTAGTTCCTGGGGAGTAGTGCCTCCGAGGTATCTCGCAGTCACCTCAATGCTCCCGGAGTCCTCATAACCATCAATAACTGGAGTTATGGTAATTTTAGCATAGCCATTGGCATCTGTTCTCGTGTTTTTGTCTGCATTAATCACATTCACGCCTTTAAATTCAATCACCACATCTTTAAGAGGGTTATTCTTTTGATCGTATGTCCAGATCTCAATCGTGCTCGGGATGTTATTTGGAATTTGCTTCGGCTCAATCACCATCGTTTTGAGGTTTGGTTTATTAAAGTACTGAAGATAACCCCAAATAATGCCAGAACCTATCGCTATAATTATCACCATTATCAGAAGGTAGAGCGGGAGACCTTCGAGTGACCCTTTCTTTTCTCTCAACATCCAACCCTATATTGCATTATAGGTATATAATAGTTACACACGAGCGGTGCACATCCCTTGCGACAAAGAAATGCTCTCAAACCCGTATTTCACACTGCTGAAATTAACACTTACACACTCGATGTTTTTAGCATTTCTGTAATCCATGTAAGATATTCCTTACTCCCTGCTACAACGGGTATTGCAATAATTTCGGGCAGTGTATACGGATGTTCCGCCTTTATCCGGGCTTCAACTTCAGGGTAAAGTTCTTTCGTTGTTTTTATGATACACAAATACTCACTGGCATGCTCTATCTTTCCCTCCCACCAGTACGCACTTTTGACCGCTCCAACAATTTGTGTACATGCTGCAAGTTTTTTTTCAAGCAGTGTTGCGCATATTTTTATGGCATCTTCCTCTTTCTCAGTGGTTGTAAGCACCACCAGCATTTCCTGCATGAACATCACCGCAGTGCATAATACAACCTACACATTTAAATCCCACCTTTCTTTTGATGTCTCAAGGTGATTTGATGAAAGACGAGGAAGTACAGGCATACCTGCTCCAGCTCGAAGAATTTGAGAAGAACATGAATGCGCTCGCAGCCCAGCAGGACTTTCTGCGTAAGTCGCTGGAAGAACATGCAAAGGCACAGGAAACGCTCAAAAATTTCACGCAAATTCAGCAGGAGGCGGAGATTCTTATTCCCCTCGGTGCAGGCACATTTATTCCTGGCTATGTGAAAAAATCAGAGCATGTAATAATAAATGTGGGTGCAGACATTTTTATAGATACGACGCTGGAGAATGCAATTGAGATGCTTGATAAGCGCATTAAAAGTTTGACTGAGGCGGCACAGAAAGTTGTACAGCAGATGAATGCAATCGAACGCGAGGCAGGCAGAATAACCAACCTCTTAAGAGAAGAAGAAGAGAAGAGGCATGGTAATGCTTGAGAATCTAAAAAACAAATTCAAGGCAGTGATAAGCAGAACGAAAAATGAAGCGGTGGAGAAATCTCCGTTTGCGGACGGAGTGCTGGGCTGGAAAATAAAGCCAGAAAACCTTGACAGAATTCTTGCTGACCTCGAAATTGATTTGCTTTCAGGTGATGTTGCACTGGAAGTTGTTGAGACGATAAAAAACAGGGTGCGGGAAAATCTGCTGGGAAAGCGCATAAAATTTGGCGAGGATGTAGAAAAGGTTGTTGCGGATGTGCTCCGCAATGCACTGCTCTCGGTTCTGAGCATTCCCGCAGTAGACCTGGATAATCTCATTGCAAAGAAGAAGCCATTTGTAATTATGTTTGTGGGTGTGAACGGTACTGGTAAAACTACTGCAATCGCAAAAATTGCGCACTATCTTATAAAACAGGGGAAGAGCTGTGTGATTGCTGCGGGTGATACATTCAGGGCGGGTGCTATTGAGCAGATTGAAATTCATGCTAACCGATTGGGAGTTAAACTGGTTAAACACGCAGCAGGTAGCGACCCTGCAGCAGTTGCGTACGATGCAATTGAGCATGCAAGGGCAAGAGATAAGGATGTGGTGCTCATCGATACCGCGGGCAGAATGCAGACGAATTCAAATCTGATGGATGAGATGAAGAAGATAAAGCGTGTAGCAAAACCAGACCTGATTATATTCGTGGGTGATGCTCTGGCAGGTAACGATGCGGTGGAACAGGCGAGGCGTTTTAATGCGGAAGTGGGTGTGGACTGCGCGATTCTAACAAAAATTGATGCGGATGCAAAGGGTGGTGCTGCTCTTTCAATTGCCTACGCAATCAAGAAGCCAATCATTTTTCTAAGCACCGGGCAGGGTTATGAGGATATTGTGAAATTCAAGCCGGACTGGCTCGTAAACAAAATACTTGCGGAGGCGTGAAAGCATCCCGGAGTTTGCAGTTGTGCTTGTAGGGCTGAAGAACGAGGGAAATGTGGGTGCGGTAGCAAGGGTAATGAAAAATTTTGGTTTTAATGATTTGAGATTGGTTAACTGTGCACTGGGAGAAGAGGCAAACAAGCGAGCAATGCATGCAGGCGACATTCTCGCCAGCGCAAAAATATTCTCTGACTTTGAATCATCAATTAAAGACCTGGATATCGTGGTTGGCACCAGTGGCGTGGATTCAGGTGCTGAAAAAAATTACTTAAGACATGCAATATCTCCAGAGGAATTGCTCAAGAAGTATGCCAGGTTCAGGGGAAAGGTGGGATTGGTGTTTGGCAGGGAGGACTTTGGACTGCTCAACACCGAGCTTGAACGATGCGATTTGCTCGTGAAGATAGACACGAGTCCAGTGTATCCCATAATGAATGTGTCCCATGCAGTGGCAGTGCTTCTATATGTGCTCCGCAGGAAATCAAAAAAGGTTGCAAGCAGAAAACCTGAGGCGATGGAAATCTCAGAACTGCATCTTGCATTCGGAGAACTGCTCGACCTGATTGGATACCCGGAGCATCGGAAGAAAAATGCGAAGGTGATGTTCAGGCGGTTGGTCGGGCGTGCATGCATTACCAGGCTGGAAACAACCATGCTTATTGGCGTGTTTAGAAGATGTGCAAAAAGCAGGGGCGGGTTTGATGAGCACAAAGGTGAGCATTAAGGGATTCATTAAGAATTCGTTTCTTGACTGGGATGGAAAGATTGTATCTGTGTTGTTCCTTCCCGCCTGTAATTTTCGCTGTAAATTCTGCCACAACTGGAAACTGGTTACTGAACCAGATACGATGCCAGATGTTTTAACAGATGAAATTTTTTGCTATCTAACTGAGCATCTGGATTTTCTCGATGGCGTGTGCATTACTGGCGGAGAACCCTGTATCCAGAAGGATTCCCTGTTTTCTTTGCTTCCAGAAATAAGAAAGATGGGATTGAAAATTAAGATAGACACGAACGGCTCAATGCTAGAAGTACTGGAGGACCTGATTCACCTTGGTTATGTGGATTACATTGCAATGGACATAAAAACAGAACTCAATCAACAAAAATACTCGGATTTGTGCGGGACAGATGTGAACCTGGAGATGCTGCGCAAAAGCATATGCCTCATCAAAAACTTTGGCAATTACGAGTTCAGAACAACATACATTCCAGGCATTCATAAACCCGAGACAATTCAGAAGATACTTCTCGAACTCGAGATGCCGAAAAAGTATGTACTCCAGAGATTTATACCCGAGAACGCATATTCCCCGGAACTCAGGAATTTGCAGAAGGCGGACATTGAAGAACTGAATAAGATTGCCAGCATGTATTCCTCGCTTGCACATCACATCAGCGTGCGGTGATTTTAGAAAAACGAAACCGTAAATATTTAATATCCTTCATACTATGCCTTCGTAAGTGCCGCCATAGCTCAGCTGGTAGAGCAGCTGACTTGTAAGCAGAGAAAGATACGCTTGCCAGGAAATCAGCAGGTCGGGAGTTCAAATCTCCCTGGCGGCTTATGGGCTCGTAGATCAGCTGGAAGATCGCCACACTTGCAATGTGGAGGTCTCGGGTTCAAATCCCGACGAGTCCACTTCTGTGCTATCGCCCGAGGGGGGCTAAAACGCCCCCCTTACGGTAACCCCCGGGGCTTTCGCCCTACGGTACCTACCAAGGGGTGTGCCAGGATGGGGACACCCCCTCCCTAACCCCCGTGGCTTCGCCCACGCACACCCCGCATGCACATCCTGTTTAAGATATCCTATTTTTTCCGTAAACGCTTTTCGGGGGCGTAAGCCCCTGAAAAGGGTTTTTCCGTGCACGCTTTTCGGGGACGCAGTCCCTGAAAAGGGTGCCTGGGCACGCTTTTTCAGGAGATGGGGTTTCACCCCTTCTTAATCCCCTGGCTGTTTTTCGCCGCTCTTTTTCCGTGCACGCTTTTTCGGGAGGCGAAGCCTCCTGAAAAAGGGTGGTTCGGGCGAGGGGACTATCGTCCCCTTACGGTAACCCCTGGCGTTTTTCCCGTGGGTTTTTCCGTGAACGCTTTTCGGGGTGCTTCGCACCCTGAAAAGGGTTCGTCGAAAGGCCGAAATGATTGACCACTACACTACGGGAGCGTTAGAAATGCCAAAAGTGGAGAATTATATTAGAATTTCGGTGAAAGTTTTGAGTTTTGCACATGCCCGTGAAAGTACATACAAATTGCGTTCGACAGCAAAGCCAGTAAATGGTTGCTTCACACGAAAAGATTATAGAAAAATTTAAATACTACATTTTTAATAATATCTGCGGGTGAAATAGCATGTACGAAAAATTTACTGAAAAGGATCAGCGCATGATTTCAGCATTAATTAAAGCGTGTATTCCAAAAAATGTGGCAAAAACACTGGTGTATCTTGCGACAAAGAATGAGGCCACATCCCAGGAAATAGAAACATCCACAGGGCTAAGACAACCTGAGGTCTCAATTGCAGTTCAGGAACTAAGAAAAAGGAACTGGGTTACAAAGAGGGACTGGAAAAAAGAAGGAAAAGGAAGACCTGTACACTATTATCGCCTTGCAATACCGTTCTCAAAAATTATTGAACAGATAGAAGAAAGTGAGAAAGAAAGGGCAAAGGACCTGCTCGGAAATGTTGAGCTGATAAAAACCATGGCCAGGGACTACTACAAATGAATATCGTTTGCGTCAATCTCACGAATACTTCCATCAGTGTTTCCAACAATTATTTTCTTTGCTAAGCCACAGAAAAGCCCGGTTTCTACAACACCAGTAATCTCGCGGAACCTTCTCTCCAGCTCTGAAGGTGTATCTATTTTTTCAAATTTGCAGTCCAGAATGTAATTGCCAGAATCAGTAACAAATATTTTTCCATCCCTTGTTCTCAGCTGTGCTGAACACCTGAAGGACGCTTCTATCATTCTTTTTGTTTTCTTCCACCCGTACTGCACAACTTCCACGGGCACTGGATTTTTCTCACCAAGGTATTTCACAATTTTTGTAGTGTCAACTACAATGTACAATTTCCTGCTCATTTTAGCCACAATTTTTTCCCAGAGCAGTGCACCACCCATTCCTTTAATGAGTGAGAGGTCTGGCGACACTTCATCTGCACCATCAATTGTAAGGTCGATTTCAGTATCTTCAGCAATCTCGGCAATATTCAGCCCATGCGCTGCAGCAAACTCTTGCGTTCTTTTTGATGTAGGTATGCAGAAAATGTTGAGGTTTTCACGCATTACCCGTTCTGCAAGTTTTACAATCGCAATCTCAGCAGTGCTACCAGTGCCCAAACCCAGGGTCATACCATCTTGCACATAACGCACTGCATGCTGTGCAGCTGCAAGTTTTGCATTATAACTACTGTCATTTTTGTTCATAATGTGTGAAAGGAAAAGTATAATTTATGTGTTGCGTATAAGGGGTTCGGTGATATCATGAACTTGCGCATCCCAGAAAGGTACATGAACGATGAACTTGCTGAGGAGATG
>Ga0078972_1006561_pt1 | contig 27343 bp, 20 predicted proteins | sample YelNatPaOPGAMG01_FD_67568 | JGI IMG/M metagenome (GOLD analysis project Ga0078972, IMG submission 67568) | Hot spring thermophilic microbial communities from Obsidian Pool, Yellowstone National Park, USA - OP-RAMG-01 (SPADES assembly) (version 2) | ecosystem: Environmental > Aquatic > Thermal...
GGGAGGATCGCCCGCGCCCGCGGACGCCATATCTGGCTCCACGAGCAGACTCCTGAGCTTAACCGCGACGTACCGGTACGGGAGTATCTCCTCGAGGCCTTCAGCGAGAGCACGCGGCTCGAAGCCAAACTGCACGAGACTGAGCACGCCATTGGCGCTCTGCGTGAGGGTAGCAGCGAGCTCAAGGCCGCCCTGCGCGCCTACCAGGACTTGCAGCACCGCTTTGAGGCCCTTGGCGGCTACAATCGCCAAGTTCAGCTTGGCGCCGTGCTGGCCGGCCTTGGTCTGCCAACCGAGTTCCTCGATCGACGTCTCCTGTCGCTGTCGGGGGGTGAGCTCACCCGGACAGCGCTGGCGCGCGGTTTGCTGGCCCAGCCTGACCTTCTGCTGCTCGACGAACCGACAAACCACCTCGATATCGACAGCGTCGAGTGGCTGGAAAGCTACCTACTGAGCTACAAACGCGCCTTCGTCCTGGTCACGCATGACCGGCGCTTGCTCGAGCGCGTGGGCGCGCGTGTGCTCGCGCTCGAGCACGGGCAGGTCGCCACGATTGGGGCCGACTTCGCCACGTATATCCGTGAACGGGAAGCCGCTGGCGACCTGCAACAGCGTGTCTACGAACAGACGCAGGAAAAGATCGCCCAACTGCAGCGCTACTACGACCGCTTCCACGCTAGCAAGACCAAGGCTAAGCAAGCCAAAGCGAAGCTCACGCAGATCGAACGCCTGCGGGCAAGCCTCGTACCGCCCAGCCGCGCGGCGAGACGGCTGCGGCTGGGCCTCCCCCAGCCGCAGCCGTCGGCGCGCGTCGTGCTCGAGATGATGGCGCCACGCATCATCGTCGGCGCGCCGAGTAGCGTGCTCCTCCCCTCTCACCCTGCTCTCCCATCGGCGGCAGCGTACGAACGCACCGCCGACCAGTGGTTTCACTCAGACGACCACCAGTTAGACCAGCCCTCCCCGACCGAGCGCATACTCCTCCGGGACGTGAAAATCGTGCTTGAACGCGGTGAGAAAGCCGCCCTCCTCGGCCCCAACGGGGCGGGCAAGACCACCCTCGTCGAGACCATCGCTGGTCTGCGCACTCTCGCGAATGGCATCGTGCACCTGGGCCACAACGTCCGCCTCGCCTACTACTCACAGCAAGGCCGCGAGCTCACCGAGGAAGCAACCGTGTTGCAAACGGTTCTCCCCCTGGCCGGCCACGACGAACAGGTGGCGCGCAGCCTCCTCGGACGCTTTCTCTTTCCTGGCGACGAGGTCTACAAGCTCGTCAGCCAACTTTCGGGGGGCGAACGCTCGCGCCTGCGTCTCCTGACCCTTCTGACGGGCGAGGCTAACTTCCTCGTCCTGGATGAACCGACGAACCACCTTGACGTGGAATCAGTCGAAGCGCTCGCCGCAGCGCTGGCCGAGTACAGCGGGACCGTACTGCTCGTCACTCACGACCGTCACTTGCTCGACACCGTCGCGAGTCGCGTCCTGGAAATCCACGACGGTCAGTTGCTCCATCACCCTTCCGTCGAACGCTACTGGGAAGCGCGCGCCGCGCGCTCACCCTCGGCGACCACCGGACCGTCGACGCGTGCCCCGGCGGCGGCGGCCGCGCACGCGGCCGCCGCCGCCAAACCGAAATCGGCCAAGGCCACCGAAGACCTACGGCGTCAGCGCGCCCGCGTCCGCGCGCTAGAAAGCGACATTCTGCGCGTCGAGAAACAGCTTGGCGATCTTGATGCCCAGCTCAGCGAACCAGAGACCTACGCCGACCGGGCTTTCGCCGCGCAACTCGCCGACCAACGCAGCAAGACGGAGGAGCGGCTCGATCAGCTGTACGAAGAGTGGGCGCGCGTCCTGGAATCCTCGTCCGAGGCGGAGAGCACCTCAAAGTAGCGTACCGTTCGCTCGGACGCTCTCGGTTCCGTCGGGCTACGCCAGCTCGCTCGGACTGACCTCGATTACCGGCTCGCGCCCCGTCTCTTCCACCTCACGCCGCCAGGGCAACCGCCGGCCGACCCGACTGCGTACCCTCCAGCGCAACGTCTTTTCACCGGCATCGATCATCTCCTGGAGAGTCTTAATGGCACGGCGCACGCGCCGCTCGTCCGACGCCGCCAACCGCCAGTCGGAAAGACGTTCATCGATGAGGTCCAAGTTACTCATGACGTCAGAGTACAGGCCCCAGTCGCAGCAACACTTCTCCACCAGGTAAGGCGCGTAAATCTGGCCGTGGCCGACGTCGTCGCAGCCTAACGGCAGGTCCTTGAGCAGGCCAATCACGTCGTGCGCATCCTTCGTCGCCAGGGCGCCGATCTGCAGTTTCATGAGCAGCAGGTCTGCAGCCGCCAGGGCGTAGTCGTCGAGGTACATACGTTCGCCGACCTTCACATCGTGGTCCATGCGTAAGACGTCGAGGAACACATCGACGTGCTCCGCAGCTCCGTGAGAGCGCACCGCCTCAGTGACGCGCCGCGGGCGCTTGAGCATGTGCACCCGGGATTCCAGCAGGCGACCGCTGAACACGAATTGACGCTGCGCCCCGCCGGTGACTTGGACGACGTGGTAATTCTCGAAGTAGCCCAAGCGTTCAAAGAAGGGACGGAGCTTGCCCGCCTGGGCAGAGCGCCCGACGAAGTCGATATCGGAGTATTCGCGATTGAGAAAGGCTCGGTCACGACAGTGGTAGCGGATAGCCAAACCACCGGTGAGGCGCAAATCGACACCCGCCTCACGTCCAGCATCGATGAGACGCATCGCTTCGGTCAGCATAGCGTCGGCTCGCGCTTGCATCTGATCGTCCGAGCTGGCCACGTCTCTCACGCTCCCGAGAAAGGACGCACTGTGCTATCCGCAACGACGCTCACATCTCTATCTTTCCCAGAGAGAGCCTAGCACGACAGCTCTCGTCATACGTCGGCGCGCGCCGCCCTTGTCGTCCACAGCAGAGGACGGGAGATGCGCCATAGTGTCCAACCGCCGGGCAGATCTAGCCACACACTCTCGCCGTTTCGGCCCACGCACCCCGTTGCCCACGTGGTAGCCTCTGCGGCATGCATATATCTGATGAGCGTCTCGAGGAACTGCGCCTGCGCATCGTGAGCTGGTACGCAACGAACGGGCGCGATCTTCCCTGGCGCCATACGCACGACTCCTACGCCGTGCTCGTGTCGGAGATCATGCTCCAGCAAACTCAGGCGGCGCGCGTGGTCCCCAAGTACACTGCCTTTCTGGAACGCTTTCCCGACTTGGCGACACTCGCTCGAGCGCCACTGAGCGCGATCTTGGCGCAGTGGTCGGGACTGGGTTACAACACCCGCGCCGTGCGCCTCAAGCGCCTGGCCGAGATCCTCGTCGCGGCCGTCGCGAATGGGTCTACTCCCGGACCGCCGGCCTTGCCCGTGGCGCTGGCCGATCTCGAACGACTGCCGGGCATCGGCCCCTACACGGCACGGGCGATCCTCATCTTTGCCCACAACGCGGACCTGGCCGCCGTTGACGCTAACGTCCGCCGCGTGCTCATTCATGAACTCCACCTGCCACCCGACCTTCGGGCGCGAGAACTCCAAGAGGTCGCTGAGCGGGCTCTGCCGCACGGCAGAGCCCGCGACTGGCACAACGCGCTGATGGACTACGGCGCCCTCGTGCTCACGGCCCAGCGTACTGGGGTTCGACCGGTCAGACGGCAAGGGCCGTTCGTCGGCTCGCGCCGCTGGTACCGCAGCCAACTGCTCAAACTGTTGCTGCAGCAAGGGCCGCAGACCCGCGATGAGCTCGGCGAGCTGCTCGGGCGTACGCCCGAGCAGCTCGCCGAGCTCATCGCGGGTCTGGTCGCCGACGGCCTTCTCCGCAGCGACGACCATCTCATCAGTCTGGCCGAGTAGCTCGCGGCGGCGAACTCCCGCCTGCCCACGCGCGCGAGCCTCAAGCGAGACAGATGGCCTCTGCCCAGTCGAGACTGACGAGCTACGCCCTTCCCGGGCAGACACACAGATACACGGTCAGTCGCGCACGCAGTCGCCAGTCCGTTCGAGATACTCCTTCAGGGCGACGGCCGCGTTGTGTTCCTCGTCACGCGAGCTGTAGACGAGCGTCACAGGCCCTCGCGCAAGGCGCTCACACAGTGGAGCTACAGCATCCCGCGCCTCGTCCAACTCGCGGTAGTAGCGCTGCCGAAACTCTTCCCATTTCGCTGGGTCATGAGCGAACCACGTACGCAACTCCGGACTTGGCGCCACGTCCTTGAGCCAGAGGTCAAGCGCCGCCCGCTGCTTCTTCACCCCTCGTGGCCAGAGACGCTCCACCAAGATGCGCTGGCCATCGTCGGCAGATGCTTCCGCGTAAACACGCTTGAGCTTGATGATCATGCGTCACTCTCCTTGAGCCTACCCTGCTCGGCAGCCGGGACGCGCCGTGCCTCTTGCGCCACGTAGCGCGCCCCCGATGACCCTGGTCCGCACCCGCCGCACGGGAGGCCCTGTGGGTCGTTCCTGAAAACCACTGTTCCCGGAATACCGCGGTCACGCATCCGGCAGCGGCCGAGAACGCCGCAGTGACCAGCGGCGGCGCGCCGTAGGCGAAGAGTAGGTTTTGTGCCGGGCCAGTTAAAGCAATATAAAAAGGGGCTTATGAACGTTCCGCCGCAGAGCAACTTAACGCGTCTACTGGTCGCCCTGTCAGCCAGCGGCGTCGCTTACTTTCTCGCGGTAACTCTCACCGAGGAGCTCATCCGCAAAGGCTACAGCCCCCTGCGCACCACGATCAGCGAACTCGCACTCGGACGATACGGCACATGGCAGGTCTCGGGCTTTCTCGTCCTCGGAAGCGCCCTGCTCTTGCTCAGCGTGGGACTGGCTCGCCAGACGACACCGACAGCCGCGTCTCGTACCGGCGTCGCGCTGGTGGCAATAACCGCCCTGGCCGTCATGACGCTGGGAGTATTCCGCACTGCCCCAGCAGGAGTCCCCAACACCACCCCAGGAGCGCAAGTCCACCAGTACGCGGCGGAAGTCGGCTACCTCTGTTTCATCGCCGCGACGCTAGCCTTCGGCCTGTACTTTCGCCGCGATAGCCGCTGGCGCCGCCTGACGAAACCCTCGTTCTTGCTCGGCGGGCTCGGATTGGCCGGCGCTGCCGTGTTCGTGACCATGCGCGACACACGTTTGGCTGGTCTCAGTGAACGCGGCCTGACCGCCACCCAACTGACCTGGCTCATACTCGTGATGATCCATCTACTCAGCCGAGCACGAGCGCCCAGCGAGCGCTAAAGGACGAACCGCGCTCGACGTTTCACGCCGCCTTACGGGCGGGCGAACACAGCTGGATAACGCCTCTGGATCTTCTTGCGTCGTTGGTAGGTCTTCGCCAGCTCGATGAAGATGCCCACGTCGCGCTCGAGGTCACTCTGCGTGCCGTCAAAGTAGAAGGTGCGAATGGGAATGCCATCGCAGTCGCGCTGCACGACTGGGTAGATCGCCTCGGTGACGATACCGTTCATACACGTGAACGGACTGATGTCGATGATCCCGTCGGCGCCCTTGTGATACAGATACACCGCCTTACCCGTACTGAGCACCATCTCCCCCAACGACCCCGTGTAGGGCAGGTAGGGCCAGCTGTACTCGAGCACGTCGTGCACGTCGTGCGCCTCCTCGTAGCCGACGAAGTCGTCGGCGAACGGGGCCAAAAGGGCGTGCTCGTCGGCACGCTGGATCTTGGTGCGGATCCAGCGTCCGAGGTTCTCACCCGACAAGCGCTTGCCCTCGGCGGCCAGCCGCCGCTTATGCTCGTCGTCGACGTACCAGACCCACTCCGAGACGTCCGACAGCCAGCACTCGCCGCCCTCCTCCTCGACCAACCGAATGAGGTCCGAGTTGGCGAACGTGTTGAGGCGACAGAAGATCTCGCCCACGACACCGATCAGCGGTCGTTGCGGATCGTAGGCCGCCGGTATGGCGCGGAACCTGTCGCGCGACCGCGTCAGGGCCTCGACCATCGCCTTCAGTCGGCCGCGGTGCGACGCTGGGCGTTCGATCGCCTCAGCCACGTCGTCGAGACTCTGTTGATAGACGGCGTCGGTCGTGCCCTTCTCAAGTTCGTATGGGCGCGTCTTCAGGAGCATCTTCATGAGGATGTCTTGCGCGACGACTGCACGCCAAGCCGTGCGCACCAAGTCGTTGGAGTACTCGCCAATCGACGAATAACCATCGTTCGAGGTGATGGTCACCACGGGCACTTCGGGATAACCAAGGTCATCCAGGGTACCGCGAATGAGCTGTAAGTACTGCCCAAAGCGACAGGGTCCATTAGCTGTCGGCATGAGGAAGGCGACTTTCTCCCGACCGAGGTCCTCGAGCACGGCAAGGTAGTCACCCACGGTAATCTTCTGGGGATAGCACTCGTCGCCCGAGGTCACTTTGGCGCCTAGCTCGCGCGTTCGCTGCGTCGAGTCGGGTACCACACGACAGTCGACACCCACCGAACGCACCGCCGCGGCCAAGAGATAGGAACCGCCGTACGGCATCTGGGCAAGGTAGAGAGTACGGCCCTCGAGGCCGAAATCGCTGATCGCCTGGTTCATCCGGCTTTCGCCGGCCGTCATCGTGTCCGTCGCACTACTCACACTTACTCCTTGGACCACAGATGTTCGCTAGTGCCACGACGACACGCGTCGTCACACGGGATCATTGCTCATCTCTTCTACAAGCACCGCGCCAGATTCAGTAATCGCCTCGTCCATTTCCTCACCAGCATCCTCGGCGACCACCGCCCTCGGCGACGAGCCATCATCAGGGGTCCCGCGCCGCGCGCCCACTTGGCCCTCTTGGCCCTCGTCGAGAGACACGCCATCGCCGTCGAGAGATGCACTATCTCCGTCAACAGGTGCCAGTGACCGTGGCGCTGTCTCTTGCGACCACCAACGCAAGAAGCCCTTGCTGTCCAGGTATGCCTCACAGCGCGTCATCGCGCCAGCGTCGTTCTGGTGCTCATCGAACTGAAGGATGAGGAAAGGCTTGCCCGAGGCGGCGCGCACGTAGTGCTTGATATAGGAGTCCGGTCCGCACTTGAAGTTCGTGATGTAGATGATGTGCAAGTGCGGGTGCTGGCCGACGAACTTGGCCGCCTGCAAGATCTTGCGCCCGTAGTTCCAGTACATGTTGGCCGCTACATCACGCACATCGATGCCCCTGAGCGGCAGGAAGTCCAAGGGGATCACATTTACCCCGTAGTACTTGCGCAACTTCCGCGGGATATCCATGTTGACGCCCTTATCGAACATGTTGTACGGGCGCCCGACGAGCACGATGCCCAGTTCGCCGCTCTCCTCCAGCTCCACTAGAGCTTTGCTACCCGCTTCGAGCAGCTCGCGGCGAAACTCATCCTGAGCGGCGGCCGCCTTGACCAGCGCCGCGCGCAGCTTCTCCTTGTCGACGCCCAACTCCTGCCGCATGGTCGGACCCATGTCGCGCACCAGGCCGTCGATGCCGTCGCGGAAGCGGACCAAGGGCGACAGGAGACGGTCGCGCTCACTCTCGATGCGCGGCGCCGCGCGGAGCACGAACGGCAAGGTCTGCCCCCACGGGCAAGCGTGTGAGTTGATCTGCGGAAAGTCGGTCTCCTCGTTGACCTGGTTGGGCACGAAGATACGGTCAGCGCCGGCCGCGATTAACGCCTCCACATGGCCGTGAGCGACACGGATCGGGAAGCAGGGCTCGGCGACCGTCGCATCGACACCGGCCTCGCGGATCGTGCGGTCGGTCTCTTGTGAGAGAAGCGGCCGTAAACCCAGCTCAGCGAAGAAAGTGGCCCAGAACGGCAGACGATCGTACGTGTACATGGCCCGCGGTATACCGATCGTCTGGTGAGCGTTCTGTGTGCGCTCGACCGCCCGATCGTAGTAGCGCAAGAGCGCCTCTTCGCGGAAGGCGATGAGGTCGTCGATGACCGGTTTCTTGTCGACCTTGGCGCGCTTGCGGTACCGCTCGGAGCACTTGTCTCCCCAGTACGTCTTCTCACCCTCGATCGTGTACTGGCGAATGTCACAGTGGTTCGAGCAACCGTTGCAGACGAAGTCCTTCACCGTGTAATCGACCTGATTGAGATCCCAGCCGCGGAAGCGAGTCACCTCGTGCGTCCGCTGCATGCGCTCGCGCACGAGCAGGGCCATGCCGATAGCGCCCATGACGCCGTTGTGCGGCGGCACGATGATCTCTTTGCCAAGGATCTTGGAGAAAGCGGCCGCCACCGCGTCGTTGTAGGCCGTGCCGCCCTGGAAGAAGATCGTCTCGCCGATCGCGCGATCGCCGACCACGCGGTTGAGGTAGTTGTAAGCGATCGAATAGCACAGGCCGGCGACGAGATCGGCTTTGGCCGCACCGCGCTGCTGGTAGCCCATCACGTCGCGCTCCATGAAGACAGTGCAGCGCTCGCCCAGACGGATGGGCGCCGCTGAGGAGAGAGCCAGCTCGGCGAACTCGCCGATGATATTGATGCCCAACTTCTCGGCCTGCTCCTCGAGGAAGGAGCCCGTACCCGCTGCGCACGCCTCGTTCATGGCGAAATCGACCACGATGCCGTCCTGCAGCGAGATGAACTTGCTGTCCTGACCACCGATCTCGAAGATCGTGTCGACTTGGCGACCGATCTTGGCGGCGATGTGGTTGGCACCCGTCTTGTGGGCAGTAATCTCGTCGGTCACCAAATCGGCGCCACAAAGCTCGCCGATGAGCTCGCGCCCCGAACCAGTTGTGCCCACACCGCGCACGCGAATGCGGTCACCGATGCGCTCGCGGATCTCGGCGAGACCCTTGTTAACGACCTCCACAGGCCGAGCGTCGGTCTTGGTATAGATCGTGTAGATCACCTCGCCCGCATCGTCGGCGACGACCAGGTTCGTCGAGACTGAACCTACGTCGATGCCCAGGTAGACGTCGACGGCCTCGTTCGTCGTCGGCCATGTGTAAGGTTTCGCCATGTCGCGCAGGAGGCGCACGTTTTTCATGTCGAGCGGCTCCTGCACCGGGAAGGCGCTCGTCGGCAAGGTTTCCAGAACGAATGACCGGGCCGTCGTCTCGGGCGATACGTGCTCGGCCTCCAAGAGGGCCGCACCGACCGCGCCCATCCAGGCGTAGAGATCGGGCACGAGAAGCTCGCCGTCGTTGAGTCCGAACGCCTCGCGGACAGCCAGCATGGCGCCTTTATTGGCCGCCACTCCGCCGATGAACGCTACCGGCGGCTCGATCCGCTTGCCTTTCGTGATCGTGCCCTTGAAGTTGCGAATCACTGCCTCGCAGAGCCCTTTGAGCACCTCCGGCGGCTGGTGCCCCTTCTGCTGCGCATGGATCATGTCGGACTTGGCGAACACGCTGCAGCGGCCAGCGATGCTGGCAGCCTTGCCCGCGCTAAGCACGATGTCGCCCACATCCTCGATGTCGTACAGGAGACGGCTCGCCTGTTGGTCCATAAATGAGCCCGTTCCGGCAGCGCAGTCGCCGTTGGTCTGGTAGTCGACGATGCCGACGCGGCCGGTGGTGCCAGTCGTATCAAGACGGATGAACTTCGACGTCTCTCCACCCATCTCAAACACGGTGACGACGTCGGGATGCAGCCCCGCGATACCACGGGCTATGGCCTTGAACTCGTTCTCGAAGGACGCCCCGAGTGCCTCCCCGATCAACTTGCCCCCCGAGCCGGTCACACGCAGACCCTTGACGACCCCGTCGGGAAGCACGGCAAACAGCTCATCGAGAAGCTTCTGGGTGGCCTCGCTCGGACTACCCTTGATGCGTCGGTACCTGGTCGCTAAGACAGGCCTCTCGCCCGCCATGGCCAGCCCCGGCGAAGAAGTTGTGTGGAAAAGTGCGGGTGAATCGGAAAGAAGCCTTTGGAAGAGATCGACCTCGCCGGCCTCGCCCACAAGAGCGGCCTTGAGGCTGATGCAGCCAATATCTATGCCTAAATATGCCATATCACGCTCGCTGAGAAGACACCTCCTGGCACGCCACTAGTGGCGCCACACCGACAAACTGTTCTAGGGTAGTACTCCAAAACCCTGGCGACAAGGATGATCGCCACGCCATCCTCGGCAAAGACTTCCGCCTTCAACCGGCCAGGCCGGCCTCTGCGGAAGGCCCATCGTCGCTGAAGGTCGAACTCTCTTGTGGAAAAAGAGACTATACGTGTCCTCATTTCCGGTCAACCGTTGCCGCGCGCGGCGCACGCGTGCCGACGCACCTTTGCCACCACCGTCTGAGGATGCCCTCTATGCCGGCCGGCCGCCGCACGTGGCCGCCCCGCACGCGTGGCCGCGTTGCCGCGCTTGATATCGTCGATGTGCTCGATGAGGTAGCCGCCCCGCACGTGCGGCCGCGTTCACGGGCGGGGCCCGCCGCGCGCAGTCCGCGCCCCCACGGACCCTTCCCTCTCCGCCGGCAGCCGTCTTCGCGCCTCGGCATGACCAATCACTTGCGCCGCGGCGATATTGTCCGCTCACTCGAGCCCTCCACGTCACCCGCACGAGCGGTTTGTCATCTGTTCGCCGCCGACGGAGCCACCTACGCTGTATGTCAGAGGCGCTGCAGATGAGTGAGCGCCTGAGGCGCGCTGGGCGGGCCGGCGGCGCCGGCCCGCCCAGCGCGCCCCTGACAACCCAACACAGGAGGCAGCGCTCATGCAGCAGCCCGAACCACTCACCAACGACCAGCGCCGGCGCAACGTGATTCACCTCCTGGAGGCCTTTCAGGCTTCCCCAGCTCAACCTTTCGCCGTACTCGACGAAGACGAGCGAGCCCGCTTTCGTACCGGCGACGCCAGCGAACAACGGCGCCTCTTCTTCAAACTGCTCTGCTACGGCGCCTTGGCGGCGCAGCCGGCGCCCGAGGCCGTAGTGGTAGCCGATTGGCAGCGCATGCTCTCAGTCGGCCTGGTCGACGAGATTTATCGCGGGACTTTCGACCTGCGCCGTTTCGCTGTCTCACCACCAGTCACGCGCAGCGACAGCAAGGGCAAAGTCATCGACTTCGTGCGCCTCGCCGCGCGGGCCGAGGCATGGGCGACACTCTTGCCCGAGCCCCGTGAACCCGCCGAGGTCATCGATGTCTTACACACTGCCTCCGGTGGAGTGCTCAAATCACGCGCCTTTTGGGTTGTGCGAGAAATGCTGCGCTACGGCTTGTGGCAGTCCGATAGCCTGGCACGCTCGGCCTTCTTCCCCGACGGTCGCGTGCGTAAGCGTGCCGCCCGCATTGGCCTCATCGACCTCCCCGAGGCCGCTGACAGGCTCGACGACATGAAGGCGGTCTCGCAGGCTCTCCACGCGGTTATGGGGCTTGCCGGCAACGGTGCCCGCGCTCACTACGATCTACCGATCTCGCTGGCGCCGGTGCGCTGCGAAGTGTGCGACAGCGCGCGGCTCGCCGCGTGTAGCATGCCAAGCTGCCGGCGCCGTCTCGGCACAGAAGCGCGTTGAGACACTGGCTCGCCAAGTCTCCAACGACTGGCGCGTGCCACCCGCGCCGCGCTTCCGGCCTCTCCGTCCTACGGCGGCATCAGAGCGATGATCGGCCTCAGGGTTAGTGCGTGCGCAGATCGATCCGGCCAGCCACCGTGAAGCGCTCAGCGGCGGCATAGTCGGGCGTGTCCGGCAAGGGCGCAACCTCAAGCCAGCGAGCGGCAAACCCGGGCGGCACGTCAAAGATGAGCTGCAAAGACTGGGGCTGCCCTCGCTGTGCGACGAGGCCCCACCCCTCGCCGCCCAACAGATCGCTTGTGACTGAGGAGACGTCGTAAAACGACCCGTGGTTGTCGGCCAAGCGAAACAGCGAGGTGGGCACCTCACGCTGATCGCCGCTGGTCGTCGTCACGGTGACCGTGAGAACGACGAAAACCCCTTCGGCGTGCACGCGCGTCTCACCGACCGGCAGCGAGTTCACGTCGCGACGCGCATCGACGCGTACTTGCATGCCCTTGACTGTCAGGGGAGTGCCGATCTCGGCTTGCGCCACACGATGTGGCCAAACGACAACGACTACGGCAACGGCAACGGCAATCGCGGCCGCCAAGGCCGCGATGCGGCGATCACGCGGACTCTTCACCGACCTCCCGCCTGGCGAAGCGCTCACCCCACGCCTCGCCCACGCCTCGGTGCCTCCTACTTCCGTGGCCATTATAGCAGCGGCCAAGGTCGAGGCGACGCCCCTGAAAGGGCAAGCGACGTGCTCACAGCTTGGTCAGTGTTGGCGACCATTCGCCGGACTGCCGCGCCTATGCATAGGCGCAATCGACGTGCTTACAGCCTCGCTAGCGCGGGGGATCGCACACGCTGCAGGGAGTGTAACCGCGCGCTTTCGCGACGCTCAAACGAATGGGTATTGCGCTGTGGCTCAAGTAGCGACAACCGGCCCGGTGGTACTTACTGCCGGTCCGCGTGATGTACACGATCGGATCAGCGGCAGTTCCTGTGACCGCGCCCGCGGCCGTCGCCGCAGCGGTCGTGCGCGTCGAATTGATCGCGCTCGCGGTCACAGCCCGGCTACTGCGAGAGAACGACCAGCGTGCAGCGCCGCTCGGCGCAATGCTGAGGCTGATATCACCGTTCTTCCAGGTCGTATAGATGGTCGCCCCGCTCGCCCGGAGACGCCGCAAGGTGCTTGCCGCCGGATGCCCATACGAGTTTGGTCCCACTTCGATAACCGCAAAGCGAGGATGAACGCGGGCCAAGAAGGCAGCGCTCGTTGAGGTAGCCGACCCATGATGGGCCACTTTCAGGACGTACAGGGGCGGACCACGGTAGCGCGCCGTCACGTCGCTCTCTCCCGTGCCTGTCACGTCGCCGGTGAGCATGATGGAGCGTCCGTCGACGCTGATGACCAAGACGATGCTGTCTGTGTTGTAATCGCCCGTCAGGCTGGGTGAAGGATGCAACACCAGCACGCGCGCAGCACCAAAACGGAGAACCGCCCCCGCGTACCTGCGCACGATCGGCGTGCCGCGTTGCCGCAGTGCGGCAATCAGTCCGCGGTAGGTAGCGCTCGTCCCAGCCTCGTCGATGATGGCCTGCCTGACCGGAAACGCGGCAATGACCGTCGGCAGGCCGCCGATGTGGTCAGCGTGCGGATGAGTCACGACGAGTTCATCGATGCGCCGCACGCCACGGGCGCGTAGGACGGCGGCGACGTGGCCGCCAGCGGCCACGTCGCCGCCGTCCACGAGTGCCGTAAAGCTGCCGATCTGCAGGAGGATCGAGTCGCCCTGGCCAACATCGATAAAGGTCACCGTGGCGCGAACGCCGCGCCGCGAAACGGTTCCCGAAGCACTCGGCGCAGATGCACGTGGGCTAGCGCTGCGGCGCGGCTTGGCGGTGGTCGCAGACGCAGTTGGCTTGGGCGACGAAGTGGCCGGCGTGGCAGTGGTTGGGCTGGCGCTGGGGCTGGGCGGCTGCGCCGCGGCGCAGCCGCCCGGCCCCAGCGCCAGCCCAACCCAACCCACCACGATCACGAGTGCCCCAAGTCGCCTAACCCGAGACAGGAGCGCTACGAATCGCTTCACCGCGCGCCGTGTGAGCCGCGTTTGATGGAGTCGAGGCAATCTCATGGCGTCAGGTTACCAGCTCGGTCAGACGGAGCGCCGACCGCCGGCGGAACACCGTCTCGACCATCGCCAAACCCTCATCCCCGAAAGGTCGTCACATGACCGTGACAGTTGTCACCCGCGGAGCGGCCACATTGCCAGCCTTGTCGGCAGCGAGCAACGTGATCGTGTACTTCCCTCGCCGTGACGGCTTGTAGGAAAGCGTGTGTGCGACTCCCGTCGTTTGCCATCCGACGTCGATGGTCGTGAGAAGCGTCCCAGCCTTGTTTCGCACGAAGAAGCGGTTGTGAGTGCTCGGCGAGTACGGGTCCTTCACCGTGAAGCCGATCTGCACTTGAGCGCCCAAGGAGATAGTGCGCGTCGCCGGAACCGTCGGCACGGGCACGTACCGGTCGACAACCACCGCCGCGGCGGCCTGCACCTTTCCCAAACTGTTGCTTGCCGTCACCGTAAACGTATAGCGGCCACTGCCGGCGAGTTGCCCCCCGTCGGCGCGACCGTCCCAGATTGCCTGCTCGTCGCCAGCCGAAAGCTTGCCCACTGACAGCGTGCGCACGGCGCCCGCAGGATGAGCCACAACGACCGCGACGGTCGCCGGCAACGTCAGTCTGAAAGTGAGGCGCGTCTGATCGCGCGTGCCATCTCCGTTGGGCGAGAAGTACAGGGGCTTTGCCTGGGGGAAACCGAGCGTCAGGTCTACCTTTACCTTGCCGGAGCCCCTGCCAACGTTGCCGGCCGAGTCCTCCACCTCAACGCTGATCGTGTAGGTTCCGTTGGTCGCCGGCACAAGGCCCGCAGTAGTTTTCACCAGGCCGTCCCAGGTCGCCGTGTGCGAACCCGCGCTCACCACCGTCCATCCCTGCACAACGCGCACCAGCGTGCCCGTGGCGTCATACAGCCGCACGCGCGCCGAGCCAGCCTCAGAGGTCGAGTAGGCAAGTTGCGCGCCATCGTCGATCCCATCTCCGTTCGGACTCACGACAACCTGGCTGCCCACTCCGCTCACCGTCGGCGCGACCGTATCGACCGTCACTGGCAGGCTCGCCGCACGCGCCGTTCCGTCAGCGTTTGTCCCGGACATAACGACCGTGTAAACGCCGTCGGGCACACACTGGCCGGTCTCGTCGCGCCCGTCCCAGGCGGCGGAGATGGTCGTTCCTTCACCAGTGAACGTGCGCACCGGGCTGCCTTGGGCATCCTTGATTGAGACTGTCCACGCCGCCGCCTCGGAGAGCGTCGCGCCCACGGTCACCGTTCGCTGCGCCGCACTACCCTGGGGATTGAAGGCCATGACGCTGGTCCAAGGTCCGTAGATCTTCGGCTGTCCCTGCTGCGCCACTGCCGCTCTCACCTCGGGCAAGAGGCTGAAGGCCGCCGCACCCGGGCATTCCGTATAACAGGCCTGACGGTGACCAGCGATCACCGGAAACGTCACAGTTTGGCCAACTCGAAAGCGCTCCGTCGTGCCACACAGCATCGTCGCCGTACCCAGCGGATTGATGTGGTTCAGATCGAGTTTCCAGGCCAGCAGCTTCTCCAGCGACGAGAGGGCCGCCCCGCTGGGACGCACCAGATCGTAGCTCCCCATGAGCGCGACGCCGCAGGAGTGGGTGTTAAAACCGAGCGTATGGGCGCCGATCACTCCCTTGGTCACCCCACCGTAGCGCCCCTCGTAAACCGTGCCGTACTTATCGATGAGGAAGTTATAGCCGATGTCCCACCAGCCACGCACTTTCGTGTGGTAGTAGTAGATGCCGCGCACGATGGCCGGTGAGTCGGCTTGCGTGTAGTTGTTCGTCCCAGCGGTGTGGTGAATGAACACCATCTTCACCGTCGCGTACGAGGGCGATCCCGTTCGCCACGACTCGTCGGCGCCCCACTGCGCCCGCGTGACGATGGGTGGTCGCTCCGCTAATGAATAGGCTGTCGGCGTACTGAAGATCCCTGCGATCGTGGCCACGCCCGACTTGAGCGTGGCCACGAGGCTATCGGTCGCCGTTGCGTCACCCTTCGTGTTGATGAAGGAGAAGCGCACGCGTGTGACGCTCGCCGGACGCCGGCCACCCGCTGCCGCGCTGACGACGTACTGGACGTAGCGAGCATCGCCGACCCACACCGGCTCAGAGCACGTGGCGCTCACGTCCCCGCGCGCCCCCGCACCTCCCTCTGATAACTCGAAGCCCAAGGGCTGCCAGGAGCTCCATGACTTTCGGTCCAGGCTCCAGCGCACCCGGACTCCGAGGCGCTTGTCGTACGGCACCGCGCTGTCGAGAAGCACGGCGACCATATTAAAGCGAAATCCCGCGTCGACGATGCCGCCGACTCGAGCGACGGCGGGTATCGCCGGCGCCGTGGGCGTCAGGTTGGGCAGTCGCTCCCCGTTGAGGACACCGGCGTTGTCGCCCGTGCCGGCCGGGACGGCCGCTGGGAGAGCGGGCGCTCGCAGTGCACAGTCCACGCTCACGAGCTTCGCCTTCGTGGGCGGCGTGCGCATCCACTCTGCCACGGAAGCGCTCACGCGCGGCGCCCCCCACGTGAGAACGAACAGGCAACCGACGAACAGGAGGCTGAAACCAAGCTTGCGGCGCACCATCTACTCCCTCAGAGTGATCGTGACTCGCACCATGGTGGGCGACAGATGCGCCTGCCGGACCACGCCTTGCGGCCGCCGCGTAGTATCAGCAAGCGCAAGGCGCAAGATCACGAGAGCGTCGTCTTGTGTGAAGTACAGGCCGGCGTGGACGATCGGCCCAGATGCAGTGGCGGGTCGCAGTACTGTCGGCAGGGGCACCACATCGTAGAGCTCAACGGCGAGACTTCCCGGAGCCGGCCGCAAGCGAATACGCTGCTGTAGGCCGGCATGCTGCTGAGCCAAGTAGAGCTCGACCCCGCGCGCTCCGGGAAGCAAACGCCACAGGACAAGCTGTTCCAACCCGCCGTACGTCTCGTTGTAGCTCGGCAGGTTTGTGGGCGAGGGCGCCACCGTCGAAGCCGGCGGTGAAGTCGTCAACGAAGGGGACGATGACTCGACAGGCGTCGCCGACGCGCTCTCCTTGCTGCCAGTCCCAGCGGCCGTCGCAGGGGTTGACGATGCACTGGTCGCCTGGCCAGCACCGCAGGCAACCAGGAGCCCCGGCGCGACGCAGCAGAGGGCCGCGAGGCAGATCAGATGGGCACGCATGTGGTAAAGCTTCGGACTCACACCCTTCTATTCGACACGGCGCGCGCAATCCTTAGCGCTAGCCTGACCAACTTGTGACGACGAACCATATTGCCGCGCCTGCCTCGCGCAGGGGCCCCGGCCACCTCCTCTGGGCAGCCTGGCCGTTCCGCAGGCGGTGGAGCGTGACTAGCCGCCCTGGAATGAGGTGGGCCGCGACGTTCGACAGCGCCGGCGAGACAGGCGACGCCACGACCGCGTGCGACGCCTAGCGGCCAGCTCCCGTCGTCGCGACTGACAACGGCCAATCTCTTCCCTCGTGAAAGGTTCGTAGCCTGCCAACCGTCATAAGGTGTGGAAGGAAGACAAGGAGCAACCACCTGGCGCCTTGCACACACACCGGAGGAGGTCTGAGCATGAAACTGCGCGTGGTAGCTGCCCTGGCATGGCTCGCAACGTTAGTCGTCGCAGCGGGCGCAGCCTCAAAGTGGCACTGATATCTGCATCTTAACGCTCCCCAGCAGTCTGGCACCCAAGCTGCCAAACTTGGCGTAAGGGAGTTGGCAGCGGTTTGGGTGTGCTGAGCGCATCGCTATCCCAGGCTCGCTCCGGGAGGAGCGTAGGAGGCGACCTGGGCTAGGCACTGCGTGCCTAGCCCAGGTCGCCTCAGCGTGCGCTGGCGCTCGTCACGAGCGCCAGCGCACGCTGCCAACGTTCCGCGCCCTTGCAACCCGACAGCTCACGTCGCCTGTCAGACAACACTTTTCGCGCGCGCGTCTCATGTGCCTCCTGGATTGTGTCGATAGTGCCGAGTAACGAAAGGGCAAACCTGCTGTGAGGCAGGGACGCAAAGCTAGAGGTCTTGGGAACCACCCAAGATAGCTCGGCCGCCGAACCGCCGCGACCTCTTCCTCACAGCGCCGGTCCAACCCCCTTTCCTCACGGACGTTGTCCGTGGGCTGGATGAGCGACCGTAAGTACACGGGAGCACTGGCGCGGAGGCACAGACGATGAAAGCACGCACACTCGCAGCGCTTCTGGCAGCGGCCTGCCTCACGCTGTTCCTCGCAGCGCCGGCCGCCTCAGCCGGCACGAAACCAGCGCCCCTGATCGACCCCAGTTTGAACGCCGCGCTCGCCCTCGCTCAGACGGACCCAGTTCCGGTCATCATCTCCGCCCCCGGGCACATCACGCAGTTGCGCCAGGTTCTCCGCGATACAGGGACAGTTCCGCTGACCGTCGTTCACGGCGTAGCCGCTCGCCTGACCCCCGCCGAGGTCGCCTCTGTCGCCAAGCTGCCGTACGTCAAGGCGCTCGTGCCTGACGCACCCGTCGTCAGCGCCGATTACGTGAGCAGCATGGATATCACCAACTTGACGATCGGCCTCGGCCAGCTTCCCGCTCCATGGCAAGGAGGACCAACCGGCGCAGGTGTCACCGTAGCGATTATCGATAGCGGCATCGCCGAGCACCCTGATCTGGGCGGCAAGAACCCCTCGCGACTGCTCGCCTTCGTCGACTTCACCAAGGGCAAGAAGCATCCGTACGACGACGCGGGCCACGGCACATTCGTCGCTGGCTTGATCGCCGGAGACGGCAGTGCCTCCCTGCCCACCGACGAGGGCGGTTTGGCGACGCAGCAGTTCCGTGGCGTCGCGCCAGGAGCGGACATCGTCGCCTTGAAGGTCCTCAACAAGTTCGGCCAGGGCAGAGCGTCCGACGTCATTGCCGCCATCCAGTGGGCGATCCAACACAAGGACGAGTACAACATCCGTGTGCTCAACATCTCCGTCGGCGGCGACATCCCCGGACCAACCGTTGACGACCCCATGGCGCAAGCCGTCGAAGCGGCCTGGAAAGCCGGCATCGTCGTCGTGTGCGCCGCCGGCAATGAAGGGGCCTTCGGCCCTGGCGGAGTGCTCAGCCCAGGTAACGACCCCTACGTCATCACTGTCGGCGCCCTCGACACCAAGCAGACGGCTACCACAGCTGACGACACCGTGTGCACCTATAGTTCAGAGGGCCCGACACTGTACGACGAGTTTGCCAAGCCCGACCTCGTCGCGCCCGGAAACCGGTTGATCTCACTGCGCGTTCCGGCAAGCTACATCGATCGGACGTGGCCCGAGAACCGCATTCCGGTGAGCAGTTACATCACTGATCCGCCGGCCAACCTCAAACCGCAGTACTTCAAGCTCTCCGGTACGAGTACCGCCGCCCCGGTGGTAGCTGGGGTCGCCGCTCTCATGCTCCAGGAAGATCCGACGCTCACGCCCGACGATGTGAAGGCCCGCCTGATGGCCAGTGCCGATCCGATTCCCGGCGCTCCAGCACTTGCCGAGGGAGCTGGCGCAGTCGATGCCCCCGCCGCTCTCGCTGCGGATCTGCGCAGCAGCGGGTATGACCTCTCAGCTGACCTGGGCAACGGCAGCACGATCTTGCCTCCCGACGTGCTCGTGCAGTGGGCCAAGTACTCGTGGACCAAGTACTCGTGGACCAAATACAGCTGGACGAAGTACTCGTGGACCAAGTATTCCTGGACAACACTCATCAACGGCCAGTAGACCCCCCGGCGACGCACCATAGTCGCGAAACGGCCGCGCGGACACGCGCGGCCGTTTCGCTCTACGTAGCTGTCGTCTGCGCTGCGGCCGTGGTCGGCCTCGCCGCGGCCGACCACGGCCGCAGCGCCCTCTCGCCAGCCCTCGTCGCGCTCATCGCTTTGGCAGCAGTTGCCGACCTGCGTGAGGTGCGTCTCCCCGGCGTTGGCGTCATCACCCTCTCCTTCGTTATCGTCCTCGCCGCGCTGATCATCTTCGGTCTCTTCCCCGCCCTGCTCGTCGCGACCGCCTCCGGGGCGGCCACTGCCTGGCTGACGCGCGACGTGCAGAAGATCCTCTTCAACATCGGCAACCACGTCCTCTCGACCTTCTTCGCCGGCGCCCTGTACGTCTCCCTCGCATCCCCAGGCACCGCCTTTGCGGGACGCGTCCTGCCCGCCTACGCCGCCACGGCCGTCGATTTCTTAGCAGCAACCGTGGTCTTAGCGGGCGTCGTCGGTTTAGCCACCGGCGAGAGTTCCCTGCGCGTGTGGCAGCGCAACTACCAGTGGGGCCTACCGAGCTACCTGACCGGCGCCTCTCTCAGCCTCCTCATCGCCTGGCTGTACCTGCGTTTGGGCTTGCCCGGCCTGTTGTTCGCCCTACCGCCCCTGTACCTCATTTACTACTCCTACGAGGTGTATGTGGAGCGGGCGCGCGAACGCGAGGACCACACCCGGGACGTCGCCTCTTTCAAGGAAGAACTCGCCGCCTCGGCAGCTCTGCACGAACAGCTCTTCGAGACGCAGCGCAAGGTAGCTGCTGAGCTGGAGCGCGCCCGACGGATCCAGCTCGACCTCCTGCCGAAGGAAGCGCCGCCCGGCGATGGACTCGCTATCGCGCACCGCATCGCCATGATGGAGGAGATGGGCGGCGACTACTTCGACTTCATCCCGCTCACGGACGAACGTCTGGCGATCGTCTGCGGCGACGTCATGGGCAAGGGACTCGCGGCGGCACTCATCATGACGATGGCCCGTTCGCTCATCCATAGCGCCGCCGAGACGTGCGCCGGGCCGGCAGAGCTGCTCGCCACGGTGAACGACGCCCTGGCACGCGACCTCGCTGGCCAGCAGTCCCCGTCCTTCCTCACCTTGTCGTTCGCTCTCTACGACCGGCGATACAGGCGGCTCACGGTTGCCGGCGGCGGCCACACGCCAACACTCGTCTTCACGGCCACCGGCGAACGGCGCCTTGCCGCACAGGGACCAGCCCTCGGCGTGCGCCCAGGACTCACGTACGGCGAACACTCGCTCGACCTCGAGGTGGGTGACCTCATCGCCCTCTATACCGACGGCGTCACGGAATCGCGCCGTGGCGATGGCGAACAGTACGGCTGCGAGCGCCTCTGCCGGCTGCTCGGGTCGCTGCGCGACCATGAGCCGGCAGAGGCGCTCGCAGCCGTCTGGCGCGATCTCGAGGCCTTCCGCGCCGGCAATCCGCCCGGCGACGACGTGACGCTCCTCCTGGCGCGCGTCAGCTGAACGGGCGGCAGCTATGAGCACTGCGTCGGGTTCGCTCAGCGCCTTGCAAGGTAGTCGAGCAACAACACCGCGCTGCGGAAGGCGTATGCCGGCGTTTTCGCTTAACGAATCTTGCTCCGCATCCGATACACGTAACGATCATGGTTGAGACGCAATCGATACCGGCAACCCTCCAGGTGTACCGCTACGATGCGCGCACCGACAACCTGCGCGTCATCGTCGGCGACGCCGCAGCCCCCCTGCCGCCCACCGACCTCATCGAACGCGCTCGCGAGGCCCTCCAGCTACGCAGCTTCGTCTGCCATACCGTCACCGACTACCACGACGTCCTCGGCGATGAGGTCTGTTTCATCCCTCGCGGGGAGCGCTGTGACATCGTGAGCATTCACACGAACGGCTGGCGCCGTCACCACGGCGACCACCGCCGCTCCCTGCTCGATATCCTCAATGACCTGGCGGCCGCCGTCGCCCGCGGTCGCCTGCACTTCCTCGATGACGCCGAGATCGCCACTGAGCGGGCGCGCGGCGTCGAGCTACTCTTCCTCGACATCTCTGACTCGGCCTCGCTCGCCGCCGCGCGCTACGCAGTCGAGGCAGCTCTGCAGCAGACACGCTTGCCAAGCGCAGAACGCAAGCGCCTCGTGCTCTCCGTCTCAGAGGCCACCACCAACATGCTCGTTCACGGCGGCGGCAGCGGTTGCTTGTCGCTGCGCCTGCTCGACGACCGCCTGCGCGTTGTCGTGTCTGACGCGGGCCCTGGGCTCAACTTCTTCAACTGGATCAAGCCGCGCTCTTCCGACCAGGTCTCGATGGGCTACGGTTACAAGATCATCCTGGAAAACCTGGAGCAGGTGTACCTGCACACGAACGCGAAAGGTACAACGCTCGTCCTGGACTGCACCTTCGACGAGAGGCTGGGCAACCATGTTGCACACGAGAGTCGACAAGGGCATCGTGCCAATCATCTACCTTGAGGGTGAGGTTGACCTCGACTGCACCGAGACGCTGCGTTGGGTCGTCTCCGATGCGGTGCGGGGCAGCGATCAGGCCGTGCTTGACTTCGCCGGCGTCCGCTTCATCGACTCGTCAGGGGCTGGCATCTTCGTCCGCCTCTGTCTCGATCTGCGCGCGCAAGGCGTCCACCTGCGGGCCCGTAACCTCTCCCCGGCCGTGGAAGACGTGTTCCGCATGCTCAAGGTCCGCGAACTGGTCGGCGAGAGCGCCTTCATCGAACCGCAACGGCAGAACTAGCCACAGCACCGGCCACCCCGGTCAACGGTGTGGGCAGCGTCTCTTTGCGGGTAAGCTAGTAAGCACCGCCTCGCCGAGCAGAGCGGACCCGGCCGGCGGACTACAGACTCTTACCCAACAAGGAGGTCACAGTGGCATTCGAACTACCGCCTCTCCCGTGGGCTGAGAACGCCCTCGAGCCAACGATCTCAGCCAACACCATCAGCTTTCACTACGGCAAGCACCATCGTACCTATCTCGAGACACTCAACAAGCTGATCGCCGGCACCGATCTGGAGAGCAAGTCCCTTGACGAAGTCATTGCCGCAACCGCCAGCGACCCGGCTAGAGTCGCGATCTTCAACAATGCGGCCCAAACGTGGAATCACACCTTCTACTGGAACTCGCTCAAGCCCGGTGGTGGCGGCGCTCCAACCGGTGAGCTCGCCGAGCGCTTGACAGCCGCCTTCGGCAGCTACGCCCAATTCGCGGAACAGCTCAAGGCCACGGCGGTCGGCCGTTTCGGCAGCGGCTGGGCATGGCTCGTCCTCGAGAACGGCCAACTGAAGCTGATGAGCACGGGAAACGCGGAGAAGCCGATGCCCCCACAGCAGAAAGCGCTTCTCGTGATCGACGTCTGGGAGCACGCCTACTACCTTGACTATCAGAATCGCCGGCCCGATTACGTGCAGGCCGTGATCGACCACCTACTCAACTGGGAGTTTGCCGCGGCTAACCTCGCCAGCTGACAGGGCACGAGCAGGCAGGGCGCAAACAGGCATAGTGCGAGCAGGCCGGGCGCAAACAGGCAGGGCGCAAACAGGTGCGCAGAAACGTGGTGGCGAGGGGCAGAGTCGAACTGCCGACACCGCGATTTTCAGTCGCGTGCTCTACCAGCTGAGCTACCTCGCCACGGGGTGACGGTGAATGTACCTCGCTCAGCGCCTCCATCGCTCTGGCGAGGGTGGAAAGCGCGCAAAGCGCGCCCTATGGTAGCCAGACCGCTGAGTTAGGTCAACCGACGCACCCGCGACTCAGCCATTCGACGCGGTTGACTTCGCGGCTGCGCCAAGTTGCCAGCTCGGGTGCATCGCGTCGCGATGCCTCGCGCACAAGCCTGTGAACCACGCACAAGCCATGCCCCACGCACAAGCCTGTGAACCACGCAGGTAGGTCCGCCTTGTGCGAGCCCGAGTACTGCGGCGGTGCGCCTCAGCCGCCCGTGGCGCGCCTCTCCGGCACCGGCGCCTCAGCCACCCGTGGCGCGCCTCACTCGCCGCCGAGGTACTCGGGCTCGCCCTCGGCCTGCACCTTCTCCGGGGCTTCCTCCGGCAGCATGACGTGGATGAGGTCCTTCTCCGTCCCTGGCTCCACCAGACAGAGGACGTAGTCGCCGGGCTCGATCACCGCCTTCATGCGTGCCATGTGCGCCTTGCCGCCCCGCAAGATGGCCGTCAGCAATGCACCCTCCGGCAAGGTGATCTCTTCGATCGCCTTGCCGGCGACGGGAGAATGCTCGCTTACCTCGAGCTCGACGATCTCGAGGTTCTCGCGTTTCAGGGTGAGCAAGTGAACTAACTTGTGTTCCGGCAACTCGCGCCGCACGAGAGCAAGGATGTTGGTCGTAGCGCAGATCGTCGGCTCGACCCCGAGCATGTCAAACGTGGCCTGGTTGCGCGGGTTGTTCACGCGCGCAATAACTTTCTTGACCCCGTACTTGCGTTTGGCGACCTGAGCAATGATGAGGTTGTCCTCGTCGTCACCGGTCACTGCGACCACCAGGTCGGCACGCGCGATGCCAGCCTTCTCCAGTACCCAGATCTCAGTGCCGTCGCCCAGGAGCAGCTTCTCTTCCAGCTCTTCGACCAGAAGGTCGTAGCGGTACTTGCGCCGCTCAACCAGGATCACCTCGTGGCCCATCGAGACGAGGCTGCGCGCCACGTTCAGCCCGACCTTTCCACCACCTACGATGACGACAAACACGGCCTTCACCCCCTCGTGATCTGACACGAGTGGACGGCCTCGGCCAGCATCTCGCGCGCGTCCTTCGTCGGGCATACCGTGCGAATTCCGGCTTCGGCGAACAGCTCAGCGCGTGCCGGATCGTAGACGCGCGCCACAGCGCACTGCACACCGAAGTGCTCTTTGGCGATTTGGGTGGCGACGATGTTCGTGTTGTCGCCATCAGTCGCGGCCACGAAGGCGTCGGCATGATCCACTCCGGCCTCTTCGAGGATATCCCAGTCGATGGCCGCCCCGGTCACGAACTCTCCCGGAAAATCTTCTCCCAGCTGCGTGAACGCCTCGGGGTCTTCATCGATAACCGCGACCTGGTGGCCTTCAGAGATGAGCTGCTGGGCCAAAGCCGACCCAACTCTGCCGCATCCGGCAATTACCACGTACATGTATCACCTCTCGTCGACGAATGCCCCTGCTAGCCGGCGTGCCGCGTAGCCGACGTCACCGTGTGATCACCCTACGCTGGCATCTTAGCACCGTGACACACAACATAGCGCACCTCCCGCTGCGCGGCACAACCGACCGTCAAGCGAGCCACTCACGACCAAGCGCCCGCCAATTCGCCGCGTCAATGTGCACACACAAGTCCCCGCAGAAGAACAGCCCCAGGCTTGAGACTGAAGGGTGTTAGGCCTTCGCAGCGCCGCCCGCAATGCGCTCCTCGGGTGGCAGATTCGTACCGATGTTAGTACCCGCACCGTACCCTCGGGGAACCACGTTGATAAGGACTTCACAGGGCGCGTGTTCCAGCACGTACTCAATCGTGGTTCCCACCACACGATTACCTACGCCGCGCTTGCGCGCGGCACCCAGGACGATCACCTCAGAGCGGCGAGCGACAGCTTCATCGACGATGGCTCGACCGGCCGAACGGGCAGTCACCACGATTGGCGTCATCTTCACCCCAAATTGGTCAGCGATAGCCGTCGCGCGCTGGAGCACCTCTTGCGCCTTCTGCCGCTCCTTCGCAAGACGCGCGTCGAGGGGCAGGTTGTAGGGCACCTCGATGACGTACAGCGCGTCGATGGCTGAGTTGCGCTCAGTGGCGAGTTGACAGGCCAGCACCACCATCTCATCCGTCACCTGAGAACCGACGACCGGCACGAGCAGCTGATCGTAGACGATGTCTTCCTGCGCGAACGCCGGTAGCGGAGGAGGGACGACTGTGTGCGTCAGCGAGAGACCCTTGGCACGCCGGTAGAGGACGTAAGTGATCAAGCCGACAGCCATCCAGGAAAGCCCCACGTAGCGGCCTGCAACATGCGTCAGGACAACGACCCACCATACTGTGAACGTGCCAAGACCACCGATGATCGCGGTGACCGGCAGTGAATATCCCCGCACCTTGATGTTGAGGGGTAGGCGATACGGTCGCTCGCGGTCTGGCTGCTTGATTCTCAAGGCCACAACGCTCACGTGCGCGACCGTAAAGGAGATCATCGCTCCGAAGGCGTAGAGATCAGCCAACAAGCTGATTCTTCCGGGAGCAATGATGAGTGAGGCGATGCTGCCAAACAAGATGATCGAGACGTACGGCGTGAGGTGCCGGGGATGAACGCGACCGATGATCGGCGGCAGCTGCCTGTGCAGTGACATCGAGTACGCGAGGCGCGACACGCCGATGATGCCGGCGTTCGTGCCAATAATGAGGATCGTGGCTGCCAAGACACCGATCCAGGGCGCCAGGATGAGACGCAACCAGGAAAGAGCGTTTGGCATGCTCTGCACGATGCCCTGCAACGGGTCCGCCTCGTAGACGGTGGCCACCCACGTCCCGTAAACCTTCGTCATGCGCTGACCGTTCACGACGAACACGGGCCCGGTCGCCTTGAGAGCGGGATCTGTCGTCATACTCGCTTGCTTTACCGGAACGTAGACCGGCTGACGAGTGCTCTTGAAGAGCCACGGACCCGATTGGGCAGACTTCCCTGGCGCGGGAACGACGGCCTGAGGAATAACGTGATTTGTCGCGTCAACCGGTAAGACGTTGTACTTGACGGGCATCGCGCTCAAGGCTACGAGCGAAATCGCTGCGTAGACGAACAGCACCGCAACAAGCACGAGCTTGATGGAACGGGGTACATCGCGTCCTGGATTTGCCGATTCTTCGGCCATGTTCGACACCGTCTCGATGCCCGTGTACGCGACCGTGCCGATTGAGATGCCGTAGATCAACTGATGCCAGGTCGGGGCGACGCCCAGGTGAATCTGAGTGATGAGAAGGGTCGGCTTGAGTAGAACAGCTACGCCGACAATGACAAGCAGGACTTGCGTGCTGAGATCGAGGATCGCCAGGATGATGTTGAGACGAGCGGCTTCTTTGATGCCGATGACATTGATCGTCACCAGTGAAGCGACAACCACGATACCGCCAACCGCGTTGTATGGATACGTCTTTAGGATGGGCCAGAACGTCGCCAAGTAGTTCGGCACGAAGAACGCCGAAATAGCGATCGTGATGATGTAGTCGAGCATGAGGGCCCATCCGGCACCAAAGCTTGCAAACTCGTTGAACGTGTGTCGGGCAAAGCTCGATGACCCGCCCGCCTCGGGAAACATGGTGGTCGCTTCCGCGTAGGAGAGCGCCGTCGTCACGAAGAGCAGACCGGTGAGTATAAAGACCGCAGGTGTGAGGCCGAGAGCGGAGAGCGCCACCACGCCGAGTGCGTAGTAGATCGACGAGCCAACGTTCCCATACGCCGTACTGAACAACGCCGGCACACCGAGAACCTTGTGGAGACTGCCTCCCTCTCTCTTCTTACGCCGCGCCACGCCTTACCTTTCTCGCCGCCCGCTCCGAGTTCACGTTGACTCTGGCGAGACGATCACCCCTTACGCCAGTCATTCTGCGACTTGGCCAGCTACGAGAAGCGCCAGCGCAGCACTCCCATGACCACGAGGAGTGCTCCGGCGATGAGTTGCAGAGAGAGCGGCCAGAAGCCACCCAAGACACCACGGACGACCAGGGCAACGCCGAGTACGACGAAGATCCCGGAAAAGATTCGCTGCGCCTTACGCATCATGTCACCCATTTGGCCCGCTTCGCTGCATAATCGAGTTAGGCTAGCACCGGGCAGCGAGGCGGAGCAAGTTCTCACTCGGAGCCCCGCGAGATTGGCGGCGAAGTCCCTTGGGTTGGGCTAAGCTGTGTTCGCCGCGGCGATGCGCGTTGCAACACTGGGGCTCAGCCGCCAGGGGCGCTGTCCGCCGCGCGGCGGCGGAGCCCGAAATGGGAAGTGTGACGGCGCTGGGGCGGGGCTGGGCGG
>Ga0078972_1003680_pt3 | contig 27340 bp, 30 predicted proteins | sample YelNatPaOPGAMG01_FD_67568 | JGI IMG/M metagenome (GOLD analysis project Ga0078972, IMG submission 67568) | Hot spring thermophilic microbial communities from Obsidian Pool, Yellowstone National Park, USA - OP-RAMG-01 (SPADES assembly) (version 2) | ecosystem: Environmental > Aquatic > Thermal...
TATCTGAGTCCGAGGGGGATCAGGCCGTAGGGGCTGCCATAGAAGAGTATGTCGAGATTCTCGGGGAGCCTTGACGCCTTCTCCAAGGAGAGCCTCATGGTCTCGGGAAGAAGCAGGGCTTCCCCATCGCGCGCCCTCCCAGCAAGGCAGTTCTCGAGAAGCTTTTTTCTCGTAGCTCTTACAAGCGGCCTCCTCAAGCTCACCTCATCATAGAGGTTTACGCCCCTCCTTCCGGAAGTTGGGGCGCCCTCTTCCATAAGCCTCAGCAGATCCTCGTTCCGCATAATCTCTATGAATCCTTGGTAAAGGCTTGGATGGCTTCTCGCCCTCTGCTCAAGCAGCTCCATGAGCCTCCCATCCCTTATCGCCTGCTTAACCCTCCTAACCTCCATGAAACAGATATAGAGGTTGTGCATCGCGAGCATCTTAATTCTCTCATCCCTTGGCAGCTGCCTGAGCTCGGCTGCGCTCATCTTAGAGCATATTGGGCAGCAGCATGGGAGGTAGTCGAGCTTCTCCACCCTTATTGTCCCAGTCTCCGTCATGTATCTATCATCCCGAGCATAGAGGATGTAGCTGGCGGAGTCGAACATATCCACGCCCAAAGCAACTATGAATGGGAAGATCATGGGGTGGCCGGCTCCAAATAGATGTAGGGGTTTCCCAAAGCCCACCGCAGACCTAGCAGCACATATCATCTGGAACAGCTTATCAAATCTATACCCCTCCATAAGGGGTGTTGGGCTTCCAAGAGCATAGAGGTCGAAGTTCATCACCTTCTCCCTGTTGGCGCAACGATGGATAAGGTCTAGGTGGATTCCGCCCTGAATTGGCGCAGCCCATAAACATCGCCTAACACCCCGCTTCCTCAGAAACTCGATGGTTATCTCGAGGTTTCTCAGGGTCTTCTCGACGGATTCCTCGGCCTTCTCCCTGCTACATAGCCCGGTCGGGATATCTAGGGGGACGGCGATGTCGCTGCCCATCTCCTCCTGAAGCTCTGCAATCTCCTCCGGGGAGGCCTCAACGCCACCATACTCCAAGACCTGATATCCGCCGCTATCAGTCATCACCACACCGTCGAAGGCCAAGATGCCATGAACTCCTCTTCTCAAGGCCTCATCCCTAAGCCTCCTCAAAATAATGTAGGCATTCGTTATGACGGCCTCAGCCCCAAGATTTTCCTTCATCCAGCCTGCTGGAATATCCTGCGTAACCGGGTTTATGACCGGGAGAAAGAGCGGCGTCTCGGCAACCCTCCCGCCGCGGGTCCTAAGCCTCCCAATCCTCCCAAGATGATCCTCGGCAACTACCTCGAACAAGGGTGTCCTCGGGCTCAAGCTATACTTGGATCTTACAAATATTCCGGGTCCGGGCAGGGGCTAGGTAAAGAGGCTGACGAACTTGAAGTTCACAGTGTCTAGGAGGCCCTTATCGGTCAGCCGCAGCTCCGGGAGCACGTCGAGCGCGAGGAGCGAGATCGTCATGAATGGTGAGACCCACTCACATCCAAGTTTTCTCCAAGTCTCATACATCTTCTCGAGCTTCTTCGCGACGACCTCAATGGGTTCAGTGGACATGAGCCCGGCTATTGGCAGCTCCACGGCTGACAATACTTCGCCATCTTTCACAGTTATTATCCCACCTCCCAGCTCGGCGAGCCTATTTACGGCCAGGGCCATATCCTCCCTATTACATCCCAGCACGATTATGTTATGGCTATCATGTGCGACCGTGGTGGCGATCGCGCCAATCCTGAAGCCAAACCCCTTCACGAATCCGAGGCCTATGTTCCCTGTCCCCTTATGCCTCTCGACGACAGCGAGCTCGTAGATCCACCTGTCAGGATCCGGGAGGACGATGCCGCCCCTAACTTCGAGTCTATCCACGATGTGCCTTGTCAGGACATTTCCCTCGATTGCCTCGATTATCCTAACCTTGACCTCGCCCTTCTCAATTGGCGCCCTTATCTCGAAGTCCCACGGCTCAAGCCTTCTCTTCAGCCTCACGGATCTCGTGGCGTTCTCAGGGTATGATGGCCTCGGTAGATTTACTAGCATTCTGCCATCCTTCGCGATTAGCTTGCCATCGGCGAAGACTGCCTCAACTTTAACCTTCGAGAGGTTGCTGATCACTAGAATGTCCGCGAACCTCGCCGGCGCGATGCTCCCAATTTCCCTAGCGACCTCATAGTGCTCCGCAGGATTCAAGGTGGCCATCTGGATCGCGGTAACCGGGTCAACACCTTCCTCTATCGCTCTCCTCACGACGTGATCCATATGGCCCTGCTTGATTAGCGACTCGGGTTCCCTATCATCCGTCACGAGGCACGCGTGCCTAGAGTCTAGGCCAGCCTCCGTAATCGCCTTAACAGTCTCGGCCACATCAAGCCAAGCGGAACCCTCCCTCATGTAGGCATACATCCCGAGCCTAAGTCTCTCAATCGCGTCGCGCTTTGTCGTCAGCTCGTGGCTTGAGGTTATCCCGGCGGCCGAGTAGGCGGCAAGCTCCCTCCCAAGGAGGCCGGCATCATGTCCTTCCACAAGCTTCCCGGTCCTCAGGGCTGCGGCTATCTTGGCATGCACCTCCTCATCGCCCGCGAGCACTCCTGGGTAATTCATCATCTCTCCGAGCGCTATCACGCCATTCCATGAGAGCGCCTCCTCAATCTCCCTCGGCCCGAGAACAGCCCCAGCGGTCTCGAACAATGGATTCGCCGGGACGCATGAGGGAACCGTGACGAAGACCTTAAGCGGAAGATTCTCAGCCTCTTGGAGCATCAGCTTAACACCCTCTAGGCCAAGCACGTTAGCTATCTCATGCGGGTCTATGAAAACGGTAGTTGTCCCCCTCGGGAGAACGGCCCTCGCGAACTCTGTCAAGGTAACCATGCTGCTTTCCACGTGGACGTGCGCATCGAGGAATCCGGGGACGAGATACTTCCCGCCAGCATCATATATCTTGGTGTCGGGGCCTATGCAGTGATTCGCATCGCCGATAAGAGCTATCCTATCTCCCTTAACCGCGACATCCATCCCATCGAGAACCTCCCCCGAGTTGACGTTCACAAGAACGCCATTCTTTATCACGAGATCCGCCTTAATCCGGCCGAGGGCGACATCAACGAGAAGCCTCGTAATCTCGTGAAGCCTGCTCCTCCTGCCGAGGAAACGCGCCATAACGATCATCTATCTTCTTGATTTATATCGTTTCCTAACCCTCTCATGATGCTTGGTCTGAGCGGCTGATAAAGAGCTAAAGTCTAGTCTCTCCCGGGCCGGGAGGATATGGAAGATATGTTGGGAGATACTAAAATAAGGCTCCTGTTTCTTCTCGATGTGAAGGGGTGTAGGCTGAGTGGAGACTGATGCTGTTTTCGAGCCAGGCGCCGAGAAGATCAGGGTCCCTGGCGCGGTGTTGATCGAGGGGCTTCCGGGGGTCGGGCTGGTCGCGAAGGCGGCTGTAGCCTACCTACTAATGAAGCTCGGCGGGAGGAGGATATGCAGATTCTACTCCCCATTCTTCCCATCAGTCGGCTACATTAGGGATGGCAGGATACTTCCATACTTTGCAGACTTCTATCTTGTCGAGTCGCCGAGACCATTAATCCTGCTCTATGGTAATGCCCAGCCTTCCACATATTATGGCCAGCACGAGTTCTGCCAGCGCATAATAGAGGTTGCCGCGGACCTTGGTGTCAGATCCGTTATAACCCTTGGAGGATATGGCAAAGATCAGGTGAGCGATCCAAGGGTGATATACCTATCCTCGACGAGCGAGGAATCCGTCAAGCAGGCTCTCGAGAAAATTGATGCAGTTCCGTATGAGGGCCAGATAGTGGGCGCGGCAGGCCTCCTTATACTAATGGCCGGGGAGCTCGGCATGGAGAACCTCTCCCTCCTGATCGAGGCCGGGGACATGATCCCTGATTACTTAGCGACTAGGAGGGGTGTTGAGGCGCTGGCCAAGCTACTTGACCTAGACATAGAGATCGGCGACATCTACGACTTCTCCATTGCCTATGAGGGGGCTGTTAAGACGCTTGAGGGCTAACGCGGGTGGAGCATATGAGCAAGGCCACAGTAAAATCACATGGAATATACCTTGAGACGTTCTTCGGGACGGCTGAGGTCGGCTTATTCTCAGTAGTGACGGAGAGGATCTGCCTAGTCCCGCCGCAGCTCAAGCCAAGGCAGAAGAAGCTGATAAGGGATGTGCTCGAGGTTGAGGTTATCCCGACGACGATCGCCGGCTCAATACTGTTATCTGCCTTCGCGACTGGTAATAGCAACGGTCTCATCCTATCAAACCTAATCTTGGAGGAGGAGCTCGACGTAATTAAGAAGCATGTCGTCGACATGAATCTCGCCGTGGTTGAGGGGAGATATACGGCGATAGGGAACCTCGTTCTGGCGAATGATAAGGCGGCGCTCGTGAGCGATATTCTTCCAAGGAGTGCGATGAAGGCGATAAAGGATGCTCTAGGTGTCGAGGTCGTGGCCGGAAGGATCGCGGATAGGAGCTACGTCGGCTCGCTCGCAGTCATAACGAACACTGGCGGCCTAGTCTTTGTCGAGGCATCAGAAGAAGAGGAGAAAATGCTCTCAGAGCTGTTTAAGGTCGAGGTGGTGCCGGGGACCGTGAATAATGGCGTGAAGTTCGTTAGAAGCGGGATACTCGCTAACAGCAAGGGCGCTATCGTGGGTTCGTTAACCACAGGCCCAGAACTCATGACAATATCTAGAGCCCTCGGGGTCTAAAACAGCCATCTAAGAGGAGCTAGAAGTATATCTGGACATGCGGGATATTTCCAACCCTGATAACAGCCCCCTCCGGGACAACACCCTTCTCCACCATGTAGGATACCGCCGTCTCGCCCAGCAAGTTAAGGATCTTCGCCTGAATTATGTACTTGTCGAGATCATCCCGCGCGATTAAAGCGCCGCCGTAGAATGCTTCACTCACCTCCACCGTGAAGCCCTCGCTCACCTCAATCTTCTTCCCAAGAAGCTCCTCATCGCAAACGGCGACCACAGTCTCACCGGTCTTCGAGTGATGAACCTTGACCCATACCCTATCCGACGGCATCCCTCTCTGCATCAAAGACGATGCTACGCGAATATAAATTTCTCGGGCATCCCACCATGATCCTCATGCTCCCACAACAGAGCATCATGAAGAGCCTTCCCTTATTTCTTTGGAAGGCCTCTGAAAATGGAAAATAAAAATGTGGGGGTTATAATGCTTGTGATATGCTTGCCTCGGCGGCCTTCAGCTTGAATAGCGTCGCGTCCCACATCTCCCCCCAGACACCCCCGAGATACTCGATTAATTGATCCCAGCCCATTATCCTGACCATGCCGCATCTCGTCACGCGCCTGTCACCCCCTCACGCCCACCCTCCTCTTCAGCATCTCATTTTCCTCTCTTAGAAAGGTTCAAAAGCTCTCCTCCCGAGATTATTCACGACCCGCATGGAGGAGGCATCGAAGGAGGAGCTGATGAGAAGGATCGCGGGCGAGATAATTCTCTCGGAGAGCCCGGGCCGGGTTATGAGAAAGTGGAGGTCGCTCTTCGAGCTCACCCAAGCCGAGGTCGCGAGGCTCATGAAGATCTCGCCCTCAGTCCTCAGCGACTATGAGAATGATAGACGGAAATCGCCGGGAACAGGCTTCGTGAGAAGGTTCGTCCAAGCACTAATAGAGGCGGATGAGCTAAGGGGCGGGCAGCAGGTGAGAAAATACGCGGTCTTCTATAGGAGCCTGAGCGCGGCCGTGATAGATCTGGACGAATTTGAGTCCCCGAGAACCGTTAAGGAGGTTATCTCAGCTGTCGGGGGCGAAGTCCTCGCGGGCGAAGGTCTCCTTGATATGCCGATCTACGGTTACACGATCATAGACAGCATAAAGGCCATAAAGCTCCTCGATGCATATGACTTCCTCTATCTCTTTGGTAGGAACCCGATGAGGGCCCTAATATTCACCTCCGTGACTCGCGGCAGGTCTCCTATGGTCGCGGCGAGGCTTTACCCGATAAAGCCCAGACTGATCATCATACATGGGCCAAGGAGGGAGCAGGTTGACAGGTTGGCAATAGAGCTCGCCGAGCTGGAGAAAATCTGCTTCGCATTATCGACGCTTCCAACTGTTGAGGAAGTCATAAATGGTCTCAGGTCTCTCAGGGCCTCTGGGCGTGAATAGGTATGAAGCCGGTAAAGGATATTCGGTTATCTCCCGGGATAAAGGTCTCAGAGCTTGTTGAGCAGTTTAGGGAGGCTGGGGGCTTTTCGGCCAAATATCTCGGCATCGCAGTCAACATATTCAAGGAAATGATTGAGGACGAGAAATGCGTGAAGTTTATCTCGTTTGTCGGCGCCCCGGTCGCGACGGGTCTTAGGGGCGTGATCGCGGAGGCAATTAGGCGGAGCATGTTCGATGTGGTGGTCACGACATGCGGTGCAATAGATCATGATATAGCGAGATCTCTAGGCCAATATTATGATGGGGACTTCTGGATGGATGATGAGGAGCTGAGAGGCAGGGGGATACATAGGCTTGGGAGCGTCCTGATACCATTGGACTCCTATGGCCCGGCGATAGAGCGTTTCATGCAGGGTGTCCTCGAGGAGGCGTATTCGAGGGGTTTGAGGGAGCTGGCGAGTTATGAGGTCTGCGAGCTGATAGGTGGGAAGATTCAGGATGAGGGGAGCATATTATACTGGGCGCATAGGAGGGGTGTGAAGGTCTTCGTACCGGGGATAATGGATGGAGCCGTGGGGACGCAGCTTTGGCTATTCCAGCAAAGGCATAGGGACTTCAGGCTAAACCTCTTCAAGGATGCTGATGAGCTGGCGGGTATAATCTTCAAGGCGGAGAGGACTGGGGCGCTGATGATTGGCGGCGGCATCTCGAAGCATCACACCCTATGGTGGAATCAGTTCAGGGAGGGCCTCGACTATGCAATCTACCTGACTACTGCCTGTGAGTATGATGGAAGTCTCAGCGGCGCCCGGGTCCATGAGGCGATTTCATGGATGAAGGTCAAGGCTGGCGCGAGGAAGGTAACGGTCTACGGGGATGCGACGATAACCCTGCCGCTCATAATAGCCTCTGTGTTGGGGTAGCGTTATCTATCCATCAACATTATCTCGAGACCGGCCACGCGCTCGGCTGTAACACTCATCCAACCCACCTCGCATAATACCGTTACACGCCTCCCCCTTATTTCTCCCCTTATTTCTTGGGGAAACGTATCTGAAAGTGGAAGAGAAATAGGGAGTTTAATGGGGTCTTCTCCCTATTATCCCGCAACCCCCCTCACCACGAAATACTTGACATTCTCCCCCCTCCGTGAACAGTATTATGAAGATCTGCTTCGAGGTCTTCTCATCGCCATAGAACCTTATGTTTAGCTGGCTTCCCGGCACCTCGACACCATCATAATAGTAATCCATAGTAATCTTCCACTTTCAGGCAGGTCCCCAAGAAATAAGGGCAGGCATGTACTGAGATGGTATGTGGAGGTATGGCTGGTTGGGTGAATGCCTTCGAGGAGGCCGGCCTCCTGAAGGAGTTTATTGGGGTCTTGGATTACGTGGACTCGACGCTTGCCGCTGTTGAGAGGTATAGGCTGCCATCAGTCATCGCTAGGACGCTTATCCATGATGGCCTTAGCATGCTAGACGGCTTCGCCAGAGAATACCACGGATATGTTGGGAAGGTGATGGACTACGTTTGCATGGAGTTGCGAAGCCTAATCTACGAAGTCCTAGGAGGTGAGTGAAGGTGAGGAGGGCGTGTGTTGTGGAGCTAGTAGTTGATGAGGAGACGGAGAAGAGGCTGAGACAGCTATGCGACCTTTATTCGAAGCTATGGAACGAGGTTAATTATGTTAGGCTGAGGATGTGGCTCGAGAAGAGGTTTATCGACTTCGAGAAGACATACAAGGAGTTCTATGAGAGGTATAAGCCGTTGATAGGTTCGGCCACGGCCCAGACAATCATAAGAAAGAACGATGAGACGTGGAGGAGCTTCTTCAGGCTATTGGAGCTGAAGAGGGAGGGGAGGCTGCCGCCATTCGTGACGAAGGTTAATCCGCCGGGATTTGGCAAGAGAAATGGATCTAGGACTCTGTGGACTGCCATTAGGAAAGACAAGTATGAAATGAGCGGCGACAGGATTATCCTCAAGTGCCTCGGAACGATCGGCTGGATAGAGGCGAGATACAAGGGCCTGATACATTTAAGGGGTGAGCGCGGAGAGCTCAGGATACGCTACGACGCCGATAGAAAGAAGTGGTATGCCAACATAACCTTCTCCAAGGTCTCCGAGAAGGTGGTGAGAGGGGAATGGAGGAGGATGCCGCAGCAGCCGAAGGGTAATCTGGCCGCGGGCGTAGACGTCGGCATCAATAATTCGATGGCGATCTATGTTGAGAATGGTTTGACGATGCTCATTAACGGTAGGCCGCTGAAGTCAATATCATATTACTGGAGGAAGAGGATCGCCGAGTATCAATCAACGCTGAACAAGTATGGCCTAGAGACCTCTAGGAGGCTTAGGCGGATGTATGCAAAGTGGCGGAGGCAGATAAAACACTACATAGATGCTAGGGTGAGGGAGGCCGTGGAGTGGCTCTACGACGTCGGCGTCTCAAGGGTCAAGGTCGGCTATCCAAAGGGCATTGCGCAGGAGAATGGAAACTTTGATAATAATAATGTCTGGACATACAGATACTTGTTAAGGCGGATAGCTGAAGTCGCCGAAGAATATGGGATAGACGTGGTTTACGTGGATGAGGCATATACTTCGTCGAGGTGTTCATGGCATGGTGACGGCTGTGGTACTAGAATCAGCAGGGGATTATTCAAGTGCACGACGATGAACAGGGTCTTCAACGCCGACCTCGTTGCGGCACGCAATATTCTATTGACGCCAGTAACCCCGAGCCCCGGGAGGGGTAGGGGTAATAGGCCGGGTCTCCGGCCTAGGGCTAAACCTCCCAAAAGGGAGGAATGTAGCCCAAACCTCCCCGCACTAAGCAGGGAGAGGAGGTCATCTATCCATCTTCCGGTTCTCGATCACATCAGCTTTCACGAGTCTCAGATGGAGTACACCATTCACATAAGAGCTCTCGAGAAGCCTAACCCTACATGGGAGCTTTATTTTCCTCCTGAAGCCCCCTCCACCCCTGAGAAATACCTTATTCTCCGAGACCTTGAAGGAGACCTCGCTCTCGGGGCCCGGGACCTCGGCCGTCACGCTTATCAAGCCATTCTCCTCATGAACCTCGACCGGATACCTCTTCAGCTGCTTCGAGCCTTCCAGCGCCCTCCTAATCTCCCTAAACCAATAAAATCCTAGGATCACCAGGATTCCCGCAAGTATGAGACCTAGGAGGCCCCTCTGAAGCCTCGCCAATACAGCTAGCCCCAAGAGCCCGAGGATCAGGAGTAGCACCACGAGCGAGAGACTGCTTCTCATGGACAAGGCCGGACTCCTATCTAAGTCGTGTGGGCACCAAGGCTTAAACCTATGCCTTCTATTTCTCAGATACTGTAATATAATGTAGTTCAACTACTCCATTCTCCGAGAAGATTGAGCCTACAATCATTTTCTCACCTTCGCTCCAGACTAGCACTCTGTCAACGCCCTTCCCGAGGACCCATTTCTCCACGAAGCCCGTTACGAGCATCCGCAGCTCCTCCTCGGACCCGCCCGTGAATGACCCCTCCTCGAAGACGAGATGCGGGCTCACCTGCTTGGGATAAACGATTCTCACGCCGAGCTCGCGGAGGATGGACAGCGTCAGGTTACGTACATTAATCTCCCGGGGGGCAGGCGCGCCACCAAGCTCCCTCAGAAAAGCATTGAACGATTCTTGGGGACTTGAACCAAGCCCGATATAATATGTTCCGGTAAACTCAGCGCCTATCGTGGCTATCGTCCCGAGCTGGGCCACAACGCCGCCGGCCGGCGACGTGTATACCGGGATAATGTAGACTAGCTGGTCCCCGATATAGTATAGGAGGATATCACCAATCCTTGGATTCTCGAGAAGGGTCCTGAGTTTCCTGAACTCCGCGTGCCTCTCGAGGGCCTCCATAGCAGCTGATGGCCCAAGCAGCTTCGTCTCACCCTCCACCGGCACCTTGTAGAAGATCTTCTCGCCGAGATGCGGGTAATCATTCCTGACGATCATAAAGCCGGCGAGATTCCTCCCCAGAGAGCCCTTCAGCTGGAGCGAGAGTATGCCGACGAACTCGGGCCTCTCGAAGCCCGGATACCTCGCTATCACGAAGTATGGCTCGACGCCCTCAGGGATCTCATAAAACTCCCTCGCATGTATGAATGTCGCCGGGTCATCGATATGATAATAATTGAACATCTCAACCTGATACTCGAATACCTCAGCAGGGAACCTGGTCTGATTTCTCAGCCAACCCGGGATCTCTTCGATCAATATGTCTTGGTAGGCTCTTCTTATCAGCTCACTGAAGAAGTCGCCTCCAGTTATTATCAGCCTCACATCACCATTATAAATATCAACTAGCGCGTATCCCACAAACCTGACATAGCTATTACCCTTGCTCCATGGGACATTGCCGGCCGGGAGCTTTACTATCAGCGGCATAAGCCAGTAGGTGTTCTCCCCATCAGTCACCGGGAACATGTCAACGTATCCCCCATTCCACCTGTATGTGAAGTATGGTAGGATGAGGCCAAGCCTCTCGTATACGTCCCTGTATCTGAGCAGCTTGACCTGCTTATCCGGGTATGAGAGGAGGAATGTCGCGTCGTAGAGCCATGTGATCGGTGGGCCGACCACCACGCCTCCCCTACCATTATATCGTGTCCCAGTTATCTCGTCGCTTTCCTCCTTCCCGAGTATTATGGCAGCCCATGTTGTTTCGAGGAGGCCTCCCTCGCCATAATAGATTCTCCGCTGCTTGAAGAATGTGGAGCTATCAACTATGCTGCCATTGTTGGCGTCGAGGAGGAGGAAGCCGTTCGGCACATGCGTATACACGAGATGCTCATTATACCACACGTTCTCGAGCTGAACCCCCCTCGGGAGTATAGGCTTCATTGAGGCGCTCCAGTAAAGCCTGTTCCCAAACCTGATTATATCCGAATCCTCGAAGTCCACGTATGGTATCAGACCTATCTCCGGCTTGAGCTTCGTGAAGGCGGCGTCCCAGTCCCACAGCCTCACAAGGGATAAGTCGTTATATGCCTTCTCCAGATTTATCCTGCCAACCTGGCCCCTTGTAAAATTGTAATGAACTATCGTTATGTCTGATATGTCCGCGAGATATCGATTCACCTCTATCTCCTGCTTGATGTATGGGCCGAGCCACTCGACCTTCCTAGCATCAGCTATTCCATTCTGGATTGCCGCCACAGCGGCGGCCATCAGCAGGATCAGGATCATGGTCCCGAGCTTTATCTTGAAGGCGTAGAGGAATCCGGGCTTTCTCCTATCTAGATATGCGAAGACTAGGAATATGGCCGCGATGGCGAAGGCTCCGAGAATATACACCCTCGTGTTATAGTCTATGTAGCTTGAGAAGAAGAAGTTGAAGCCTGTCCAGGCGGCAGCTAGGGCTATCAGCGCCTCGATGGTCTCAGCCGGTATCCGGAAGAGCCCCGTCCTGACATACTCGACGACAGTCTTGGCTAATGCCTTGACTATGGCGGTTAAACCTATTAGGATCATCAGCCTGAGGCCGAGGGCGGAGAGGATCGGCGGGATAAGCATTATCAGGGCCGGCGCGGAGGAGATCACCCGGAGGGCGGGCGAGATATCGCCAGCTGACATAGAGGTGAATGGGAGGGCGAACAGCCCCGGGATATTCTTGATCCCCAAGTCTACTCCTTGGAGCACTGCGGAGACCGCGAGCCCGAAGATGCTATTGGCGAATATCAGGGAGCCTATGAGAACTTTCGTGACCTGCCATGCTAGGAATCTGCTCACATTGAGCCTGTATGCCGAGAAGTCTATGTCATGGAGCTCTAAGTAACCCGCCCTTCGATAAAACTTCAGGATGAGCGAAACTAGCCAGAAAGTGAGAGATCTCCTATTCTTGAAGTCAACACGAAAGAAGGCTATCGCCGCGAGGATTAGGCCCCCGAGAAGTGAGTAGTAAAATGGCCTGATAAATAGATCCCCGAACTCCCAGAGGTTTAGGATGAGCCAGATCATCTGGGAGATAACTATGAACGCGACTATGATCATAATCACGAGGAGGATGATTAGCCACACCGGGCTCCTCCTACTGGAGCGATGACTATAATGGAGCGCCATTCCCCCTCCGCGCCACTACTCCTAGACACTCTATCATTTAAGTGGTTCCGAGTCTCTCCAGAGATGCTCAAAGTATACCTTGGCTATTCTTGCTAGCCCCGCATGATCGGACCAAATTGCGAGGGTGGGACTCCTCCCCTCCTCCCCGAGTATTATTATCGTCTCATCGGAGTCCGCGATCGCCCCTCCGCCGAATAGCTGATCCCTGAGCCTGACCTCGCCATACTCCTTCAGTCTCATAGCTATGGCCCTGTTACAGTCACTAGAGAGCATTATCTGAGCCCTGCCATTCCTCGCCTTTAATGTTGTGAGCGTTGGGAGAAGCATGGTGAATATTTCTTTACTCATCCAGGGTGTGGCCAGCTGGAGCTCGGAATCACAGCCATCCAAAAGCGACTTAAGCTTAGACAATATGTTCAGCTCGCCCCTAAGTATCCATACGTCATGCTTCTCCCTAGTTCCTAGGCCCTTGGCGATTGGAGATAGCTCACTGAGAAGGAAATTCTCAATTCTCTTAAGATCTCTCTCGATCCTCATCCTACTAATCTCCAAAGCAGTCGAGATGCTCCTAGCATGATATCTTGCGGGCCTCCCACCCTCGCTCCCAATCCACCCTTTCTCCTCAAGGCTCTCAAGAACCTCATAGACCTTCGAGTATGGGATCTCAGCCGCCTCGCTAACCTGATTAGCAGTCATCTCCCCATGCTGAAGAAGAGCTAGATAAGCCTTCATCTCATACTCCGTCAAGCCTAGCCTCTGAAACGCCTTCCTAAGCTTCTCGCCAACCGGAGTTGTCATACCATAATTCTAAGCAACATGATAGTATTCAAGTATTGCGAGAAGGGGCTGACTGGAAAAAGAAAAATGGAAAAAGAAATGTGGGACGCGTTACTCGAACTCTGAGCTTGTCTCAGGTTTGGATTCCTTCTCCTTGCCTTCCTTCTTTCTAGAGGCAGCGATTACCTCGTCTATTCTTAGAATCATCGCAGAGGCCTCGAAGGCGCTCTTCAGGACCTGTTCCTTGACTTTCACGGGCTCTATGACGCCGACCTCCACCATGTCCTGAACTTTGCCGGAGAATACCTCGACGCCATAGTTGTGTAGGCCGCGCTCATGCTTCGCTCTGAGATCGGTCAGGATCTCCACGGGCTCTAGGCCGGCGTTCTCGGCGAGGGTCCTTGGAATAGTCTCCAAGGCATCGGCGAAGGCGAGCATCGCGAGCTGCTCCTTTCCAGGATACTTCGGAGCCTCTCTCCTTATAGCCGCCGCCAAGGCCATCTCGATTGCGCCTCCGCCGGGGACATACTTCAGGTCCCTGATCAGGGAGATCAGGTTCATGATCGCGTCATTGAGCGCTCTCTCAGCTTCATCCAGCTGCCTCTCGAGGCCAGCTCTTACCAGTATCGAAACAGCCTTCGGATTCTTACATTCTTGGACGAAAACCATCTTATCCTCTCCGATCTTCCTCTCCTCCACTAGGCCCGCCTCTCCAAGATCCTTCTCCGTCAGATCCTCGAAGTTGGTGACGATTTTGGCGCCTGTCGCCCTAGCGAGCTTCTCCATGTCCGAGGACTTTACTCTCCTGACAGCAAGTATGCCGGCCTTAGCGAGGAAGTACTGGGCTATATCATCTATACCTTTCTGGCAGAAGACGACATTGGCCCCAACGCTCGCGACCTTGTCAACCATCTCCTTAAGTATTCTGGTCTCTTCGTCGAGGAATTGCTTCATCATGAGCGGATCCCTTATCCTTATCTCGGCGCTAAACTCCGTCTTCTCTATCTCGAATGGAGCATTTACTAGTGCTATCTTAGCATTCACGACCCTCTTCGGCATCGCCGGGTGAACGACCTCCTTGTCGATGATCACGCCCTTAATGAGCTCGCTCTCTAACAGACTTTTACCCATTTTCTTTATGATCTGGATGTTGTCCTTATCGGCGTAAAGCCTTCCATCCCTCTCCTCAACTATCTGTAGGACGGCTTCGATCGCGAGCTCGGCTATATGATCCGTCGCGAACCCAAGGCTCTTGCTCCCGAGAGAAGTCTTCACTATCTTCATCAGCGTCTTCTTATCCTCGAGCTTGACGGGCTTGGCTAACTTTTGGAGCTCGTTGAGGGCTATGTCGAGGGCCCTCCTATAGCCTGTTATAATCGTGCTCGGGTGTATTTTCTGCTCGATCAAGTCTTCGGCCCTCTTTAGGAGCTCGCCGGTGAGCACGACAGCGCTTGTGGTGCCGTCTCCAACACTGGTGTCTTGGGCCTTAGCAACCTCGATCAGCATCTTAGCTGCCGGATGCTCGACATCCATCTTATCTAAGATCGTTGCGCCATCATTCGTGACTATGACGTCGCCGATCGAGTCGACAAGGATCTTATCCATTCCTTTTGGGCCGAGCGTGGTCTTCACTATCTCAGCGATTATCTTCGCTGCGGCGATGTTGTTCCGCATAGCAGCCCTGCCTCTAGTCCTGCTAGTGCCCTCCTTCAGTATCAGAACAGGTTGACCAGCACCAACAACTCTGGACATACCATTACACCTCCCAAAACCGGAGAATCTGATCTGGGATGAGAACCTTTGAGCTGAATTTAAGGATTATCAGCCATCCCTTATAAGTAAGGGTGGGCGGCAGAGCTTCTGATGAGGTCCTCCAGCCTCCCAACAAGCTATGCTACGCGCTTGGGCAAACGTTTAATGATTTTTACTGGGTTGAGTAATATCCTCTAAGGAGCGTCCTAGCCGCTCTATCAATATCCTCTCTCCTAACAGTTCTTCTGCCAGCATATTGTGCCAGGCTCAGGGCCTCTTTGGCTATTGCTATCCCTATCTCCTCTAGGATTTTCCTAAGTTCCTCTGCTGCATCCTCGCTCGCTCTAGCAGCTCCAGCCTTCTTTATCAGCCTGTGAATGGGCGCTAGTGAAAGCTCCCTCTCGCTCACCATCCCAACTCCCTTTCATCGTGTAACTGGTCTTAGATGTATTTATTGGTTTAGCCCAGCCTGCGAACGCCCCCGCCGAGGTATTACCTCGCGAACTCGCAGTTGCCTACAGGTTGCTCATCCCCGCGGCGGTATGAGGGAATTTTTATAATGCAGTATTACGAGATCTGGCTCGATCAGGTAATGTGGAGGGAGAAGGTCATCTGCCCCCACTGTGGCCGGGAGACGCCTAAGGCTCAGTTCTGTAAGTTTTGTGGAAAACCGCTCACCGAGGAGAAGCTTGAGGAGGAGGTTGTCTCCGAGATAGAGGCGCAGGCAGAGAAGGTTAAGCAAGAAGCTCCGGAGGAAGTTGAGAAGAAGCCTCATGAGATCTCGGAGGAGAGGAAGATCGTGGAGCAGCTCGCGAATTATCTCAATTGGAGACACAAGCTCCTCGAGCTGTTCCTCGGCGGAGAGGCATCGGCCGAGGTATTCCTAGACCTTTACAAGGAATATCAGGGGAAAATTAGATCAATTAACTCGAGAAGGCTCGAGCTCATAAACTCGCTCGAGCAGAAGTTAAATGAATTGACGACGAGGCTTGAGCAGCTTAGGGTTAGGCATGAGATTGGCGAGATCTCGGACAAGCAGTACATAACAGAGAAGCTCGCGATAGATAGGGAGATCTCGAAAATTAGGCCGAGGATAGATGTGCTGCGGAACTTCCTCGACGTGAAGCTTAGCGACATCCCGGCTTACGAGGAGCGTATCAGGAGTCTAAGGGAGCGGATCTTGGAGAAGGGATCATCTCTCGGCTTGAGCGATGAGGATATCAGCATGATCACCGGAGATCTTGATGAGACGCTGGACGCATTAAAGGACCTCATGAAGATCTATGAGAAGCTGAAGAAGGAACTTGATAAGATCGAGTTAAGATATAAGATCGGAGAGCTGAGTGAAGAGGAGTATCAAGCGGCGAAGCAGAAGATCGAGAGGCAGATGCAGTTATCCTAGCCGCCCGGCAACCTTTATTTCATCGCTTTCCCAAGCCTCACTCATGGTTAGGGTAGTTGTTGTAGCTGTTCCGGGTGCGGGCAAATCAACAATACTCAAGAAACTCGTGGAGAAGGTCCCGGGGCTTAAAATCGTGAACTTTGGAGATTACATGTTTGAGGAGGCAAGAAAAGTTTTCGGCATATCTGATAGGGATGAAATGAGGAAACGAATTAAGCCGACGGATTATAAGCAGCTCCAGGAGAAGGCGGCTGAGGAGATCTCAAAGCTCGATGGCGACCTGATCATAGATACTCATGCCGCGATAAAGACGCCCTATGGATACTATCCTGGCATGCCATCCCGGGTTGCCGAGATACTGAAGCCGGACGCGATAGTCGTCCTCGAGTTCAGGCCCGAGGACATTCTACAGAGGAGACTAAAGGACCTCCAGGCTGCTGAGGGCCAGAGGAGGATTAGGGAGGTTGAGGCCGCTGAGGAGGTCGAGGAGCACCAGCTGATCGCTAGGGAGCTTGCTGCGGCCGCCGCGAACCACGTATGCTGCTATCTCGTGCGCCTCAAGTTTATGCATCCACAGAAGTATCCATATCAACATGCAGATGAGGCTGCTGAAGCCCTAGCCGACTTAATCAAAAAGTTGAAGGGCGAGTAACCACCTTATTTCCACTTTATCACCGCTAGCCCGACATAGACCACTAGGAGAAGTATCCATGCTAGCGTCAGCGCTATCGCCCATGTGGAGATACTCGAGACTATGGTGTAGATTATTGGCGTGCAGATGGCGAGCACTAGGAGAATTATGGGGATGAGCTGGGTCGCGAGCGCCCTCTTCATCGCTCTAGCTCTACGGCTAGCATGCTTTAAGGTTTAGCTTCATCCTCCCTGTAAGCCTTCCTCGCCGCGACTATGTACGCTGTGTGGGCATGCATCTGATGCTCCGGTCGAGTCATCCCCTTCCGCACCCTCATCCTCCTCAATAGTATCTCGACGCATGATATGTCGGCGAAACCCTCCTCCCTCAGCCTCTCAATAGTCTCGATTATCTGCTCTATCGTCGGGCTTATAGAGATCAACACTCCACCATCCCTAAGCGCCTTCTTCGCATTCGAGATCGCAAGCCATGGGGTGGGTATATCCAAGATGACAGCGTCCACATTTTCCTCGTCTATTGACTTTGTTAAGTCTCCATACTTCAGCTCGACATACTCCATGAGACCAAGTCTCTCAAGATGCTTCGCAACGAGCTCCAAGTGCTCCTGCTCGATATCATAGCTGTAGACTCGTCCGCTTGGCGCGACATAGTAGGCTAGCATCGTTGTCAGGACCCCGGCCCCGGTCCCGCCCTCAACAACCCTGCTCCCACACCTCACGCCGCTCATCAGGATTATGTAGCCCAAGTCCTTTGGATAGACTATCTGCGTCACCCTCGGGAAGCTCAGCACATGATCGAGTATCGTTGGCTTCAGGGCAACCCAGACGGACCCCGTATTAGTCCTGATCCTCGACCCGTAGCGCAGGCCGATAACATTCTCCAAGTCAATATATCCCTCGCTGCTATGGAACCTCTTGCCCCTCACCACCCTCAGAAGATACCTCTTCCCCCTCTGGGTCACGAAGAGAACCTCATCGCCCTCTCCTATCGCGCTCATACCCAAGAGCTAAGTTCCCGAGAACGAGGCTTAAACAATTACTATCCACCAGCCCCGATGGGCCTCGGTTATAACGCTTATAGAGCCTTAACTAACATGTATTATCTGGTGAGGAGGAGGACCTTCTTGCTGGGGTTGGCATCCCTTGCGGCCGCCGCGATAGCGGGCTTCATCGCCCTCAGCAGGTTAAACTTTTTCACTAGGGAGGGTGGGGAAGTCGGGGAGACCGAGGTGGCCCGTGTAAGGCTGAAGCTTCCTGAGCCATCCTACAAGAGCCCAGTTTCGATAGAGGAGGCGATGCTGGTTAGGAGGAGCATCAGGGAATATGCCGATAAGCCGTTAACCTTGAAGCAGCTCTCCCAGATACTCTGGGCAGCTCAGGGGATAACTGAAAGGCGCTGGGGCTTTAGGACCGCTCCATCAGCGGGCGCAACATATCCCCTCGAGGTCTATGTTGTGGTCAAGGATGGAGGGGTGGAGGATCTTGACCCCGGGATCTACCATTACCTGCCAGTCTCTCACGAGATAGAGCTTGTAAAGCCGGGCGACCATAGCAGGGATCTCATGAGGGCTGCCCTCGGCCAGGAATGGGTTCTAGAAGCGGCCGTGAACCTCGTGATAAACGCTATCTACGAGCGGACGACGAGAAGATATGGTGAGCGCGGATACAGGTATGTCTACATGGAGGTTGGGCATGTCGGCCAGAACATCTATCTCCAGTGCGTGAGCCTTGGTTTAGCATGCGTCGTAATAGGAGCATTTTACGATGATGATGTTAAGCGAATAATCGGAGGAGCTGGAGAGCCGCTCTACATAATCCCGGTCGGGGTCAAGAAAGAACCCTGGATAAGCTAATAAAAGAGCTGATATATGTTGATGTTGGCGATGAAGAATCAGAGTTGCGCGGAGCTGATGAAGTAAAGGCATTTGACTGAGCCATTCATATTTTCTTCTCGCGGTATGGGATGGAGCGCGGGTTGGGGAAAGTCAAGCCGGTGAGGGTTGATTGGCTGACGAGGACCGCAAAGGTATCCCCCATGTCGCCCCTCATCCTAGCAGCAGAGAAGCTTGGCATAGGATGGCTAATGCTCTTCGATGGTGAGTATGTTTATGGGTCGTCGCCAGGCCTTGTTGAGGCTGCTGACGCACTTATACGAGTCCTCAAGCCTAGGAGCCTTATAGACCTATTTGGAGGAAGCGGCGCCATCTCGAAGCTTGCGGCAATGAATGGTGTAAAGAAGATAATCTACGTGGACTTGTATCCCGAGGCTGCGTCCAGAAACCTGAGAAACGTGAGAGGGGTGCAGATAGTGAGAGAGGATGCCTTCGAGTTTCTCGGCCGTGGGGTTAAATGTGACCTCCTGATAGCCGACCCGCCGGAGGAACTTGCGGACAAGACCGCGGACTACCTGATGCGGAATAGGCACATGTTCAGGAAGGCCGCCCTAACATGGATAGGGTCGGAATGTCCAAAGAGGAAAATTGACAAGCTATCGAGGATGAGGATGGTGGAGGTTGTCGAAGTTTGGGGAGACTTTTTCCTAATTCTATGGAATCGTGGGCTGCGAGACAGGATCGAGAGGGTTAAGCAGATGCTAGAGTAGAGGTGAGTAAAGTTAAAAGCTAAAGCCGACATCAAAAATATCTTGGGTGAGATACTGATGGGAGGTCGGCAAGTTAACCCGTATCTGCCGCACAATCCAGTGTCCTCCGAGGAGAAGTCTGAGGAGAAGAAAAAGAAGAAAAGCCAGTAGTGTTGTCGGTTTAGGGGATCTGCATGCTGAGAATAAAGGGGGCTTAATCAGGGGGTTGTGGAGGAACCTGACAGTCTATGATCCTTTTGAGTCGAATGACTTGGGGAAGTTTAAGGTTAGACGGGCGATAGAGGAGATAGTAGATTACGTGAGAAGGGAAGGTATGGAGATGGATGCAACGCTGTGCGTCATAAGGGTTTGCTGATTTTGAAAAGCGGGATAAAGGGGGAATCGAATTCTCTTCCTCTTCTGATTACATTGCTCCATATCCCGTTCATAGACTATAGACGGTATGGATTTTAAGTGGCTCCTCCCCCTTACAAGCTCGGAGGATAGTCTAAATGAGGGTGGCGGCAATAGGTGATAGGAGTTTCACAGCCCTTTGGAGGCTTGTCGGCGCCGAGGCGTTTGAGGCAAATTCGGATGAGGAGGTTAGAGGAATTCTGGAGAGGGTTCTCAGGTCAGGGGAGTATTCCGCATTAATAATCCCCGAGAGGCTTCTAGACCGTGTTAATGAAGTGAGGTCAGAGCTCCACCTAGAGGAGCAGATTGAACCCGTGGTGGTATTCGTCCCTGAACCCGGCCTTGGAAAGAGGGCAGAGGATCTCAGGAGGAGGATAAGCCTGGCCATGGGGGTTGAGGTTCATGTTTAGAGGAGGTGTGGTAACGTGAGTATAGCATCGCTTCTGCTTGAGGAAAAGAAGGCGATGATGTATGTCGAGGAGGCTAGGAGAAGGGCTCAGGAGATCATTCAGAGGGCGAGGGTTGAGGCTGAGAAGATGATGAGGGAGACTGCTGATGAGGAGGCTGCGCGCAGGGAATTATGGGAGTATGCTGAGCGTCTCAAGGAGGAGGCCGAGAGGATCATGAGCGAGTATAGGGCAAGGGCTGAGAAGATTAAGGCGATCCCGGATGAGCTGATTGAGAAGGCTGCAAACCTGATAGCTAAGGAGGTGTTGAGCTATGAGCTCTGACCAGATCGAGGCTTTGAAGGAGGAGATCTGGAGAAGGGCTAGGGAGAGGGCTGATCAGATCTTGAGGGAGGCTGAGGCCGAGGCTAGCAGGATCATCGAGGAGGCTAGGAGGAGGATAGAGGAGATGACTAGGAGCAGGATTGAGCCTGAGAAGCTTCTGCTTAGGAGGAGGATTATCGGAAGGGCGATCAGCGAGGGGAGGAGGATGATAATAATGGCGAAGAACGAAGTTGTTGAGAGGGCTTTCGAGAAAGCAATTGAGAAGCTTAGAAAGGAGGCAGAATCCAAATCCGAGGCATATGTGAATTTCCTTCGCAAGAGCCTGGAGCGCGCCCTCGAATACGTCTCGGGCCCAGACATCGATGAGGTGGTGATCTACGCAAATGAGTCGGATCTAAGCATCATAGCTGGTATGATTAAGGATGCTCAGGTGAATGTAAGGCTTGAGAAATCCCCGATAATCGGCGGTATGAATGTCTTAAGCGTTGATGGGCGGAAGAGCTATTATGGCTCAATAGAGAGCAGACTTGAGGCTCTCAAGCCGATACTCAGGGAGAGGGTGGCGAATCTATTATTCAGGGGGGTTGAGGTCGCTTGAGCCAGCAGGTTGGCGCGATAAAGAGGATTAACGGGTCGCTTGTCGTGGCCGAGGGTCTTAGGGGCGCGAGAACGGGCGACGCCGTATACATCGGCGAGCTCAGGCTAATAGGCGAGGTTGTCAGGATCTCGGGAGATTTGGTGGCACTCCAGTGTTATGAGGATACGAGCGGGCTAAGGCCCGGCGAGCCCGTGATAGGGACCGGCGCCCCCCTCATGGCGGAGCTGGGACCGGGGCTAATTGGCGAGATATTCGATGGTCTTGAGAGGTCGGAGATCGAGCTCTGGAAGCTCACAGGCCCATTCATACGTAGGGGCGTGAGGATAGCTCCGCTGAGGAGAGATAGGAGGTGGGGGTTTGAGCCGAGGGTAAAGCCCGGCGACGAGGTCGAGGAGGGCGATGTCATCGGCGTGGTCCAAGAATCCTCCGTCGTCGAGCACAGGATTCTCGTTCCCGTGGGACTCCGCGGCGTCATTGAGAGCATCGAGGAAGGCTCATTCACGGTTGATGATACTATTGCCGTGCTCGTGGCGCCGGATGGCAGGAGGATACCACTTAAGCTCGTTCAATATTGGCCCGTCAGGATTCCGAGGCCATACCGTGAGAGGGTGCCGATTGACAGGCCGCTGATAACGGGGCAGAGGGTGATTGACACGTTCTTCCCGGTTGCGAAGGGAGGGACGGCAGCGATCCCCGGCGGATTCGGCAGCGGCAAGACGATAACGCTTCAGCAGATAGCGAAGTGGTCCGACGCGGATATCGTGATTTATATTGGATGCGGTGAGAGGGGTAACGAGATGGCGGATATACTGACGCATTTCCCGGAGCTGGAGGACCCGAGGACGGGCAAGAAGCTGATAGAGCGGGCAATATTCATCGCGAACGTCAGCAATCTTCCAGTTGCTGCTAGGGAGGCCAGTGTATACATGGGCGTAACTATAGCCGAGTACTTCAGGGATCAGGGATACGATGTTGCCGTTATAATAGACTCGACCTCAAGATGGGCTGAGGCCCTCCGAGATATATCCGGCAGGCTTGAGGAGATCCCGGCTGAGGAGGGCTACCCAGCTTACTTGAGCGAGCGCATCGCCGAGCTCTATGAGAGGGCTGGAAGGGTTGTGGCCCTCGGGAGAGATAGGAGAATCGGCTCGGTTACGATAATGGGCGCGGTCTCACCTCCAGGCGGGGACTTCAGCGAGCCGGTAACCTCCACGACGATGAGATTCGTTGGTGCGCTCTGGGCCCTCGACACAGAGCTAGCATACAGGCGTCACTTCCCCGCGATAAACTGGCTTAGAAGTTTCACAAGATACGTGGAGATGCTTGAGGACTTCTGGGTGAAACTTGACCCACAATGGAGGACATGTAGAGAGAGGGCTCTCGCAATACTCGAGGAGGCATCTAGACTTGAGGAGATAGCTAGGGTGATAGGTGAAAAGGCCCTGCCAAATGATCAGAGGCTCATCCTTCTCACGGCCGAGATAATTAGGGAGGGCTTCCTAGTCCAGAATGCCTATCATAGGGTTGACACGTATTGCCCGCCCGAGAGGCAGGTTAAGCTCCTGAAGGTAATGATAAGCTTCTATGATCTTGCATCAGAGCTCATTAAGCTCGGGGTCCCTGTTGACAGGATCCGGGGTCTCAAGAGCGTCATGGAGCTTCTCAGGCTCAAGGAGAGGGAGGAGCCTGAGGAGATAGATGCGGCTTATGAGCGGGTTAGGGAGGACTTGGAGAGGCTCAAGGCGGAGTATGAGGCTGCTGGGGTGATGCGTGGGGCATGAGCCTCGCGAGGGAGAAGGCTGGCCCGGTCTACCGAACCGTCAGGGAGGTGAGGGGCCCACTTCTCGTCGTCGAGGGCGTTAAGGGCGTACGATATAATGAACTTGTTGAGGTTAAACTCGCGGATGGAACAGAGATAATCGGCACAGTTCTAGACGTCTATGAGAATAGGGCTGTCGTCCAGGTCTTCGGTCAGACTGAGGGCCTGAGCTTGGACGCCGCCGTGAGATTCACGGGGGATGTCATGAGGATACCCCTCTCCGAGGACTTGGTGGGCCGCATATTTAGCGGGAGCTTCCGCCCACTCGACGGACTGCCGGAGCCGATAGGATATGAGAGGAGAGAGATCTTCGTCTCAGTGATAAACCCGGCTGCAAGGGAACCCCCTAGCGAGTTTATGCAAACGGGGATTTCAGTTATTGATGGAATGAACGCCCTTGTCAGGGGCCAGAAGCTCCCAATATTCTCTGAGGCCGGCCTGCCACATAACATTATGGCGGCCCAGATTGCGAGGCAATCAACTGTGCTAGGCTTGGAGGAGGAGTTCGCGGTAGTATTCTGCGCCATGGGGATAAAGCATGAGGAGTACGAGTACTTCAGGAGAGAGTTCGAAAGAACCGGTGCGCTCGATAGGTCCGTCATGATACTCAATTTGGCCGACGACCCGATTATCGAAAGGATAATCGCGCCTAGGATCGCCCTAACAATAGCCGAGTACCTCGCATTCGACCTCGATATGCATGTGCTCGCGATCCTGACAGATATGACCGGCTACTGCGAGGCCTTGCGATCGATCTCAATAGCCCGGGAGGAAGTTCCCGCCAGGAAAGGGTATCCGGGATACATGTACAGCGATCTCGCCTCAATCTATGAGAGGGCCGGGAAGATTAAGGGTAAAAAGGGCTCTATAACCATGATGCCTATTCTCACGATGCCAGGCGGAGACATAACTCACCCGATACCCGACTTGACGGGCTATATCACGGAGGGACAACTGATCCTCAGCAGAGAGCTTCATGGTAGAGGCATCTATCCGCCGGTGAACCCGCTTCCATCACTCTCGAGGCTAATGAAGGATGGAGTCGGCCCTAGGAGGACCAGAGAGGATCATATGGAGGTCGCGAACCAGCTTTACATGGCTTATGCTGAAGGGGTGAGGGCTAGGGATCTTGCGAGGATAATCGGTGAGCTAAGCCTAAGTGATAGGGAGAGAAGGTATCTGAAGTTTGCGGAGGAGTTTGAGAAGCGCTTCATCAACCAAGGTGTCTACGAGAATAGGCCGATAGAGAAGACGCTTGAGATAGCGTGGGAGCTTCTCGCGATGCTGCCAGAGGATGAACTAGTAAGAATAAGCGAGGAGAACATTAGAAAATATCATCCCAGGTACCGGTCGGCGTAAGGCCATGTCACTGAGCGTAAGATATACTCGCGGATTCCTTCTAGATCTCAAAAGGAGGTTATCATTCGTCCAGAGAGCGCATGATCTCCTTGAGATGAAGAGGGATCAGGAGATGAGGGAACTTGGATCGGCGATTGATAGGCTTAGGGAGCTGAGGGTGGTCCTCGAGAAGAGGATTGAGGAGGTTCTCAGGGACTTGGCGATGCTTCAGGCAGTTTATGGTTCCCAGGAGATTATATCGGCCTCCATGCTTATGGACGAAAGGATCGAGATCGAGGTGTTACCGAGAAACGTGATGGGAGTCAACGTTCCCATGATAAAGATCGTGAGGGTACCGGAAGTTAAGGGTAGATACCCGCTCCATATCGAGGGTCTTGCCGAGAAGGTTAGGGGGCTTCTCGAGGACCTCCTACGAGCCGCAGAACTTGAGGCGTTCGTGGAACTCATTGCTGAGGATTTGAGAAAGACGAGCATCAGGGTTAACGCCCTCGAGAAGGTCATCATCCCAAGCTACGAGGCCATGATAAGGAAGATAGGGGAAGTTGTCGAGCAAAGTGCGCTAGAGGATTTCATCAGGGTGAAGCTCGTGAAGAGGGTCTTAGAGAGGAGGAGGACAGAATGAGCGTAACATATCTCGTCTGCAGGGTTCATGGCTACGAGACTCGGCTAATCAAGCCCAACCGAATGCTGGAGCTAGCATCGCTAAGCAGCCTCGAGGCTCTGATAAGGGCCCTAGGCGAAGTGGATTATGGCCGATACCTCTCCGGTGCCAAGACCCTTGGCGAGGTTGAGCAGGGGTTAGCCGAGGCGTTCATCAGCAAGCTCACGCCACTTTTGGAACTGGCCTCGGGTGGGATACGGAGATTCCTCGAGGCATATCTCAGGAGGTACGAAGCCCTGAACCTGACATGGATCCTGAGGATGAAAGCTGGAGAGGCTCCAAGGGAGATGGTGGAGCAGATTCTACTACCGACATGGAGGCTTGGTGGCATCGATCTAAAGCTCATCCTCGATGCGGAGAATATCGAGGCCGTGAAGAAGATTATACGGCAATCTGGAGCCTACAAGATATCAGAAGACGTGAAGGACCTGCTGCAGCTGGAGGCAGAACTCTGGAGAAGTCATTATCAGAGAGTCTTCAAGCTTGCTTCAAGAACTAAGATCAGCGATAGCAGGGAGGTTAGAAGGCTTTTGGGCATAGAGCTAGAGCTCTCGAATCTTAGAACATGCATGCTAGCCCTGCTTAGAAACTGGGATCCGAAGAGGGTTCAGGGGCTCCTAATGGATAATCCAGCTGGAACACCATTAAAGCTCCTTCAAGAGCTAGTTGAGCGGAGGGATCCACATATCTTCATGGAGCGTTTCAAAATGTTCAGGAGTTTTCTTGAGAAGGCGATATCGGGGGATGTATGGCTCATGGAGATCGAGGCTTTAAGGATCCTCAAAAGATACTTGGACTCCGAGAGGATCGGTAAGTTCATAAGCTTCTTCTATATCCTGAGATACATCCTAGAGCTCGAGATAGAGTATAGAAACCTCCGCGCAATAGCTGTTATGATACATCATAACCTGCCCCAGGAATCTAGGAGGATTCTGCTGATCACAAACTAGCCGAGCTTAATGAGGCGAAGAAATATCAGGCCTAGGAGTAGTGGAAGGATCGTCCCGAGGATTATTGCTATGGGTATTGCCCGGTGGGGGCTTGGCTTCTCAATGATATACGCGATCCCGATAAGCTGCAACAATATTAGTATGCCAAGGTAAAGGAGCAGCATCTTGAGAAACCTTCTCCTAATATTCTCGCCCCGGGAGTTCACGTGAGTAATGTTTTATCAGGCGTGTGATAACCTTAGCATCTGCATGGAGCGGTGCTAAACGGTGGTTATCCATATTAGGATAGCGATGAGAAGGCCGTAGATTGCTATACCCTCGGCGAGGCCCGCAAAGATTATAGCCCTGCCTAGGATCTCGGGTCTCTCAGCAGCGCTCGCCATCGCCGCGACAGAAACCCTTGCAACAGCATAGGCGGCCGCTGCCCCGCAAATGGAGACGCTTAACATCATGGCGATGAACTTTATGGATTCTACCTCAGCGGCCCCTGGCGTCAAGGCAGCTTCCTCAGCCGCAACGGATGATATAATGAGCACCGGAATGATAAGCATTAGCAGAGCTGCTGGAATGAGCCCGAATCTTAACCGCATGTCTGCTCGGGAGAACTCGGGCTGGTCAGCTAATTAACCTTACGGATGTCTTCGCCTCGATGCTCCCATACGCGTATACGATGTAGAGTCTCGCCACCTTATTTTCTTCTCCCCCTCAGCTCGTAATCGTCAGTTCTCTCGGTTATCCTCGCGACCCCTCCTCAATGCTCCCGGCCTTAGACCGGGCCAGCCTTCTCCTTGAGCCTGAGAGGCTTCATGACGCTCTTGCCTCAATTTAGAAAATAGGGAGTGGGGAAGGAAGGTTAATTGCGTTCTGGGCTTTTTAGCCCTTCCTCCCTCTTCTCATTGGGAGGCTTTCGGGGGGAACGCGGGCTCCCCACATCTATCTGGCATCGACGATTAAAAGAGGTTTTAGGGAGTTTTGGCATCCATGCACTCCCCGTAGTAGCGTTTTGTTAGATTCTTCACCGCTATCGCGTCCCTGTCCTCTTCTAGGCCGCATCTCTTACATTTCCTTAATCTGCGTCCATTCGAGCCCTCCTCCAGCTCACCTCCACATATAGGGCATAGGCTTGAAGTATATGCTGGGTCAACGTACTTCACGTTAAGCCCATGAAGCTTCGCCTGATACTCTAGTATTCGCTGGAACCTCCTATAACCCCATCTATGTATCCGCCCATTCAACTCTTTGGAGTCCTTATCCTCTTTATAGACGTTGAGGTCCTCCATTATTATTACTGTTGCACCGGCTTCCTTGGCTTTACCGATAATCTTCTTTGCCACGTTAT
>Ga0078972_1006563_pt1 | contig 27333 bp, 19 predicted proteins | sample YelNatPaOPGAMG01_FD_67568 | JGI IMG/M metagenome (GOLD analysis project Ga0078972, IMG submission 67568) | Hot spring thermophilic microbial communities from Obsidian Pool, Yellowstone National Park, USA - OP-RAMG-01 (SPADES assembly) (version 2) | ecosystem: Environmental > Aquatic > Thermal...
CACCCAGCCGTTACCAGCCACGCACGCCCGGATAGGCTACTCTCCAGGGAAAGAGAGGTTCTCTTCACATCCTTACTCGATGTGCTGAACAATTTCCAACGAGACTTTTCTCGTCGCACCAGTCATATATCCGGCCTCTGAGTGGAAGGTCATTGGCCTTCCGGGCCTCGATGAAGTTCCGCGCACTTCCTCCTGATCAAAAAGGCGGCTTCATAAAGAGCCACTGCACAAGACAGGTTCTGGAAGCGCCGGTCCGACCGGTCCATCATCCGGGGATGTCCCCTCTACGCATTCTGGTGGCGGGAGTCTAGATGCCGTTCCTTTCGTTCACGTTTTATTGATGATTCTTTCGGTTCCCTTTGTGATCGATTATGTCGTCCTCGTTGCTGGGTCAGGCGGTTTTTCGGAGAGCGGGACCCGCTGGAGAATATACCGCATCCTCTTGGGTCAGAAGGGCCCACAGGACCCGGGCGTTCTTGTTCGCGACCGCCACTGCCGTCCGGTTGTATCCCCACCGTTCGTACAGGGAGAGAATCCAGGCATTACGTCCCGTGGGTTCCTTGCCCGCGGCGGCAATCTTCATGACGGAGCGTACCATCGCCCGGCCTCCATGGATCAGGAGGGTGCGCAGATAGGTGTCTCCCCGTTTGGAGATCCCCAGAAGCACGTTTTTCCCTCCGCTGGAGTGCTGTTTGGGCACCAAGCCAAGATAGGCAGCGAAATGGCGCCCATTCCTGAACCGGAAGGGATCTCCTACCAAGGCAACCAGAACCGTGGCGGTGAGAACCCCCACTCCGGGAACGGTCATGAGCTGCTTGCAGACGGGGTGACTGTTGGCCAGACTCTCGATCCGGGCGTCAAAGTCTTCAAGTTTTGACTCGAGTTCTGCCAACTCCGTACTCATCAACCGAAGCGTCTCCCGAAGGGAAGGGGAGAGTCCACCCTCTGGATCGTTGACAAGACGTTCCACCTCTCCTCGAACCTTTTTCGGAGATTGTCCCAGCACGATTCCATATTCCAGAAGAACGCCTCGGATATGATTAATTGTGGCAGTGCGGAATTCAATCAGAAGCTGACGGCTCCGATGTAAGCTCTGAAGATCCTGAGACTCCTCCGTTTTTACTGGAACTGTCGGAATTCTGGGTCGAAGTGCGGCTCCGCAGATCGCCCTGGCATCATTGGCATCGTTCTTGTTCGTGCGCACGAAGGGTTTCACATACTGGGGTGGAATCAGTATCACCTCATGGCCCATTTTCAGGAACTCCCGGCCCCAGTAGTTGGCCGATCCGCAGGACTCCATCGCGATCCGGCAAGGAGGAAGGTTTTGAATGGTCTTTGTCAGGTGAGAACGAGTGACTTTCTTGTTCAAAATCTCAAGCCCTCTCGCGTCGAGTCCAATCAAATGAAAAACCGTCTTGGCGATATCGATTCCCAGTGTGGTAACCTTCATGGTGGTTCCTCCCTTTATCCATTGATTGGTGTGTGTTAGCACCCACCATTCTGGCCCATCATGAGGCCGTTAAGGAAGGGGAGGGACCATCTCATTAAAAAGTGTCCATGGTTGAAGAGGCCGTGTGATCCATCATGCAACAGCCCTTTTTGAGGACTGAGCGGGTTTTTCCCCGGTCATGTCGAGATACCTTTTCCCGGAGACCCAGTTATCGTGAACCTCGGAACACAGGGCACGAATGAGACGAAGGCAGCTTTCAGGATTCGGAAAGATCCGAACCACCCGGGTTCGACGTTTTATCTCCTCGTTCAACCGCTCCAGCACATTCGTGCTTTTGAGAGAACGATGATGGGCTCTCGGGAGCTTCAAAAAGGTGAACGTTTCCCCGATCGTTTCCTCCACCCATTCGACAAATCGGGGATGGGACTCCTGCCAGCGATTAATCCAGCGAAGAAGACCTTCCTGGGCCTCTGTGAGTGTGTGCCGGTCATAGAGTTCACGAAGCTCCTTCAAGCAGGAGTCTTCTGCCGTTTTCGGAAGATGATCCAGGGCATTGCGAAGGTAATGAACATAGCAGCGCTGCCATAGAGCTTCCGGAAGAAGTTCAGCAATCGCCTGCTTGAGTCCTTCCTGATGATCCGACACGACGTAGGTCACTCCGGACAATCCCCGTTTCTTGAGACCGATCAGAAAGTCTTTCCAGGAGGAGCGGCTTTCCCGGTCGGCCAACTCCACCGCCAACACATGTCGTTGGCCGTGGGTATCGATGCCGATCGCAATTTGAACGGCTCGGGACCTGATGACCCCGTCTTCCCGAACCTTCTCATAGCGGGCATCAAGAATCAGGTAGGGAAAGGCTTCCTCCAAGGGGCGGGTCGCAAAGCGCATGAGCGCCGCATCGAGCGTCTTGTTGATGGCACTCACCGTAGAAGCCGAGAACCCATGGCCGCACAGCTCCTCCGTCACCGTCTTGATCCGACGGGTGGAGACTCCCTGGACATACATCTCTGCCAAGACCGAGAACAAGGCTTTTTCGCTCCTCTGGTAACGCTCGAAAAGTTCCGTCGAAAACTGTCCCGAGCGATCCCGGGGAACCGAAAGCTCAATCTTGCCTACCCGGGTGATCCAGGACCGTCGATAATAGCCGGCCCGATAGCCTTTTCGTTCGTCCGTCCGTTCTCCCGAAGAGGCTCCCAGAAACTCGGTCATTTCCGCTTCCAGAAAACTTTGAAGCGCTTCTCGAACGAGTTCCTTCATCAAGTCCCGGTCTTCCTGAACCAGGGATTTCAAACCAAGAGAAACTGTCTTAGACTTCTTGCCATGGGTCATGGTTCCCTCCTAAGGGGTGAAGGTGAGTGTTTTGGTCGACACAAACCTTCTTACCATGGCCCTTTTCTATTTCCAAAACTTTTTGCACATAATTCAGTACGTTACCAAATTTTCGGCCTTGTCTAAATGTTTTCATTATTTTATGGCATTGTTCTTGCTGATAGTTTGAAGTAATTTTAAAATATAAAGAACAAGGGGTGTCATGAAATTCTTATTTTCTCAGGGTGGGTTCGAAAAGATAATCTTAGTCATGCTTGTCCTATTTGTTCCAGGAAAAGCGGTGGGAACCCCTCTTTTTGGACCTGTTCCCCTCCAAGGGGCTGGAGGAGAACAGGTTCCACCAAATAATTTCACCCTTCCGTCTTCTCCAAATCAGGCTGTACCACAAAATAACGGTCCAGGATTCAATGCCCCCAACCCTTCCGGAAATGGTCCTTCAAACGCCTCCGGAGGAACCAATCCTTCTCCATCAAGAATGCAAAATCAAGGGGTTAACCCTCAAGGGGGTCCAGGCAATACCAATGGATCTCAAGTTCCCGCTTCAACGGCTCCAACTTTTATGAATGGGTATCTTCCGAATACAAGCAATCCCTTTCTTCCGCAGAGTGTTTCTTCTGGTTTGCTTTCAAGTCCCCTTGAAAACGCCTATCTTCAGAATGGAGTTCCTATCCTTGCTGCTCCCTTGATGTCAACGGTTTATCGTCCTTTTGGTCTGACATATTTTCAGCCTAATCCTTTCATGGTTACCCCTCAAGGACAGGTTTCTCTTACCGGGACCTTCGAAACCGATACCAATATCAATTACTCCCCCACCCATCCTGAAGTTGGCTCTCTTTATTCGATCATGCCGGCCGTTATGTACACGAATTTCGATGATTATGGATTCGTATCGCTGTTAGCCAATGCCTCCTATTATGGCTACGATACGGGGAATATACCTCCATATCTTGATGAAACTGGAGGGATTACTGCGGGAACTTACCTGGGACAAAGAATATTTGTAGGGCTTCAAGATTTGATCATGGATGGTTCATCCCCCCAGTTAAATGGCCAACCGCTGGCTTTTTTCAATGGAATCAATCCTTTTTTTGAAAATATGGCGAATGGTGAAGTGGGAGTCGCCCTCACACCAAAAATTACTTTTGTAGAAGCCGCTTCAGATAATTATGTAGAAGATCAGGGTTTTCTTATGAATCTCCAATCTTTAATGGAAACGCTTAATTATATGGATAAAAACAATTATTTATCAGGATCTTATATTTATCAGCAGGGAAATTTTACCGGATTTCCAGGATTCATTTCGAATGGTGGAACGGGAACAGCGTTGAGAAAGATCAGTGCGACAACATCTATTGGTGTCGGAGGATCTTTTTATGACTACCTGTACCAGAACGTTCCATTGTTGAATATGAATATGTTCTCCTACTACGGGATGATTACTCACCAATTTACCCGTAGTTTTTTTGGATCCTTCATGGGGGGATGGAACGGAGCGACCTTTAATGGGGGACAATCCTTTCAGGCCCCGATGGGAGACATCAATCTGGGTTATACTGCAGGGCGCTTTAACTTGGGTCTTAATGCCGGATATTTCATTATGAATAATCTTTCTTATGGAGTGGAAATGGGGCCTGAGAAAACCGAAATGGTCATCGGGACACTTTCCTATACTCTTTCTCCAAAAACGACTTTTGTGGCCTCCGGAGGATGGACCTACTACAATTTTCTTCTTCCGGCCCCCTTTGTCAACGGATCCAATTTTTTTTCCCAACCCCTTCAAACGAATATCTCCTACGATGGAACCTATATCAGTCAAACGGACATGATTTCCTATACCCCCTATTCTTGGTTACAGACCAGCCTCATCTATAACCTTCTTGATTTTACGACAAACATTCCCAATGTAACTGTGATCGATAACCAATTTGTCGCAATGGTTTCCTTCTTCTGGAATTTCAAATGACAACCTCTTTCTCCCCGAAGGAAAAGAAGGATAATTCTCCAAAAATATCTGTTTGTCATCTTCTTCCGGCCCTTCCCGCCCACGGAGCGGAGCAGCTTCTATTGGATATCGTCCGGCATACCGATCGGAACCGGGTGGACCTATCGGTCTGTCTCATTTCAGGTTTGGGACCCTTGGTCAAAGAGTTCGAAGCGCTCGGTATTCCGGTCACCTTTGTTCCCAAACGAAGCCGGAAGGATGTCACCATCGCTTTTCGGCTTGCCGCTTTTTGGAAGAAGAACCGATTCGACATCATTCACACGCATCTTTTTACCGCCGACCTCTGGGGGCGTTTGGCCGGGTTTTTCCTTCCGGTTCCGATCGTTTCAACCTCCCATACGACGAGTGATCCGAATATTGGTCAATTGGGGCGCTGGCTCGACCGCATGCTTGATCGAAGGAACAATGCCGTGATTTGCGTCTCCGAAGCGGTCAGGCGTTACAGAATCAAAGAGGCGGGCTTTGATCCCAAAAAGCTTCATCTCATCGAAAACGGGATCGACCTCGAGCGATTTCAAAAGACAGCTCCAAAGGAAGAGATGGAGTTGAGACTGGGACTCCCTCCCGGTCGCCATTGGGCTGTCATCGTGGGACGTCTCGTCCCTCTCAAGGGCCACTGTTTCCTGATCAAGGCGATTTCTTTTTTGACAAAGGAATTTCCTGATGTGGGTTTGCTCGTGGTTGGGGACGGGGAAGAGGAAGACGCGCTTAAATCGCTGGTATGTGAATTGGGCATTTCTGACCGGGTATTCTTTTTGGGGCTTCGTCGGGACATTCCCGATATCCTTCGAATGTCGGAGGTCTTGGTTCTTCCGTCATCCCGGGAAGGACTACCCATCGTGCTTCTTGAGGCGATGGCGGCCGGCCTTCCGGTCGTGGTAACTCCGGTGGGGGGGATCCCCGAGGTAGTTGTGGAGGGGAAGACCGGATTTTTTGTGTCCCAGGAGCCGGGGTCGATCGCTTCGGCTCTTCGCCGTATTTTTGAAAATCCCGCTTTGACCCGGTCCATGGGATTGTCCGCACGACACCTGATCGAAGAACGATTCGACATTCGGATAGTCGCCAGCCGCTATGAAAATCTCTACCGCAGTCTCCTGACAAAATCACGTTCAGTGAAATCGTCTCTCTCTTCGGAAAAGCCATGATCTCCGTTCTCTACCTTGTCGACAATCTTGGTCCCGGGGGAAGCCAGCGTTACGTAGCGGAGCTTGCCAAGCATGCCGCGTCCTTCGGAGTCCGGCCTTATGTCTGTTCCGCCAAGGAAGGGGGTGTTTTTCACGAAGAGCTTCTTCGGGAAGGAACGCCTCTTTTCTTTGCCCCTTTCAAGAAACTTTATGGGCCGGACGGATTCCGGGCCCTTTCTACAATAATCAGCTATATCCGAACCCAACGGATCGATGTGGTTCATACCTTTCAGACCAATGCCAACATCCTGGGAACGATGGCTGCCCGCATCACGGGACGGCGCGTGATTACTACCCGGCGCGACATGGGAGACTTTGGCATGCGGGGCTCTCCCCGCCTTGCCTCTTTCGAAACCCTCGTCATCAACCGGCTTGCCCATCGGATCATCGCGAATTCGCGGGCCGCCATGGAGGCCGCCCGCGAATCAGAGGGGATTCCCTTCGAAAAACTCGGATGCATTTACAATGGCATTGATTGTGGGCGCTTCCGTTTCGAACCGGAAAGAGGTCCATGGCGACGAGCTCTGGGGGTCTCTGAACGGGCGAGCTGTGTCTTCGGAATCGTGGCGGGGCATCGCCCTGTGAAGTCGGTCGATACAGCGATTCGAGCCTTTTCACGGGTTCGGAAGTCCTATCCGGATTCAGTGCTTTTATTGGTGGGAGGGGGGCCCGAGCGCCCTGTGCTTGAAGCCCTGGTCAAAAAGCTTGATCTTGAAGATTCCGCTTTGTTTTTTGGGCCAAGGGAAGATGTGGAAAATCTCCTGCCGGCATTTGACGTTTTCCTGAACAGTTCCAGAAGCGAAAGCTTTTCGAATGCCATTCTTGAGGCCATGGCGTCGGGTCTTCCCGTGGTGGCAACTAAAGTGGGAGGTAATCCCGAATCAGTTTTGGACGAAGTCACGGGCTTTCTCGTTCCCGCGGGTGATCCGGTTTCAATGGGTGCGGCGATGGAAAAGCTGGCTTCCGATCCCCTCCTAAGAAATCGAATGGGTCAGGCAGGAATGGATCGGGTCCATGCCCTCTTCTCAAAAGAGCACTCTTTTTTGGAACTCGAAAAGTTGTACCGCTCGCTTTTTCCCTCTTGATCTCACAGAACTGAATCTTTCAAATATTTTGGCACACTCATTGCACTAAATTTTAGTGACCCTTTTCTGATTGTGCTTCATGACTCTGTCCCATCCCAATTTTTGACCAATGATATCCGAAGAGGATCGTTATCCATGTTCAATGCTTTGACTCGACGCTCAGGAATGATCGCCCTCGAGGAGGAGGGCAACCTTCCTCCCCTTCTCTATTACCATCGGGTAGCACCGGATGCCGATCCTGACACGGGTCCAATACCAGAAGTTTTCGAACGACAAATGGCGCTTCTCAAGGCCTTGGGTTTTAAAGGGGTGAGTCTTCGGGAGGCCTTGTTCGCTCCTCGGGAAGAAAGCGCGGGGATGATCGGGATCACCTTTGACGATGGTTACCAGGACAACTACGAATGGGCGGCTCCCATTCTTGAAAAATATGGTTTTCGGGGGACAATTTTTTGCGTGACAGGAGTGATGGGGAAAAAAACAGCGTGGGCAGAGGATCCGCGATGGGTCGGTCACCAGTTGATGACACCTACGGAAGCGTGCGACCTTGCAGATCGGGGATTTGAGATTGCGGCCCATTCCCGGACCCACCCTGACCTCAGGACCCTTTCGGGAGACGCGTTGGACGATGAGGTCGCGGGAAGTCGCAAGGAGTTGGAGGATATATTAGGACGTCCGGTTATGACCTTTTGTTACCCATACGGCTTTTTCAACACGGAAACGATCGAGGCCTCACGCAAAGCAGGATACCTCGCAGCCCGCTCCACTCGGCGGATGGTGCCGGGAAAAAGGGAGCACCGATTTGACCTCCCAGCCCGCTCCATTTCGGGAGAAATGTCGCTTCCAAGGTTCGCCTTGACTGTGACGGGATACGCATTGATGGAGCGCCTCAGAATGCCCGCGCCTCCGAGCTGGAATTTCGGAGGCGCCCTATGACCCCGACTCCTTCATTGTCACCCAAAAAGATTCTCGTCCTTGATGCCGATTGTAACGCTGCGACCTGTGTCGTCCAAAGCCTTGGTCGCAAAGGTTATTCGATCTATCTGGGAGGGATATCTGAGAAGGCATATTCCTTTCGGTCCCGTTACGTTCTCCAATCTTTCCAGTATCCCTCTCCTCTTGAAAATCGGAGTCAATTTCTCAATTGGTTTTCGGAGCTCCTGGAAAAGGAAACCTTCGACTATATTCTCCCTCTTTCCGACGTCACTCTTTATCCGCTTCGATCTCTCTCTCCCAAGCCTTTAGGCCTGATCCTTCCCAATGAGGAAAGCTTTGATTGGTTTTTTGACAAGGAACGGACCTTGGAATTGGCTGTCCGGAGTGACGTTCCCATTCCCAGAACCCGAGTTGTCCGTCCGAATGAAGTGATCGATCCAGGAGAATTCAAGGAATTTCCATATTTTGTGAAACTCACCCGGTCCAAAATTTGGGTGGGTGATCATGGATTTGACCTCGAGGCAAGATTGGTCCGAAATCCAAGGGAGTTGTCCGAGGCGATTTCCTCGTTGACTCGTTACGGTTCTGTTCTTATCCAGTCTTACGAGGAAGGGGAAGGGGTTGGAATCGAGCTGCTCGCTGATCGGGGTCAAGTTTTGCTGGCCTTTGCTCATCAGCGAATTCATGAGTATCCGCTGACAGGTGGTGGGAGCACCTACCGTGTCTCGATTCCTCTTCCGCCCGCCCTATTCTCTGGGGCTGAGCGACTGATTCTGCAGGCGAATTGGACAGGGGTTGCCATGGTGGAGTTCAAAAAAAACGGGGATCGTTTTTCTTTGATGGAGGTGAATGGAAGATTTTGGGGCTCTCTCCCTCTTTCCTACCGGAGTGGCGTTGATTTCCCTCAGGCTCTTATTGATTTGCACGAGGGCCGACCCGTGAAGGATCAACCGAAGTATAAAATAGGACTCCGTTCCAGACGCTTTTCGACGGACTTTTCCTGGTTCAAGAGAAATTTGGTTGCCGACAAGACCGATCCCTATACCAAGACACGTCCTTTATTGCCGACTCTCCTCGAATATGGAGGATTTCTGACAGGTCGGGACCATTGGGATCATGCATCCTTCCGTGATCCTTGGCCGGTCTTGTCCGAAATTGGTCGGACTCTCGAAAAGAATGTGCGGGATATCGCTTCGAAGGGAGCGGGAATTCTGGTTAAAAAAGTCGATCCGCTCCTTTCGCAGGCTCGGCTATCGAATCTTATGAAAAATCAAGACCTCCGGAAGAGGCCCGTCCGAATTCTTGTTGTCTGCTACGGCAATATTTGCCGGAGCCCATTTGTGGAACAGCTTCTCCGACAGATTTTAAATCCGGCGGATTTTGAAGTCCGTTCCAGCGGCTTTGTTAAAAAGGAAAGAAGGATCTCTCCTGAAGAATATGTTTTGGAAGCGCTTGAGGAAGGAGTCGACCTTTCTTCACATCGGTCACACGTTATTTCTAAAGAAGAGGTTTCTTGGTCTGATCTGATTCTTGTCATGGATCTTAGGAATTGGAAAGATATGCGGGCTTTTGCTCCAGAGGCTGCGAAAAAAATTCTTTGGCTGGGAAGATGGGGGAGAAATGAAATCGGGGAAATCCCTGATCCCTATGGAAAGAGTCCCGAAGAGATGAAACGCATCCTTTCAGTCATGAAAGAATCAACACTTTCGTTTGCCGAATCTCTTTCTCTGATGAGAGAAGGTGTCGATAGGAAGAAAAGAAAGAAATCGATCGGTCCTAATGCGAATTACAAGGAACATGTTTCCCCGGGAGGTGGTTGATGGGTTTTGGGGCAAAGTCTAATCTCGGGATTTTGTCGGGACACATGTTCTCATCTTCAGAAAACGTCTTTAATGTTCAAGACATTTCCTGGGGTTATTTTGCGATAACTGCTTTTATGGGGTTGGTAGCGGCCTTTGACCTTAATATTCCAACAGCGGTACTTCTCGCTCTTTGCTTATGGATTTTCTCTGTTCTTTTACAGAAATCTCTCATTCAACCCAGTTACGGCATTATTGCCCTGACGGCTTTTATCCCTTACTCAAAGGCGATCGCGGGAAATCTCGGGGGATTGATTCCCGGGATGAACTTTACGACCGTTTTGACCCTCATCTCATTGATCGGATTCTTTTCGAACTCGAACAAGATCCAGAAATATGAAGTACTTCCTCAAGAGGCAAAATTTCGTTGGAGCGTGATACTCTTTTGCCTCTTTGCGGCGATGGCGATATTTCACACGGAAATGGCGTACGGATCGGCCTCCGTTTTTGACGGTCTGGTCGAATTTAAACGCTGGTTCGATCCACTTATGGTTTTTTTTCTAACTTCCTATCTCGTTCAGGAAGAGGAAGATGCCAGAAAAATTCTCTATATGATGGCTTTTACTCTAGTCGTTGTCGGATTCGGGACTTTTTGGCAACGTCATGAGCTTGACAACCACTCAAATTATGTCCGGCTTAACGGAATTGCGGGTCAGGCCAATACAATGGGCGCCTTTTATGCGAATTATGTTTTTATTATGCTGGGATATTTTTTTATGAAAGGGATGAAACTAATCCGAAGAGGATTTTTCTTTATCGGGATCGTGGGTTGTCTTCTCGGACTATTTGCAACCCAATCTCGGGGAGACGCTCTTGGGGTCGTTGGGGGAATGCTTGTTTTCTTCTTTCTCCGAAACAAGCTCCAGTTCGTCATGCTGGTTGCCCTCCTCACCTTCGTGGCGACGAATCCTCAATTTCTTCCGGGCGGCCTCAAACAGCGGGTTCAGCGGACGATCCAGCACCAGTCTTCCGATGGATTTGGGGAGAAAACCCGGCTTGACGCCAGCGCCAGGGAACGTCTGGCCCTCTGGAAAGGTGCCATTCGAATGATCGAGGCGAATCCTGTCTTTGGCGTGGGTTATCATATGTTTCAACATTATATCTATTCTTATGCCGACCATGATGCAGATACAGAGAGTTTAAGTTTAAAAAACCGGGACGGTCATAATGCTTATTTGATGATAGGTTCCGAGATGGGGCTCCCTGCCCTGATTACATTTATCGTGATCCTTGTTTCCATGCTTCGAATCGCTTGGAGAAGCTACAAGGTGAGCTTTGACCGTTATTGGAAAATTGTTTCTCTGGTGGCTTTGTGCTCGATCACCTCTCTCATGATCACCAATATGTTTGGTTCCCGTGTCTTCAGCCTTGTTCTGACAGGATATTTATGGATGGTGATTGCGATCCTTCTAAAAATGCCACGATGGGCGGCTCAGAGAAGAGAAAACAACCTTACAATAGGCATGGAAAATAAATTTGCCCATAAAAACCATCCGGCATTTTCCCGGTCCTGAGGATGAAAATGCCGGATGGGAAAAGTGCCGCCGTTTCCTTGGATTATGAAAGGATTGAAATACGATGGATTTTTGCAACGGAGAGCTTGGTCCCAATTTGGAGTTTCTTCCAATAAGACTGGATAAAGAATTCGATCCTCCCCCAACTGTTTGTTTCCTTTGCCAGATTCCCAACAATCCTCAAGAGACCTCGCTTCTTCATTCCTTTTTTTCAGAAATCGATAAAGCAAGGCCCTTTCTCCTTAGACCGGAGATTCTTTGGATTGCCCGAGACAACTCTACTCCGCCTGATTTCTCAATAGGTATTCCTAGCACAACCATTTGCTCAGGGACCGATTTGTCAGATCTCCCTTTTAAAATCCGAACCATCCTGAAAAGCAGGCACTTTGACCTTATTGAGATTCGGCTTCTTGATCGCAGACTTCATCGGAAATTACAAAAAATGAAAAGGGCAGTTTCAGGTGGTCCCTTGGATTTGAAATCCCTTGAACCCCAAATTTTGCCTGGTCTCTACAGAACTCTTTTTCGTCATCGGTCCTTCCAAAAAGACCGTCGGTGGGCTCATATTTTCCGGAATGTCGCCGGATCACTCCTCGTTCGTTCCTACCCCCCGCCCGGAAGGCTTCGAATCCTTATGTACCATCGGGTAACGGATACCCTGGAGACCGACATTCTGGCCGTGACCCCTTTCGCCTTTTCCCAGCAAATGAGGTGGCTCCGCGAAGAGGGCTGGTCGGTGCTCCCCCTTAAGGAAGCTCTTTGCCGTCTTGAAAACGGATCCCTTCCGTTAAAGGCCGTGACCCTCACCTTTGACGACGGATACCGAGATAATTATGAAGAGGCAGCACCGGTTCTCCTAGAAATGGGTTTTCCCGCCACAATCTTTCCTGTGACTGCCTTTGTCTTGGAAGAGTCCGAGCATCGTCGATACCGAGGCCGCTCCCCTAAGATTCCCTATCTTACCGTGACCCAAATCCGGGATATGAAGAAGGCAGGCTTTGACTTTGGTGGACACACCCACACCCATCCCCTTCTCCCGGAGATCCCCATTGAATCAGTTCAGGATGAGATCCGTCAGGCAAAGAAATTGCTTGAGGAGTGGACAGGGGAGATGTCGACTTTTTTCGCCTATCCTAACGGGGCCTATAGGAAGGAACATTTCCGAATACTGGACGCCTTGGGATATGAGGCGGCTCTTTCGGTCCGTCCAGGTTCTAACAAGGCAGATACATTTCGCTATGAACTTTTGAGAACAGAAATTAGCGGTCGCGACAGTTTTGAGGATTTTATTCGTAAAATGAATGGAGGCTTTGACTTGATTCATCGAATGTCTCAGGGTGTCAGGGGATTTTACAAATGAGCGGACGCGGGTTCAAAATTCTTTATCTCATGACCGAACCCTTCGGCATGGGCGGAGTCCAGAGCGATCTCAAGGCCCTGGGCCCCCATTTCGTCTCCCGGGGCCACGAAGTGGTGGTTGCCTGCCCCGAGGGGGACCAGCTTCCGGTCCTTGAGAAGGGCGGGGTCCGCCACGTGCCCTTCACCGTCCACTTCCGGACGCCGGGGCAATTCCGTGCCCAGGCCAAAAGCCTGAAGGATCTGATCGAACAGGTCCGGCCCTCGGTGTTGGCCCCCCAGTCGATCCGGGCCTCCTGGGTCTGCCACGCCGCTGCCAAAACCCTTCCCATCGCCCGGGTGACCACCGTCCACAACATCCACACCAACGCCAACGCCCTTTTTGCCGGCGTGATTCTAAACCGGGCCTCCCATCTTGTGATCTTCGAGTCGGATCACGAGCAAAAAAGACTTTTACGGCTCGGTCTCTCCGGAAAGATGACCCGTGTCATCCCGAGCGGGATCGACACCCGGACCTTCTACCGGGAGGACCGGACCAAAGCTCCCAGGCTCAGGTCCCTTCTTCCCGGGATCGGGCCTGAAACGGTAATCTTCGGCTGTGTCGCAAGACTCAGCGAGGAAAAGGCCCACAAGGACCTCCTGAGGGCCTTTTCCATCGTGCGGAAAACCTACCCCGATACCCGGCTCGTACTCGTGGGGGACGGTCCTCTCCGGGAGGATCTCGAAGGCCGGGCCCGGGAGCTGGGAATTCTTCCCTTCGTCCACTTCGCTGGACAGCGCACAAACATCCGGGAGTGGCTCAACCTCTTCGACGTCTTCACCCTGGCTTCGACCCGGGAGTCCCTGCCTAGGGCGGCCCGGGAGGCGATGGCCTGCGGCCTTCCCGTCATCGCGACCCGGGTGGGGGCGACACGGGAGGCGGTCCGGGACGGCGAGAACGGCCTCCTGGTTCCCCCCTCGAATGTCGACGCCCTGGCCCGGGCCATGCTCCACCTCCTCTACGAACCCGACGTCAGGCTGCGGATGGGAGAGAGGAGCCTTGCCATGATCACCGAGCGTTTCAGCGAAGACCGGTGGTTTGCCGACAACGAGGCGGTCTATATTGCGGCCTCTAGGCTGGCCGGCCAAATGGAGCCGGAGGTTATCGGGGAGGCGCTTGTGAGGCAGGCGGGGGTTCCGTGATCCCGGTTGCCGCCGTCCTCTTCTGGCTCTTCGTCTTTCTTTTTCTCTATCCCCTTGTCCTCTATCCCGGGCTGATCTGCCTTCTGTCACGTCTCTTTCCCCGGCCCGTGAGGAAGGGGCGACCGGAGCCTCTTCCCCGGGTGAGCGTCGTCATTCCCGCACACAACGAGGAGAAGGTGGTGGGGGCGAAGATCGAAAACACCCTGGCCTTGGACTACCCCGCTGGCCGTCTCGAGATCCTTCTGGCCTCGGACGGCTCGACCGACCGGACGGCAGAAATCGCCCGCCGGACGATGCACCCCTCCTTCCGCTTCCTCGATTTTTCCGTGCGCCGGGGCAAACTCCAGGTCCTGAAAGACACGGTCGCCCAGGCCCGGGGAGAGCTCGTGGTCCTGACCGACACCTCGGCGATTCTGGCCCCCGATGCCCTCCTCCGGGCGGTGGAGGACTTTTCCGATCCCGGGGTGGGATGCGTGGCCGGGCGCTACCGCATTGCCCGGGAAATGACCCCTGAGCTCGATGCCCGGGGGGAGAGCGAGCGGGGCTACTTCGAGTTCGAGATCCTCCAGCGCATCTGCGAAAGCCGTTTTCATTCAACCCTTGGAGCCCACGGGGCCTTCTACATGCTCCGAAGGTCCCTCTTCCCCGAGGTTCCCCCCGGAACCATCAACGACGACTTCGTGATCCCCATGCTAATCCTTTCCCGGGGCTTCCGGACCGTCTACGAAGAGAAGGCAGTGGCCTTCGAGATCCATCTCGCCACGGTGAAAAGCGAGTTTCGCCGCCGGATCCGGATCTCCCACGGCAACTTCCAGCAGATCGCCCTGCTCCTTCCGCTCCTTATCCGGGCGAAAGACCTCCGGGCCCTCTTCGTCTTCCTCTCCCACAAGGGGATCCGGGCCTTCCAGCCCTTCACGCTCCTGGGACTCCTCCTCACCTCGGCCCTTCTTCCCGGATGGCCCTACCGGCTCTTCTTCCTTCTCCAGGTCCTCTTCTATCTCCTGGGGCTCCTGGCCCTGCTTCGCCCGGCAACAGGACGTCTCCTCGCCCTTCCGCTCTATTTCCTGACGGGAAACGCCGCCATCGTCCTGGGATTTGTCCGCCAGCTCCGGCAGGGAAGACGGCCTGCGAGACTTCAGTGGGAGAAGTCATGAGGCCGGTCCTTCTTCTCATGTACCACCAGATCGTGCCGGAGGGGGCGCCCCCCGGGTGGGTTCCGGCGCCCCTCGCTGATCCCCGCTACGGTGTGGGCGAGCGGGACTTCCTCTGTCAGATGGCTCATCTAAGAGAGGAAGGATACCCGCTCCTCTCCCTTGACTCCCTCCGGGATCCGGAGACCGTAGAGGAAAAGGGGGAGCCGGGGCGACCGGCGATTGTTGTCACCTTCGACGACGGCTACGAAAGCGATTTCAAGCTGGCCTCCCCTGTCCTTTCGAAATTCAGGATCCCGGCGACCTTCTTCGTCTCAACCGGCCACATCGGCGCCCCCGGCATGATGACCGAATCCATGGTGGCCGAACTTTCCGCCCGTCCGGTCTTCCGGATCGGAGCCCACGGGGAGAGCCACCGCTTCCTCCCAGAGCTTTCCGGGGAGGAATGCAAGAGAGAACTCCTCCGTTCCTTCTCGCGGATCCGGGAGCTCACCGGACAGGAGAGGGTCGCGATGTCCGCTCCCGGAGGGCGCACCGACAGCCGGGTGGCGGCTCTGGCCAAAGGGGCGGGTTTTTGGGCTCTGGCCACATCGCGCCCGGGCCTTCACGAAGATTCGGGGGATCTTTTCTCCCTTCCCCGCCTCCCGATCCTTGCCCGCCATTCCCTCGAAAGCTTTGACGCCCTTCTGGATCCCGCCTCAGCCATGCACCGGGCTGACCGGTGGGTCAGGATGGGCAAACAGGGGCTCCGCGCACTTCTTTCCGGAGCGACTCCCAAAAATGGAGGCTGACCCCATGAAGTCCCGGATCCTCCTTCTGGGAGTCGGCGGTCTCTCCCTCGAACTCCTCGATCCCCTGATCCACAACGGCTGGCTCCCCAACCTCGAGTTTCTTTTGGGGAGAGGCGTGGTGGGTCCCCTCATCTCGGACATTCCTCCCTTCGCGGCAGTGGAATGGTCGACTCTCCTGACCGGAGAAGGTCCGGGAACCACGGGGTTTCTCGAAGGATGGCGCAAGGGCTCTGGCACCTACTTTCCGGAGATCGTGAATCTCTCCGCCCTGGCCCGCCGTTCGACACGGTTTCTTCTGGGCCGGCCGTCTTGGGAGGCGGCCCTGGTGGGGGTCCCGCTTCCAGCGTACACCGGCTCTTTCCCCTCCGAAGAGTCGATCCAGCTCTTCCGATGGGAGGAAGGTCTCTTTTCAGTCCGTCCCCTCTCCGTCCCCTTCCTCAATTCTCAGGGTGTCGAAGAGTCGAAGATTCCGGAAGGGTATCTGGAGGGGGCGATCCGGCGCATGATCTCACTCTCCGTTTCGGTGGCCCGGACGGTGCGGGAATCCGGGGCCCGGATGGTCGCTGTCCATTTCGCAGGGCTCGACCGGATCCTTTCCCGCTTTCACAAGGACATCCTTTCCGCTCTCCTTGGACATAACGACCGAGGCCTCGAGGCGCTTTTGCGCCAGTTTTTCCGGGTCTTTGACGACGTACTCGGAACCGTCATCGAAATCACCCGGAGGACCGACAGCCTGATCGTGCTGGCGAGCTCCCATGGTTTTGTGCCGGCCAGCCGGGTCATAAACCTCAACGCCTTTCTCGTCTCCCGGGGCTATCTGGCCCTCCGTCCGGAAGCGGGGGGGGAGCTCCTTCTCCGGGAGGTGGCCGCTCCAGTCCTGAGAGCGATGAAGCTCGAGCGGGAACGAGTCAGAAAGATCCTGAACCGACCGGCACTCCAGGAGGTGGTGGACCGGACAGGCTCCCTTCTGAGCTCCGAAATCGGTCTCTTCGACTGGAGCCGTACCCGCGCCTTCGCCCTTTCCCGGACCGGGATCACCCTGAATGTCAAGGGGGTGGAGAGCCAGGGGACGGTCAATCCAGGTCCCGAGGAGCGGTTCCTGGGAGATGAGATCCGGTCGGGACTTCTCGCTCTTGTTGATCCGGCGACGGGACGGACTCCTCTCAGGGAGGTTTCTTGGCGGGAGGAGCTCTTCGGAGGGCCGGGTCTTCCTGAGCTTCCCCATCTTGTGGTCCATGGCCATGATCCCGGCTATCTCTTTGAAGACTGGCGGAAGGCCTCTCCCTCCGCCCCGATCTTTGCCGATCCTTGTGACAGGACGGGCTCCCCCGGGGGAGCCGGCTTCTATTGCCTTTCTGGATCGGGATCCTTCTCATCCTCTGCTGGAAACCGCCGCCTTGCACTTCCCCGTTTGCGGACCCTTCCGGAGATATCGACCATGATCGCAACAGTCCTGGACGGAGAGCTCTTATCCGGTCCTGAGGTTCTCTCCCAACTCTCCTGAAATTTTGGCAAGGATCTTGCTTTTCACTCTGCCGACATCATAACTGATCCAACCACCTCCTGAGAGGGATTCATGAGAAAAAGACCATCGATGATCGGACGTACCGGTTTTCTGGGTGAGATCCTCTTTCTGGCATTGGTTTTCGCAACTCTTGTCGCCTTGGCTCCTGTCGCCCGTGCCTCTGGACTTTACCGGATCGGGGTGGGGGACTCCCTGTTGGTCAATGTCTGGGACGAGCCCAAGCTAAACGGCGTTTATAGCGTCCTTCCCGACGGGACGATTACCATGCCCCTGGCCGGAACTCTCCGAGCCTCCGGATTTACCGGGCCGGAGCTTTCCCGCCGGATTGCAAACCGTCTTTCGGCGGTTTTCCGGAAGCGCCCGGAGGTGACGGTGACAGTCAAGGGAATGGGCAGCAACTTCTTCTATATCTCGGGAGCGGTCGGCAAAGCGGGGCCTGTGGCCTTCACCCACAACATTCGGCTTCTCCAGGCGATCATCCTGGCCGGAGGGGCCTCTCCGGCGGCCGACGAGGACCATGTGGTCCTGATCCGGAACGACCAGCCCCGGACGCTTTCCATCGAGAAACTTGACCAGGGGAAGGATCTTTCCAACAACATCCGGATCTACCCCCAGGACATCATCATCGTTCCTTTGAAGACCGACCAGATCTACCTGATGGGGGAGGTCACCTCCCCTGGAGCCTACTATTACAACAAGGGAATGACGGTGATGCAGGCCCTGATCCAGGCCCACGGATGGAGCCAGTTCGCATCGACCGGATCGATCCGCATCATCCGAATGCAAAAAGACGGGACCAAGAAGATCATTCATATCGACATCGATCATATCGAAAACGAGAAAAAGACCGAGCCCAAGGAATATCTGAAGCCCGGGGACGTGATCTACATTCCCCAGCGGATGTTCTGATGGAGAAGACGAAACTTCGGGACCCCATACCATGATCCGACTCTTCAACCACTATATTTCGATCGGGGTCCTGGCCGTTCTCCTGGGGGACATGGCCTTTGCCGGCTTGGCGCTCTTTAGCTTCGAGCTTCTCTCCGGGAGTTTTCCCCTGTTTGCCCCCGAGCATCCTTTGGCGACCGGAGTCTTCTGGCTCCTGACCCTGGCCTTTCTCTTTTTCCAGGGCGGGCTTTACGATCCGATGAGTTTCGAGGTGGACCGCCGAAACATGATCCGCCTCGTTTCGGCCTTCGTCCTTTTGGGGGGAGTAGGAGTTCTGGCCATGAAGTTTGTTCCGGCGATCCGGATGGGGTGGCGGGGGACCCTGGTTCTCACCAACCTGACCTTTGCTTTTGTGGCCTTCTGGCGCTGGCTGCTAGTCCTCAAGCTTCCGGTCCACGAGTGGAAACGAAGTACCCTGATTTTGGGGACGGGACAAATCGCCAGAATCTTCGAAGAGCTCAACCGCTTCCGGCACAACATCCGGATCCAGGCCGTGGTCGATGCCCATCGGATCAAGGAGATGGACCTCGCGCGCTATGCCATGGATCACAAGATCCACTCCATCGTGATCTCCCTCAAGGACCGGCGGGGGACCCTTCCGATCCACGAGATCCTGGCGTGCAAGATGAACGGGATCGAGGTGATGGAGTGGCCGACCTTCTATGAAAAGAACATGAACAAGATCGATATCATGAACGTGAATCCTAGCCACCTGATCCTGGGGGACGGCTTCCAGCGAAATCGGGTCACCGTCGTGATCAAGGGGATCATGGACCGGGTGCTGGCCCTGGCGGGTCTCCTGCTCTTCGCCCCTTTCGGGACCCTCATCGCCCTGGCCATCAAGATGAACAGCCCCGGTCCGGTCCTCTACAGCCAGGAGCGGGTGGGGCTAAACGGCAAGACCTTCCAGATCTACAAGTTCCGTTCGATGGTGGTTGATGCCGAGAAGAACCGGACTCCCCAGTGGGCTTCCGAACAGGATCCCCGGATCACGAAGGTCGGACGATTTCTCCGGAAGACAAGGCTCGACGAGGTTCCCCAGCTCATCAATATCCTAAAAGGGGAAATGAGCTTTATAGGGCCCAGGCCCGAGCGTCCATTCTTTGTCGAAGAGCTCGAAAAATGCATCCCCTTCTATGGACTCCGGCATGTGACCAAGCCGGGCCTTTCGGGGTGGGCCCAGATCCGCTACCGCTACGGGGCGACTGTGGAGGACGCCGTCAAGAAACTGGAGTACGATCTCTACTACATCAAGAACCTCTCGATCTTTCTGGATCTCATGATCTTCATGGAGACGATCCAGGTCATCCTATTCGGCAAGGGAAGCCGGTAAACCAAGGAGATCCATGCAGTCTCTCGACTTAAAGACCCTCCTCTCGCTCGCCTGGCTCGCTGTCCGGCGTTATAAACTCTTGGCGATTCTTATATTCTTTATGATTCTCATTCCAGCGATAATCGTTGGACTAAAGAAAAAGCCGGTCTATGTGGCCAAGGCCACGGTGCTCATCAAGGAAAACAATTATGCTTCGTCTTCCTTAGGCAATAATCTCCATACTCCTCGTGGCCTAGGGATACAATTTGCGATTCTTAAAAGCCAGTATTTAGCGGGGCGTGTTGTGGACAATCTTCCCAAGGAAACTCTCCGAGATCTGGAAGAACATGCTGAGTACAACGATATCCAAGGTAAGGTTATCAATCTAATTCGAACCACTTTAGGGAAATCCCCTATTGTGATTTCCCCCCGGGAGCGGGCTGCGATGGAACTCAGAAACGCTCGAATGAACTTTAGGGGTGTGGGGCATGGCGGGATCATTGAGATCTTGGGAGAATCTGTCGATCCGAATGTGGCGCGATCACTGGTCAATGCCTATATTGACTCCTTTAAAGAAATTTCTTCTCACTTTGCTTTAGAGCAGCAGGCCGACCTGGACAAGAGCCTCTCCCTCCAGATCTTGAATGCCCGGAGCCTCCTCAAGAAGAGTGAAGAAGATCTTCTTGATTTTCAGAACAAGGTGGAGAAAAAGAACGGCAAAAAACACCGTCCGGTTGATGTCTCCTCATACCTTTCCGAAGAGACGGGGATGTTGACATCCCTGCGGGCCCGCAAGGCTCAGCTTCTCCTTCGGGAAACCGAATCGCACCCTGATGTCCTGATGGTGAGCGAGGAGATCCATGAGCTAGAGAAAAAGGTCGGCGCGCTCCATGCCATGACCGGAACGGATGGCCAGGCCGACGTCTCTGGCTCGGCCTGGGAAAACTTTCTCGAATCCAATATCAAAATGGACAAGGGGCTCCTTTCCGATCTTGAACAGGAGCGCTCCTCCGCACGGATCACTGCCGATTCAAACCTCGAAAACCTGATTGTGATCGATCCGGCCACCCGACCCACACGGCCAGAGATGGCCAAAGGACTCAAGATAGGAATCATGGGGGTCATGGGTGGCCTTGGAGGTTCGGTCGCTATTCCTTTCCTTCTGGTCTTCCTCCGTCGCCCGGTTCAGGGCGAGTCCCACATCAAGAACCTCTCTGGACTTCCCAATTTTGCCAATATTCCGCGGGTCCCCCCCCGGCATGTTCCGGAAAAAAACGGATACCGCATCCCCCGTATCGACCAAAAGGCCGAGGTGGAATCCCTTTGGATCTTCCAAAAGGAATTCGAGTCGATGTTCTTTCGAATGAAAAAACTCTTCAAGCACCAGAACGGCCATGTCCTTCTGGTCACCAGCCCTGGCCCAGACGAGGGAAAAAGCATGACGGCTCTAAACCTCGCTCTCACCATGGCCCATTTCGGAAACCGGGTCATTGTTGTGGACGGCGACACCATCCGGGGCCATCTTTCCCAGAGTCTCCGGGCTTGGAACAGCTTTTCGGCAGACGTCTTTCTGCCCAAAGGAGAGGGGGCCCCCCGACCCATCGACTGGTCGGAGGGCAATATCGCCATCGTGACTGTCCCCAAGGACGGTCCCTCCTTCTGGTCGGAGCATCCCGAAAGCGAGATCTCGAAGTGGTTTGAGATCCTCCGCTTCCAGAGCGATTTCGTCATCATCGATTCGGCTCCGGTTTTAGCCTCGACAGATCTTCTAGGGCTCTCTTCTTTCGTGGACGGGGTTCTTGTCGTTGCGAGGAACAGCGTCACACGGGAACGGGACTTTCTCCGGATGGGATCGATTTTAACCGAGCACCACTTTGAGATCATGGGAACGGTGCTCAATGACTCCAAGTCCCCTCATATCCAGTATTCCTATGGCTATACCCCCGACAAGATCAAGGACAAAAAGAAAGGCCAGAAAGCAGGATGAGTCATTCCATAATTAAAAATCATGCTCTCTACTCCTTTGTACGTCTTTACAGGCTGTTTTCTCCCTCACAAAAAAAGAAATTGTGGGGTTTGGGGGGGCTTGTGCTTGTCTCGGGTTTTTTTGAACTTATCGGAGTTGCTTCAATAATGCCGTTCATGGGGATGATCGTCGATCCGAAGATTGCCCTTGAAAATTACTGGATCGCCCAACTCCACCAGTTTATTCCGTTACCTTTCAAACATTTTCTGATTCTATTAGGAGGGATGGTTCTTCTCGTCCTCTTTCTTTCGAACCTTGTCTCGGCTTTGACCATATGGGGCATTCTCCGGTTTTCCTTCACAGCTGGGAGCCATTTGTCGAAGATAATGTTTGCCGTTTATCTGAGCCATCCTTATCTTTTCTTTTTAAATCGCAATACATCTGAACTTGGTCAGAACACCCTTTTTGAGATCGGTCGTCTTGTCAATAACATTCTCATTCCTCTCCTGACTTTGCTTTCGCGTGTCGTTCTCGCTGTGGCGATTCTCATCCTTCTTTTGATTGTCAACCCTGAAATTGCTCTATTATCAGGAATATTTCTGGGTGGGTCCTATCTGACGGTTTACCTGTTTGTTCGCCGGACTTTAACCCGGACTGGCAAAGAGGTATCTCGAGAAAACTCCCGGCGATTTCAGGTGGCAACAGAAACCTTTTCTGCCATCAAAGACATTAAGGTTTTAGGAAGAGAAAAGAGTTTTTTTGATACGTTTTCGCTGCCTGTCGAGCGGTACAATCTCTATCAGTCCCGAAGTCAAATGATCGCCCTGCTTCCCAGATATGCGATGGAAACCCTGGCTTTTGGGGGGATAATCGTGATCGTGATTACCCTCTTGTCCATAGGAGGGACTCTTTCCAAGACTCTTCCTCTAATCGCGCTCTATGCTCTTGCAGGTTATCGGCTCATGCCAACCCTCCAGCAGATCTTTGCCAACGCTTCGATCATCGGATTCAATCTTCCTGCCATTGACCGAATTGCAACGGATATTGAGGCTGTCTCCGCTCTGGAGGGTAAAAATGGGTACACTAGCATCCCAAAGGTTCCCGATCCTGTTGATATCCCTCTTCCCCTTCGCCGGGAAATCCGTCTCTCGGAGGTCTCCTTCTCCTATCCGGGCCGGGATGAACGTGTCCTCGACCGGGTGACCCTCTCCATCCCAGCCAACGCCTCGGTAGGGATCGTGGGATCCACTGGCTCCGGCAAGACCACGACCCTCGACATCCTCCTGGGGCTTCTCGAGCCCACCTCGGGGGAGCTCTCCGTGGACGGGGTGGCGGTGACGGCCGAAAACCGGAGAAGATGGCAGGCCTCGCTTGGCTATGTTCCCCAGCAGATCATGCTGGTCGACGATACCGTCCGGAACAACATCGCCTTCGGGATCCCCGAGGCGGAAATCGACATGGAGCGGGTCATCCGCGCGGCGAAGCTCGCCCATCTCCACGACTTCATCCAAACCGAACTGCCGGACGGCTACGGCACCGGCATAGGGGAGAGGGGGGTGCGCCTCTCGGGCGGCCAGCGCCAGCGGATCGGAATCGCTCGGGCCCTGTACCACGATCCGGCGGTGCTGGTGCTGGACGAGGCGACGAGTGCCCTCGACAACATGACCGAATCGGTCATCATGGAAGCCCTTTCGACCCTGTCGCGACAAAAGACCATCCTCATGGTCGCCCACCGGCTGACCACTGTCCGGGACTGCGACATGATTGTCGTGCTCGAGCGGGGACAGGTCTCCGACATCGGGACCTACGAGGAGCTTCTGGATCGGGAGGGGATTTTTGCCGCCATGGTGCGGGGCGGGAGCGTGGCATGATCCGGACCCTCCCGAAGAGGCGGAGGTCCGCTCTCCCGGTTAACCCTCCCTACTCCGGACGGAAAGGAGATTCCCTATGAGCGGATCAACGGGTCTGTGGCCCCGGCGCGAAGGCGGCGCCCTTTCCGGGAGCTCCCTGGAGGAGGAAGGAGAGGATCGTCGGCCACATTCTCCCGTCCGGGAGACGAAAAGAGACTTCATCTCCCTGGTGGTTCCCTTCTACAACGAGGGGGAAGGAGTTCGATTTTTCACCGAGGCGATCGTGCCGATCATGGAACAGATTCCCGGAATCGGATTTGAAGTCGTCTGCGTCGACGATGGAAGCCGGGACAGGACCCTCGATCTCCTCCTGGAGGTGGCGGGATCGGATCCCCGTTTCCGGGTGGTGGAGCTCTCCCGGAATTTCGGGAAGGAGGCGGCCCTGACCGCCGGGATCGATGCGGCCCGCGGAGATGCCATCATCCCCATCGATGCCGACCTTCAGGATCCTCCGGAGCTGATTCCCGTCTTGATCGAGGAATGGCGCAAGGGGGCGGAGATGGTTCTGGCCCATCGCTCGGACCGGAGATCCGATACCTTCATGAAGCGAAAGACGGCCGAACTCTTCTACCGGATCCATAACCAGCTTTCCAATGTGAAGGTGCCGGAAAACGTGGGAGACTTCCGTCTGATGGACCGGGTGGTTGTCGATTCTTTAAAGCAGCTTCCCGAACGCCAGCGGTTCATGAAGGGACTCTTTACCTGGGTCGGCTTCAGGACGGTCTCGGTGAGCTATGTCCGGAAACCCCGGATCACGGGAACGACGAAGCTCTCCCCCTGGAAGCTCTGGAACTTTGCCCTGGAGGGAATCACGAGCTTCAGCACCGCCCCCCTTAGGATCTGGACCTACGTGGGGAGCATCGGAGCCCTGGCCGCCTTTTTCTATGGCTCCTTCATCGCGATCCGGACGATCGTCTTCGGGGTCGATGTTCCGGGTTACGCCTCCCTTCTGGTTTCCATCCTCTTTATCGGGAGCCTTCAGCTCATCAGTGTCGGGGTGCTGGGAGAATACATCGGCCGGATCTATATCGAGACCAAGCAGCGGCCGACCTATATCGTCAGGAAGGTTTACCAGAACACCCGGGAGAGCCGGCGGCCAATGTGACCGGTCCGTTTCCCGGCCGGTTTTCCGGGTCTTCGTTCAACCTGTTCCCAAAATTTGCCATGCTCCCCCCTTCCCGTCCGGATTCCCCGCTCGGGACGAAGGGGCGAAATCATCGAGGAGTCTCTCTGATGTCATCGACCGAAATCGTTTCCCCGCCTGTCTCCTTTCGGGAATTCCTCCGGAAATATGACGGGATCCTTTACCCGGCTTTTCTCTACGCCGTGGCGATGGTGATCATCCTCTCCGGAATCTGGGTCGGAAAGAATTATGTCGCCCGGGGGTGGGAGTACGTCTCTTCCGATTCGACCCAGGTTTTGGCCACAATGTGGGACGCGAAGAGGCTGACGAGCATCGCCACGGAGGGATATTCCTGGAACGGGGATCCCCACAAGATCCAGAATATCGCCTATTTCCCCCTCTATGCCGTTGTGGAAAAGATCCTGGGAGTGGTCTTCCCCCTCTCGAATCCCCTGACCCTCCTGGCTCCGGCCGTTCTTTTCGGACTTGTCTCCGCGTGGGCCTTCTATCGTCTGGCCGGGCGCCTCCTGGGGGAGAATCCGGCCCGGGTCGCCCTTGCCGCCTATCTTTTCTATCCGGGAAATGTCTTCTTTGTGAGGGCCTACCCCGTCTCTCTCATGAATCTTCTGGCCATCCTGACCTTGCTGGCCCTGATCGAGGGAAAGATCTGGAAGGCGGCCCTGTGGAGCGGCATCGGATCCGCCGCCGGGCCTCTCATGGTCTTTTTGAGCCTGACGGTCGTGATCAAATGGGCCGCGGACCAATGGAATTCCCTAAGACCCGCCGCCGGATCGATGGTTTCGAAACTTGCGAGCCGGCTTCCCCTGGGCGCCGTCTTTTTTCTGGTGGCCTTTTCGGGCTTCGTCTCCTTTCTCCTCTACCAGGTCATGGCCTTCCACGACCCGTTCGCCTTCATCAGGGTCCAGGAGGCCTGGGAAAAATCCGGAAGTCTCATCCAGAGGGTCTACAACTTTTTCTTTCTGAAGAACATGGTGGCCCAGGATCACCCGACCCATTTCGTCCAGGCGATCACCCACGGAAATCTCAAGCATATGGACATGCATGTCCATTATCTGATCAATCTCTTCATGCTGATGGTCTTCGCCGGGCTCCTCTGGCTCCAGCGCAAGGCCGTCCCCTGGTACTTCACCCTCTTCGCGCTCCTTTTTCTCGGAGGATACTGGTGGTTCATGGCGAGCGTGAGCGGGATCAAGGCGACGGTCCGGCTGATCTATCCTGTCATCCCGGCCTTTCTGGGAGTCGGAGTCCTTCAGGAGCGCCATCCCGAGCTCGCCCGGGTCTCGGTCATCCTTTTCGCCGCTCTCTCCTTCCTGGAGTCGGAGCTCATGATGGAGGGATTCTGGGTGATCTAGGGGAACGAGTCCTCCTTCGGGAGGGTCCGGTTTCATCCGATCCTCCCTTCTTCTTTCAGCCTCCCCGTCCATGATTGTCTGGAGTTGCCGGTCGATTCGGGAAGACAGCCCTTTTCGTTTTTTGGCCAATTCCTCTGTTTCCTGGATCGATTCAAGGGCCAATCAGCACTGGCCTCATTGGACAGGGATCTCGGAAAAGAATTTTTACCCGCCCGGAGCTCCTTTTTTCGCCCTATTCCTGAAAGTGTAAAAAAATCTGACAGGTCCTTTGACAAGGGAGAAAAAGGAGATCTTTCCCTAAACCCTCGAGGGTGAAATGGTCCCCGATCCTCGTGATCCGTTTTTTTCCTTCCGTTCCCTCTGACAATGCGTATTCCGATGAAAGTTGCCACCTATTCCGGTCAAAGTTGCCACCCCCAGGGGGAAGTTTTCCAACCCTGATTCTGATCAAACTTGCCACCTTCTCCCGGGTCTGACGGCGGTCTGATTCCGGGCAAGATTGCCCCCCTCAACCGGGGATAAAGAACAGCCGATTCCGGTCAAAGTTGCCACCCCCCGAGACCTGGGGGAGCTCCTCTCCGGGGAACTTCATGGGATGACTGTCCGAAGGACCATCTCTCCCGTTGCTTGTTTTCTCACAAAGAGCCATTGATTTCAATGACAAGGAACTGAAGTGGAGCGCTTTCTTTATTTCGTTCCATCCGGAGCGGGCTCGTCCGTCCGCCTCTTCCTCAGGGATTCCCCTTTCATCTCGATGACGTAAGCCCCGTGAAGGAGTCGGTCCATGATGGCGTCGGCGACCGTGGGCTCTCCGATCTGTTCGTGCCAGGCTCCGACCGGAAGCTGGGACGTGAGGATCGTCGAGCGGGTCTGGTGCCGGTCGTCGAAGATCTCGAGAAGATCCTGCCGTTGTTCCGAGGTGCAGGATGAGAGACCGAAGTCCTCCAGCAAAAGAACGTCCAGGCGGGCGAGATTTCTGAAGAACGTCAGGAGGCGGCCCGTTCCCCGGGCCAGAGCGAGCGCCTGGAACAGTCGAGGAACTCGGAGAAGAAGCACCCGGTGTCCCTGTCGGCAGGCCTTCTGGCCCAAGGCTTCCGCGACATAGCTTTTTCCGATCCCGGTGGGGCCGGTGATCAGGATGTTCTGGTGGTTCTCGATCCAGGCGCCATTGGCCAGAGAAAGAATGAGCGGTTTCTTGAGGCCCCGGGGTGCCCGGAAGTCGATGTTTTCGATCGAGGCGGACATCCGGAGCTTGGCGGCCTTTAGGCGCCGTCCGGTCCGAAGGCTTTCCTGGAGGGCGATCTCGCGATCGACCACGAGCCCCATCCGGTCTTCGAAGG
>Ga0078972_1006564_pt1 | contig 27332 bp, 25 predicted proteins | sample YelNatPaOPGAMG01_FD_67568 | JGI IMG/M metagenome (GOLD analysis project Ga0078972, IMG submission 67568) | Hot spring thermophilic microbial communities from Obsidian Pool, Yellowstone National Park, USA - OP-RAMG-01 (SPADES assembly) (version 2) | ecosystem: Environmental > Aquatic > Thermal...
CGTCGCCGAACTGGTAGTTGATGGTCATGGTTGTCTCCTAACGACGAGCTAGCTGCTCAGGATCTGCTGCGAGGCTTGTTCTTGGGTTTCGTAGTTGTTGGCGTCGCGGATCAGCCCGTCGCGCACCCCGTGCAGCATGTTGACGATGTTGCGGAACGCCTGGTTCATCTGACCCATCGTGTCGTAGGAGGTCGACTGGGCGGTGCCGCTCCAGCCGGCCCCGGCGATGTTGACCGAGGAGGCCCACATCTTGCGGGCTTCGTCCTCGACGGTTTGGGCGTGCATGTCGAACCGGCCGGCCATGTCGCGCATGGCGTTCGGGTCGGTCATAAAGCGGGTGGTCATTTTTTTCCTTTACTCCTTACCTTGACGTCATTGCGGTGGCGTTGCGTTGTCGGTCAGCGTCGTTGCCCCCCGATCACCCGGCCGCGGGTGACTTGGGTATCACCTTGGGCGCCTTGGCGGCCAGGCTGGCCAGACCGCGCCCGCTCATCGCGCCCAACAACGCGTGGCCGAAGGGGCCGCCGGGCAACGCCGACGCCGCGGGTGCGGGCACACTGGTGTTCGGCAGTATCGGTGCGGCCCGGGTGATGGCGCCGGTCGCCGCTTCCGACCACGCGTGCGGCACCGAGAGCCCGCCCAGCGCGGTGGCACGGCCGAGCTGCGCGCTCACCGATGACCCCCAGTTCTGCAGCTGGCCGGCCACGCTGCCCACGATGGCCTGCATCTTGCCGTCGACGAGCGAGGCGACGCTGTTCAGCAGCGTCTCGCCGCCCAGGCCCGCGACTCCGGCGGCCCCACGCCCCATTGTGCTGCCCATGCCCATCAGCATCCGGGCCGGCATGCTGGCCATCATCGACCCGTAATAGGCGCCCATCATCGTCAGGTAGATCGGCTCGAAGCTAGCGGTCGAGAGGCCCCCACCACTCAGTGCGCTGGTGATAGCCGAGGTGACGTCGCCGGTGTAGCTGCCCAGGCCCACGTCGGTCAGCAGGGAGCTGATACCCGATGTCAGCGCCGAGGTCAATGAGCCCAGGATGCCGCTGGCCGAATGCGCCGCCGCAGCCGACTGGACGACCTGGGCGGCGCCGTTGGTGGCCGCCGCCGGGGCGGCCATCTGGGGCAGCGCCGTCGTGTGTGTCGACGCGACCGCGTAGGCGTTCATCGCGGTGGCGTCTTGCACCCACATTTCGGCGTACTGCGCCTCGTTGGCCGCGATCGCCGGGGTGTTCTGGCCGAAGAAGTTGGTCGCGATGAGCGTCAGCAACTGGGCCCGGTTGGCGAAGACCAGCGCCGGCGGCACGGTCGCCGAGTAGGCCGCCTCGTAGGAGTTCACCGCCGCGGCGGCTTGTGCCGCGGTTTGCTCGGCCTGCGCGGAGGTCTCGGTCAGCCACGCCACGTACGGTTCGACCGCCGCCACCATCGCCTGCGACGACGGCCCCGTCCACGACCCGCTGGCCAGATTCGTCACGATCGACCGGAAGGAGGTCGCCGTCGCCTGCAGGTCGTTGGCCAAGCCCTGCCAACCCGCCGCGGCAGCCGCCAGCGGCCCCGATCCCGGCCCGGTGTACATCAGGGTGGAGTTGACCTCCGGCGGAAGGAAACTGAAAATCATCGAGGACGGGCTCCTTAACCGGCGGTGAGCGCGTTGGCTGCTTCGGCGGCCGAGTAGCAACTCGCACTGCCTTGCAGGTTGTTGACGACCTGGGTGTGGATCTGCTCGGCCATCGCGGCCAGCGCCTGGTACTTCTGCGCCTGCACGGCGAACTGCGCAGCCACCAGATTGGAAACCACGTCAGCGGCCGGCGGTGCTACCGCGGTGGTCGGCCCCGCTGCCACCTCGTTCTGGGCGGCCATCGCCGACCCCACACTCGCCAAATCACCGGACGCCGCCGTGAGCATTTCCGGTTCGCTCGTCACCCAGGACATTGAGCCCTCCTCCTTCGTGTCATCAAAGCCCGCAGTCGAAGCTTTGTTAACCCCCCGGTTCTGTTAACTCGCCGGAGAGTAGGCGCCAAAACCTGTCGACCAAATACTATGCGGGCGAGCCCGCTTGGGCGACAGTTTCGACAGATTCACATTTCGCGCGCGTTTCATCCCGGTTGCCGGTATCTGTGCAGGTCGGGCCCGGTAGATTCGCCAAAAGCCGGAGTCGCGACCACCTAAGATTTGGCTGTGAATTTATGGCCCGGTCGGCGACCCGCCGAAATGGCGCGCAATGCCGATCGGCAGGCGCAATAAAAGGGCTTAAGTACGCGAGTACAACCGGCCGTGGACTGGTTTCGCGCGCCTCGCTAATAGCGCGGGCGCGGTCGTCGTCGCTCAACCCCCTCCGGCGAGTCGGCCCAGCCCCCGGCCTCACGTGTCGCCTGGCAATGACTCCACGATAACACGGTCCTCGACGGGCAGCAGCAGCGCGAGGTCACCGCAGATCCCCGACCCGCACGGCTGCGGGCGCAGATTCGGCGCGGCGTCGGCACCGTCAGCTCCGCTACGGCGAGCGGACCGTGGCCGGCTCGGGTATGAAACAGTTGATGGGCACACATCCCGACGGCCATCCCGACGCCATAGGTCGGCGAACGTTGCTGCGGACGGGCGCCGCGGCGATCCTGGGCGTCGGCGTGGGCGCCGGTCTGGGTACCGCGCTGACCCGGTCGCCCGGCGCCGGCCTGTGGGCCCGGCCGGATCGCCGCGGCGCCCCGCCGGTGAGCGGACTGCATCTGCAGTTCGGCAAGAACGCCGCCACCGAGGTGGTGGTGTCCTGGCACACCACCGACGCGGTGAACAACCCGAGGGTGTTGCTCGGCTTGCCGACTGCGGGCTTCGGTCGCACCGTGCAAGCCCAGACGAGGGTCTACCGCGATGCCAAGTCGGGCATCGAAGTGCGTGTCAACCACGCCGTGCTGGACAACCTGGAGCCTGACACCGACTACGTCTACGCGGCGGTGCACGACGGCACGAGTCCGGAGCTCGGGACGGTGCGGACGGCGCCGTCGGGTCGAAAGCCCTTGTGTTTCACCAGCTTCGGAGACCAGGCCACTCCCACACTGAACAGGCTGGTCGACGGCAGGTACCTCAGCGACAATCTCGGCTCACCGGCCGCCGGCGACATCGTCGCCGCGATCGAGCGGATCGGTCCGTTGTTCAACCTGGTCAACGGCGACCTGTGCTACGCCAACCTCGCCCGTGATCGGGTGCGCACCTGGTCGGATTGGTTCGACAACAACAGCCGCTCGGCGCGGTACCGGCCGTGGATGCCGGCGCCGGGCAACCACGAGAACGAGTCGGGCAACGGGCCGGTGGGCTTCGCGGCCTACCAGACCTATTTCGCGCTGCCCGACTCGGGAGCCGACCCCGAAGTCCAAGGACTCTGGTACTCGTTTACCGCCGGGCCGGTGCGGGTGATCAGCCTGTCCGGCGACGACGTGTGCTACCAGGACGGCGGCAACTTCTACGTGCACGGATACTCCGGCGGGGCGCAGAAACGGTGGCTGGAAAACGAACTCGCCGATGCACAACGCGATCCCCAGGTGGATTGGGTGGTCGTGTGCATGCACCAGACAGCGTTCTCGACCGCCAATCACACCAACGGCGCCGACCTGGGCATCCGCCAGCAATGGCTTCCGCTGTTCGACCGCTACCAGGTCGATCTGGTGCTGTGCGGCCATGAGCACCACTACGAGCGCGCGCATCCGGTGCGCGGCGCGCTCGACAACGCCACCCGGACGCCGATACCCGTCGACACCACAGCCGACGTCGTCGATTCCCGCGCGGGGACCGTGCACGTCGTGATCGGCGGCGGCGGCACGTCGATCCCGTCGAACACGCTGTTTTTCCCCGAGCCCCGGTGCAGGGTGCTGACCGGGGTCGGCGGATTCGACCCGGCCCTGGGCCGCAAGGCGCCGCGCTATGTGGTCGAGGAGGCGCCGTGGTCGGCGTTTCGCGACCGCGACCATCCCTACGGGTTCGCGGCGTTTCAGGTCGACCCCGGCTCCCCCGGCGGCAGCACCTCGATCACCGCGACGCACTATGCCGTCGACGGGCCGTACGGCGCGATCAGCGTGGTCGACCGGTTCACCCTGGCCAAACCTCGGTAGCAGAGGTCGCGCCGGGGCAGCCGGCCCGGTGAACGTGCGTAGTCGTACGCGTGCGGCCGGCGTGTCGCGAGCAAACACGCCCGCTCGCGGCAAGGGGGCTCGCGGCAAGGGGGGCTCGCGGCAAGAGGGGCTCAGGGCAAGGGGGGCTCGCGGGGCTCAGGGGCTCGCCGGGCTCAGGCGCGCGAGTATCTCGGCGACCACGGACTGCGTCGCCACGTCGACCTGCTCACCGGTCGCCAGGTCTTTCACCCCGACGGTCCCGGCCTCGATGTCGCGGTCGCCGGCGACCAGCGCGAGCCGGGCGCCGGCCCGGTCGGCCGCGCGCATCGCGCCCTTGAGACCGCGGTCGCCGTAGGCCAGATCCACCCGCACCCCGGCAGCGCGCAACTGGCCGGCCAGCACCGCCAGCCGCAGCTTGGCCTGCTCCCCCAGCGGTACCCCGAACACGTCGCACCGGGCCGTACCACTCACGGCTTTGCCCTCGGCTGCCAGCGCCAGCATCGTGCGGTCCACGCCCAAACCGAACCCGATGCCGGACAGGTCGGCCCCGCCGAGTTGGCGCATCAATCCGTCGTAGCGCCCGCCGCCGCCGATGCCGGACTGCGCGCCCAGGCGCGGGTGGACGAACTCGAAGGTGGTCTTGGTGTAGTAGTCGAGCCCACGCACCATCCGCGGGTTGATCACATACGGCACGCCCAGCGCGTCGAGGTGGGCCAGCACGGTCTGGAAATGCTGCTTGGCGGCCTCGCTGAGATGGTCGAGCAGCACCGGCGCGTCGGCCGTCGCCGCTTTGATCTCCGGGCGCTTGTCGTCGAGCACCCGCAGCGGGTTGAGCTCGGCGCGGCGGCGGGTGGGCTCGTCGAGGTCGAGGGCAAACAGGAAGTCCTGCAACAATTCCCGGTACTGCGAACGGCAGGTCTCGTCGCCCAGCGAGGTGATTTCCAGCCGGTAGTCGGCCAATCCCAGCGAGCGGAATCCGGCGTCGGCGACCGCGATCACCTCGGCGTCGAGTGCGGGATCGTCGACCCCGATCGCCTCGACCCCGACCTGCTGCAGCTGGCGGTAACGCCCGGCCTGCGGTCGCTCGTAACGAAAGAACGGCCCCGCGTAGCACAGCTTGACCGGCAGCGCCCCGCGGTCCAGCCCGTGTTGGATCACCGCGCGCACCACCGGTGCGGTGCCCTCCGGCCGCAGCGTCACCGAGCGGTCACCGCGGTCGGCGAACGTGTACATCTCCTTGGACACCACGTCGGTGGACTCGCCGACCCCGCGGGCGAACAGTGCGGTGTCTTCGAAGATCGGCAGCTCGATGTCGCGGTAGCCGGCCCGGCGGGCCGCGGTCAGCAGACCGTCGCGCACCGCGACGAACCGCGCGGAGTCCGGCGGCACGTAGTCGGGGACCCCCTTGGGCGCCGTGAACGCCGGACCCGCGCTCACGCGCTCAGCCCTTGGAGGAACGGGTTGGCACGGCGTTCGGCGCCGATCGTGGTCCTCGGGCCATGTCCGGGCAACACCACCGTCTGGTCGTCGAGCACCAAGAGTTTGCCGACGATCGAATTAAGCAGGTCGCGACCGCTGCCGCCGAACAGGTCGGTGCGGCCGACCGAGCGCTGAAACAACGTGTCGCCGGTGAGCGCCAGCTGCGAGGTGTCGCCGGCGACCCGAAACACCACCGACCCGCGGGTGTGGCCGGGCGTGTGGTCGACGGTGACGGTGATGTCGGCCAGGTCGAGCAGGGCGGCGTCGCGATCCAGTTCGACGACTTGGCGGGGCTCGCGGAACATCGCGCGCGCCAGCAGCTGGCCTATGCGCGGACCGAAACCCTTGATCGGGTCGGTCAGCATGAACCGGTCCTCGGGATGGATGTAGGTAGGGCAGCCGAAGGTGTCGGACACCTTCTGGGCCGACCAGATGTGGTCGATGTGCCCGTGGGTGAGCAGCACCGCCGCCGGGGTCAGCCGATTCTCGTCGAGAGTGCGCCGCAGCGGACCCATCGCGCTCTGGCCCGGGTCGACGATGATCGCGTCCGCACCGCGCCGCGGCGCCAGCACGTAGCAATTGCACGCCAGCAGCCCGGCGGGAAAGGCGGAGACCAACACGGTGCCCAGTTTTCCACTTGCGGCCTCCGGAGACGGTCGTGGCACCCGTGTTCTGGCACACTACTGTGCTGACCGGAGCAACGGCGAGGAAGGGATACCGGCGGTGCCGACCAATGAACAGCGACGTGCGGCGGCCAAGCGCAAACTCGAACGTCGGCTGCAACGGCACGCCCAGCAGGCCCGTCGCCGCCGAATCCTGGCGATCGTCGCGGGGTCGGTCGTCGCGGTGGTCGTCGTCGCCGCGGCGCTGGGCACCCTGTGGTACCGCAGTCACCGACAGCACGCCACCCAGGCGTCGGCGCCCGGCAGCTCCCCCACCACCCCGGCTTCCGGCGCGCCGGGCGCGATGCCAGCGGCAGCGCCGTCAATACCGTCGTTGCCGCCGTTCACGCCGTCGCCCAGCGTGGGCGCCAACTGCCAGTACCCGCCCTCGCCGCAACCGGCCGACAAGCCGGTGAAGCCGCCGCGCAGCGGCAAGATCCCCACCGATCCGGCTACGGTCAGCGTCAGCATGATGACCAATCAGGGGCCGGTGGGGCTGCTGCTGGCCAACAACGAATCACCCTGCACAGTCAACAGTTTCGTCAGCCTGGCCGAGCAGAATTTCTTCGACGGCACCGGATGCCACCGGCTCACCACCGCGCCGACGCTGGGGGTGCTGCAGTGCGGGGACCCGTCCGGCCACGGCACCGGCGGGCCCGGCTACCAGTTCGCCGACGAATACCCCACCGACCAGTACCCGCCGAACGATCCCGCGCTGGACCAGCCGGTCCGGTACCCGCGCGGCACGCTGGCCATGGCCAACGCCGGACCCAACACCAACGGCAGTCAGTTCTTCCTGGTGTATCGGGACTCTCAGCTGCCGCCGAAGTACACGGTGTTCGGCACGATCCAGGACGACGGTCTGGCCACCCTGGACAAGATCGCCCGGCAGGGCGTCGCCGGCGGCGGCGAGGACGGCCCGCCCGCCGTCAAAGTCACGATCACCTCGGTGCGCCTGGACTGAGCGCCCGCAAAGCTCTTGAGCCGGCCTTGAGCTGGCCTTGAGCTGGCCTTTAGCTGGCCTTTAGCTGGCTGACGTGCGAAGACCGGGCCGCAGGTCGAGCAGTCTGTGCCGATCAGCCGTGGACTCCAGGTATTCGGTGACCGCCTCAGGCTCGATCAACCCGAAGCGGACCTGCAGGTCGACCGGGTTCAACCCGAAATACCTGGCTACCCTGATCAGGTTGTCGGCGCTGATCAGCCTGCCCTCGCGAACCGCTTTGTAGTAGGTCGATTTGCGGTAGCCGAACGCCTCGTAGACCTCGGTGGCGGCCAGCGGTCTGCCCACCAGGTAGGGCAACACCACCGCCGGGTCTTTCTCACGGTCGTCCATGACGAACGACAGTAGCGACCGGTGGCCCGAGTACCGATGCCGTGCACGTAAATTTCTCGTAACGCTACCAAAAGTCCACTTTTGTGGAGTAGTCTCAGTTTACATAGCCGTAACAGGGCCGTAACGAGCGGTAATAGCGGTAGTGAGGTGAAGGTCATGCGCAACCCGATGAGGCGGGCACTGATCGCCGGCGCCGGCGCGCTGGTTCTCGTCAGCGTCGGCGGGCCGGCCGAGCTGCCGGGATACGCCCACGCAGACAACCCGCAGTGCGTCGCCGATACGACAAATCCGTGCCCGGGGGACGGACCAGGCGCGTTGGCGAGCCAACCCCGCCCCGAGACGACGGTTCCCGAAACTCGGACTGTGTGCAAGCCGGCCGGGCGGTTCGGGGCCTTCTGCTACCGCCAAGAGCTGCGCAGCGACGGCTAAGCGGCCGAGGTCACCCGGTAGACGTCGTAGACGCCGTCGACATTGCGGACGACGTCGAGCAGGTGACCCAGATGCTTGGGGTCACCCATCTCGAAGGTGAACCGGCTGATGGCCACCCGGTCGTTGGAGGTGTTCACCGACGCCGAGAGGATGTTCACCTTCTCGTCGGCCAGCGCGCGGGTGACATCTGAGAGCAGCCGGTGCCGGTCGAGCGCTTCGACCTGAATCGCCACCAGGAACACCGACGACGGCGACGGCGCCCAGTGGACGTCGATGATGCGTTCGGAATGCTGCTGCAGCGACGCGGCATTGGTGCAGTCGGTGCGGTGCACGCTGACCCCGCCGCCGCGGGTGACGAACCCCATGATCGTGTCGCCGGGGACCGGCGTGCAGCACTTGGCCAGCTTGGTCAGCACGCCGGGGGCGCCGGGCACCGCAATCCCGGTGTCGTCGGTGCGGTGCTTTCGCTGCGGCATCGTCGCCGGGGTGGAGCGCTCGGCGAGGTCCTCCTCGGCCTGGTCGATCCCGCCGAGCTGGGTCAGCAGCCGCTGCACGACGGTGCGCGCCGACACGTGTCCCTCGCCGATCGCGGTGTAGAGCGCCGACACGTCAGCGTAGTGCAGCTCGTTGGCGACCGCCGACATCGACCCGCCGTTTACCAAGCGCTGTAAGGGAAGTCCGCCGCGGCGCACCTCGCGGGCCATCGCGGCTTTGCCGGCTTCCAGCGCTTCCTCGCGCCGCTCTTTGGCGAACCACTGCCGGATCTTCGTCTTGGCCCGCGGGGACACCACGAACTGCTGCCAGTCCCGCGACGGTCCGGCATTGGGCGCTTTGGACGTGAAGACCTCGACGACTTCCCCGTTTTCCAGTTTGCGCTCCAGCGCTACCAGCCGTCCGTTCACCCGGGCGCCGATGCAGCGGTGACCGACTTCGGTGTGCACGGCGTAGGCGAAGTCCACCGGTGTCGACCCGCTGGGCAGGGTAATCACGTCACCCTTCGGGGTGAACACGAAAATCTCTTTCAGCGCAAGGTCGTAACGCAGCGACTCCAGGAATTCGCCGGGGTCGGCGGCCTCGCGCTGCCAGTCGAGCAGTTGGCGCATCCAGGCCATGTCGTCGATCTCGGCGGCGGCGTGCGGATGTGGAACACCGTTGCGGCCCTTGGCTTCTTTGTAACGCCAGTGCGCGGCGATGCCGTATTCGGCGGTGCGGTGCATGTCGCGGGTGCGGATCTGCACCTCCAGCGGCTTGCCTTCGGGTCCCACCACCGTGGTGTGCAGCGACTGGTACACCCCGTAGCGGGGCTGGGCGATGTAGTCCTTGAACCGGCCTGCCATCGGCTGCCACAGCGAATGCACAACGCCCACAGCGGCGTAACAGTCCCGGATCTCGTCGCACAGAATGCGGATGCCGACCAGGTCGTGGATGTCGTCGAAGTCGCGCCCCTTGACGATCATCTTCTGGTAGATCGACCAGTAATGTTTGGGGCGCCCCTCGACGACCGCGTTGATCTTCGACGCGGTCAGGGTGTCGACGATCTCAGTGCGCACCTTGGCCAGGTAGATGTCGCGTGACGGGGCCCGGCCGGCCACCAGCCGGACGATCTCCTCGTACTTCTTGGGGTGCAGGATCGCGAACGCCAAATCCTCCAGCTCCCATTTCACTGAGGCCATACCCAGCCGATGTGCCAGCGGCGCAATAACTTCCAGAGTTTCGCGAGCTTTGCGGGCCTGCTTCTCGGGCGGCAGGAAGCGCATCGTGCGCATGTTGTGCAGCCGGTCGGCCACCTTGATCACCAGCACCCGCGGATCGCGGGCCATCGCGGTGATCATCTTGCGGATCGTCTCGCCCTCGGCGGCACTGCCCAGCACCACCCGGTCCAGTTTGGTCACCCCGTCGACGAGGTGGCCGACCTCCTCGCCGAACTCCTCGGACAGCGCGGCCAGGGTGTACCCGGTGTCCTCGACGGTGTCGTGCAGCAGCGCGGCCACCAGCGTGGTGGTGTCCATGCCCAGCTCGGCGAGGATGTTGGCGACGGCCAGCGGGTGGGTGATGTAGGGATCCCCGGAATGCCGCAGCTGATCGGCGTGGTGCCGTTCGGCGACCTCGTAGGCCCGTTGCAGCAGCGCCAGGTCGGCCTTGGGGTAGATCTCGCGGTGCACCGCCACCAGCGGCTCCAGGACCGGGTTGAGCCCGGCGCGCGAAGCGGTCATCCGCCGCGCCAACCGGGCCCGCACCCGCCGCGACGCGCTGCTGGATGCCTTGAGGCCCACCCGCGACTCGGTGGCCGCCGCGTCGGGGATCGGCGGTGCCACAGGGGTGTCCAGGCTCGGCGCAACTGCGGTGCGCTGCTCGTCCGCCACGTTGTTCACCTCCAGTCCTCCAGGATATCGCCCCGTCGCGCGGTTACCCGCGGCGCAAGCTGTGCACCGGCAAGGGAGCCACCCGCTCACGTCCGCCCAGCGCGGTCAGCTCCAGCACCACCGCGGCCGCCACCACCCGCGCGCCGCAGTGTTCGAGCAGCCGCCGTGCTGCCGCCGTGGTGCCACCGGTGGCCAGCACGTCGTCGACGACGACGACGCGCCGGCCCGCCAGCTCGACCCCTTCGGCCGGGACCTCCAGGGTGGCGCTGCCGTACTCGAGCTGGTAGCGCTCGGCGCGCACCGGCGGCGGCAGCTTGCCGCCCTTGCGGATGGCCAGCATGCCGGTGCCCAGCCGGGTCGCGACCGCCGCACCCACCAGAAATCCTCGGGCGTCGATGCCGGCGATCAAATCGGCACCGGAGGCGACCGCGGCCAGCGCGTCGGTGACCGCGGCCAGCCCGCGGCGGTCGGCGAACAACGGGGTGAGGTCTTTGAACTGGACTCCGGCCGTGGGGAAGTCCGCCACTTCCCGGGTCAGCGACGCGATGAGCTCGTCGAGGGACATCACCGCTGCAGCACCCAGCGGTCCATGTTCCAGCCGGCGCCCCAGCGGGTCGGGTTGGTGCTCACCGCATACATCTTCTTGGGTGCCACCAGGGTGCGCTGCTGACGGTACAACGGCAGCGTCGGCATGTCGGCCCACAGCACCGGCGCCCCCTCGCCGAGCAGCCGGACCAGGTCGGCCGGGTCGGCGGAGACCGCCTGCGCGCTGATGATCCCGTCGATCTGGGCGTTGCTGTAGTTCGCCAGGTTGTTGCCGTTGCCGGTGTGCAGGTCGTAGGCGTCCATCGCCGACGACCCGGTCGATCCACTGCCCGACGCGCCGCCGGTACTGGCGAGCAGGGCATCGATCTGCCCGTCTTTGAGTGTCTGCGGCCCAGTGGATTCGGAGGTGACGTCGGTGACCGTGATGCCCGCCGGCGCGCAGGCCTTGGTGATCGCCCCGATGACGACGGCCAGTCGCGCGTTGGGGGCCCGGTAGCCGATCCGCACGCTCAGCGGCGCCCCGCCCAGCGCCTCGCGTGCCGCGTCGGGGTTCGGTTGGGTGAACTGCCCCGCCTCGGCGACGTTTTCGGCCTGGCTCAGCGCGTCCTGGGTGGCGGGGTGCAGCCGGTTGTTGGAGATCGGCAGCCCGGCGTCGCGGGCGATCACGTCGCGCGGAGTGCACAGCGCGACCGCGCGGCGCGCGGGGGTCTGCGACAGCGGGCCGCGCGGCGCGAAGATCAGCTGCTCGATACCGTCCGACGGCGCGTCGGTGCGCTGGTAGTCATCCGGCGTGATCAGTGATCCCGACGACCCGGTCGCGACGTCGACCACGTCCATGCTGTGGTCGTTGAGCCGGTCCTGGATGTCGGCTTTCTGCGGCCACACCGCGATCCGCTTGGTTCTCGGCTTGGGCCCCCACCAGCGGTCGTTGGCGACCAGCACCACGGGGCCGCCGGCCAGCACCGATTCGATCCGGTACGGGCCCGACGACGGGAAGTGTGCGGTGTTCAGGCCCGGCCGCAGATCCCAGGTGGTGTTCCACACCTTGGCGATCCGCTCGACGACCGGCCTGTTGTCACTGAGCAGCGCCGCGGTGACGTCGACTCCCAGCTCTTCGCCGATGACGTGCGACGGCATCATCGAGGTCGCCGTGAACAGCTGGTTGTAGTCGACCACGGCGCGGTCGGGCATGAACGCGACCCGGGCTTTCTTCTGGCCGGGCTGGCAGTCGATGGAGGCGATGTCGACATAGCCGGCCTGGCTGGCGGCGTCGAAGCCGGGGAACCGCCCGGAGCTGGCCGCCCATGCCAGCACCAGGTCGTCGCAGGTGATCGGTTTGCCGTCGGAATAGACGGCGGCCTCGGCGATCTGGTAGTCGAGCACCAGCGGCGCGCCGCCGACCACCGAGACGGTGCCGAAGTCGCGGTCGGCGACCACCTGGCCGTCGGGCCCGTGGTAGCCGAACCCGGTCAGCGTGCGGGCGAACGCCTGCGCGCCCGCCGAGGCCGCGCCGGTCACGGTGTTGACGTTGTAGGTGACCAGCGTGCCGTCCACGGCGTAGTCGATCTGGGCGGCCGCCCCGCCCGAGCACGCCGTCAGCGCGGACGCTGCGGCCACCAGAACGGCTGCCAACCAGCTGGCGGCCCCGCGCCGACGCCAGGCGGCCATCAAGTTAGCGCTTGTTCCGCTTACCGGTGGGCCGTCCGGGCCGGACCGGCCGGGCGCCCGGTGCGGGCTTGCTCGGCTGCGGTGCCGGCTCCGCCGCCTGCTCGCCGGTCGATGCGGTCGGCCCGTCGGTTTCGGACGCGGGGTTGCGCCGCCGCACCACGCGGCGGGTGTGCGTGCGCACCAGCTCGGTGCGCTCCCGCAGGGTGACCAGCAGCGGGGCGGCGAAGAAGATCGAGGAGTAGGTGCCCACGATGATGCCGACCAGCTGCACCAGCGCCAGGTCCTTCAGGGTGCCCACGCCCAGCAGCCACACCGCCACGACCAGCAGCGCGATCACCGGGAGCACCGAGATCAGGCTGGTGTTGATCGAGCGCATGAACGTCTGGTTGATCGCCAGGTTGGCCTGCTCGGCGAAGGTGCGCCGGGTGGTGTGCTGGAAGCCGCGGGTGTTCTCTTCGACCTTGTCGAACACGATGACGGTGTCGTAGAGCGAGAAACCGAGGATGGTCAGCAGACCGATGACCGTGGCCGGGCTGACCTGGAAGCCGACCAGCGAATACACCCCGGCGGTGACGGTCAGGTCGAAGCACATCGTGGTCAGCGCCGAGATGGCCATGTAGCGCTCGTAGCGCGCGGTGATGTACAGCGCGACCAGCACCACGAACACCACCAGCGCGATCAGCGCTTTCTTGGTGATCTGCGCGCCCCAGGTCCCCGAAACCGCCGAGTCGCTGATGGCCTGCTTGCTGGGCCGACCGTCGGTGCCCTTGGGCTGGAAGCGGTCGAACAGCGCGGTGCGCAGCGCGGAGGTCTGGTCGTTGGTCAGGGTTGGCGAGTTGATCTGCACGGTCGCCGACGCGCCGTTGCCGACGATCACGACCGATGCGGGATCGATGCCCAGCGTCTGCCGGAAAACCTCTTCCACCTTGCTGACCTGCGCCTGCTGATCGCCGCTGCCGCGCGGAAACGACACCGTGGTGCCGCCTTTGAAGTCGATGCCGAAGGTGAAGCCGCGCACCACGATGCTGACGATCGCGATCGCCACGATCGCCCCGCTGATCGCATACCACATCCGGCGGCGGCCGATCACCTCGAATGCGCCGGTGCCGGTGTAGAGCCGGGACAAGAAGCTGTGCCGCGGCCCTGCGGTGGTGGTGTCGCCGGCCAGGGTTTCGACGGCCTCGTCGGCGTCTTCGTCGGCGTCGCTGGTGGTGTGGGCTTTCGAGTTCATCGCGCTACCGCCGTCCCGCCGCGGCGGCCCGGCGTTCCCGCGCCACCTGCTGGACGGCGCCCAGGCCGTTGTAGGCCGGCTTGGCCAGCACCGCCGACTTGGACGCCAGGTACACCAGCGGCCAGGTCACCAGGAAGACCACCACCAGGTCCAGGATCGTGGTGAGGCCCAGGGTGAACGCGAACCCCTTCACCTGCCCGATCGCCAGGAAGTACAGCACCGCGGCGGCCAGGAAGGTCACCGCGTTGCCCGACACGATCGTCTTGCGGGCGCGCGCCCAGCCCCGCGGGACCGCAGACCTAAACGAACGGCCTTCGCGGATTTCGTCTTTGATGCGTTCGAAGAACACCACGAACGAGTCGGCGGTGGTGCCGATGCCGATGATCAGACCCGCGATACCGGCCAGGTCCAGCGTGTAGTTGATATAGCGGCCCAGCAACACCAGGATCGCGAAAACCATGGCGCCGGAAGCGGCCAGCGACAGCGCGGTCAGCAGTCCCAGCACCCGGTAGTAGCTCAGCGAGTACAACAACACCAGCAGCAGACCGATCGCACCCGCGATCAAGCCGGCCCGTAACGACGTCAACCCCAGTGTGGCCGAGACGGTTTGGGCTTCCGACGATTCGAACGACAGCGGCAGCGAACCGTATTTGAGCACGTTGGCCAGATCGCGTGCCTGCGCTTGGGTGAAGTCGCCGGTGATTTGGGTCCGGCCCCCGGGGATCGCCTCCTGGATGCGCGGTGCGCTCACCACTTGCGAGTCCAGGGTGAATGCGGTCTGGGTGCCGATGTGCGAGGCGGTGAAATCCGCCCAGGTGTTGGCCGCTTTGCTCTTGAACTGCAGGTCGACGACGTAGCTGGCGCTGCGCTGGTCCAATCCCCAGCTGGCGTTGGCGATCTGGTCACCGCTGATGATCGACGGCGCCAGCAGGTAGGCGACCTTGTGGTCGGTCGAGCAGGTCACCAACGGCAGGTTGGGGTCGTCGTTACCGGCCAGGATGTCTTCCTTGTCGCAGCGGGTGGCCTCGTACTCCAGGGCCAAAAACTGCACACCTGAGTTGGTGTTTTGTCGCCACTGCTTTTCTTTGGCGATGCGTTCGGCGAGGTCCTTACCCTTGTCGGGGGGCCCGGGCTGCACCGGCGGCGGCGGGTCCTGCGGGTAGGGTCGGGGCTGCGGCGGGGGCGCGGTTTCGTTGCCCGGCGCGGCCCCCGGCGCGGGCAGCGCAGGCCGCCCCGGCGGCGCAGCGGGCTGCGCCGGCATTTCGTGGATCACCGGGCGGATGTAGAGCCGCGCGGTCTGGCCCAGGTTGCGGGCCTCGCTGCTGTCGTTTCCGGGCACCGTGATGACCAGGTTGTCGCCGTCGATGACGACTTCGGAGCCCGACACGCCCAGGCCGTTGACCCGCGCGCTGATGATCTGCTGCGCCTGCGCCAGCGCCTCTCGGGTGGGCGCCGAGCCGTCCGGTGTGCGGGCGGTCAAGGTGACCCGGGTGCCGCCCTGCAGGTCGATGCCGAGCTTGGGTTCGGCCCGCTCGTCCCCGGTTAGAAAGACCAGCAGATACACCCCGATGAGCATGGCCAAGAACACCGACAGGTAACGGGCGGGGTGCACCGGCGCTGAAGGCGATGCCACGTCGTTCTCGTCTCCTCGCTGACCGAACCGTTCGACTGCTCCCGCAAAGGGTACGTGGCTGTCGCGGGACCTCAGTCCTTGGGCAGTCGCTCCGGCTCGGCGGCCTCATCGCGCTGCTGGGCCTCGGCGGCTGCGCTGGGCGCCTCGATGCGGTCCCGGATCGCCAGTTTCATCCACGTGGTCACCACGCCCGGGGCGATCTCGAGGTCCACCGTATCGTCGGTGATGTCGGCGACGGTGCCCTGCAATCCGCAGGTGGTGTGCACCCGGTCGCCGACGCGCAGCGACTCGTGCAGCTCGATGGTGGCCTGCATGGCGCGCCGTTGCCGGCGCGACGAGAAGAACATGAACGCCGCCATGATCAGCAGCAGCGGCAGGAAGAACAGCAGTTGGTTCATGACGGCCAGTCTGCCATCGTACTGTTATGGAGCTCACCGCAGCGCTGCGGATCACCGGAGCGGTCCGCGACTTCACCGACAAACCGGTCGACGACGCCGTGCTGGCGCGCGTGCTCGACACCGCGCGGTTCGCGCCCAGCGGCGCCAACGCACAACCGTGGCGGGTGGTGGTGGTCAAGGACGCCGAGCGGCGCCGTCGGCTGCGCGACCTGTACGTGGCCGGTTGGCGGGACTACCTGGCTTTGACCGCGGCCGGCCTGCGGCCCTGGGCACCGACCAACGACCGTGACGCCGAGACCCGCGCCCTGGCCGCCGCCAACAACGCCGCGATGCCGGTCGCGGGGTTCGCCGAACAGTTCGACCGGGTCCCGGTACTGCTAGCGCTGTTCGCCGACCTGTCGGCACTGGCCGCGATCGACCGCGACGCCGACCGGTATACCTTCGCCGGCGGCGCGTCGATCTATCCGTTCGCGTGGAGCATCCTGCTCGCCGCCCGCGAGGAGGGGCTGGGCGGGGTGATCACCACGATCGCGATCCGCGAGGAGCCGCAGGTGAAGGCTCTGCTGGGGGCGTCCGATCCGCTGGCGTTGGCCGCGGTGATCACGCTGGGGTACCCGGTCCGCGAACCACGACGGCTGACCCGCGCCCCGGTCACCTCGTTCGCCACCGTCGACACGGTCGACGGGCCGGCGTTCGGCTAGCGGCTTGTCGGTGCCGGTCGGCACACTCCCCCAGATGGGGCAACCATTCATCGGCAGCGAGGCCGTCGCAGCTGGCCATGTGACGCCGTATGCACTGCGCAGCAGGTTCGAGGCGATCCATCGCGACGTCTTCCTACCTCGCGATACCGAGCTCAATGCCATAGTGCGGGCGAACGCGGCATGGCTGTGGTCGCGACGGCGCGGCGTGGTTGCGGGACGCTCCGCCTCGGCGTTGCACCGTGCCAAGTGGGTCGACGCGAGGGCGCCCGCCGAGATCATCTACTCGAATCGCCACGCCCCGCCGACCATCCGGACCTGGTCCGACCGTGTCGAGAACGACGAGATCATGGTGGTCGACGGGATGCGGGTGACGACGCCCGCGCGCACCGCCCTCGACCTGGCCTGCCGCTACCCGGTGAGCGAGGCGGTCGCCATGATCGACGCCCTCGCGCGGGCGACCCGCCTGACGAGTGCCGACGTCGCGCTACTCGCGCAACGGTGCACAGGCCGTCGCGGCATGAGACGCGCCCGTATTGCAGTGCCGCTCGTCGATCCCGGTGCTGAGTCGCCGCGGGAGACCTGGCTACGGCTGCTTGTGATCCGCGCGGGATTCCCACCACCGCAGACCCAGATTCCGGTCTATGACGAATACGGCCAGCTCATCGCCGTACTCGATATGGGCTGGGAGCACATCAAGGTGGCCGTCGAGTATGACGGCGACCACCATCGCAGCGACCGGCGCACCTTCCACAAGGACATCCAGCGGGCCGAAAACCTCGACCAATTGGGGTGGATCGACGTGCGGGTGACAGCAGAAGACACCGAGGGCGGTGTCATCGCGCGAGTGTCGGCGGCCTGGGCTCGCCGAAAGTGAAACTGTTGCGAGTTTCCGGCCTGATTTTCGCAACAGATTCACGCTCGGCGAGCACATCAGAGCGACGGGGCCCGATAGCATTCCCTACACGCTCGTGGAGAGGTCTGCGATGCCAAACCTGGTGAGCCGGTTGGCGGCGGCCGTCGTGTCGGCGGTGGCGGCAGCGGCGGCCGTGACGATCGTGTCGCCCGCGGTGTCCTCGGCGCAGTGCGACGCCGGGCAGTGGTGGGAGCCGTTCAGCAAGACCTGCCTGCCGCTGGGCGTCGGACCCCAACCGCTGGCCTGCGAGCCCGGGCAGTGGTGGGATCCGAGCGGCAACCTCTGCCGGCCGCTGGGCGTCGGGCCCCAAGCGCTGGCCTGCGAGCCCGGCCAGTACTGGGATCCGACGACCAACGTGTGCCGGCCGCTGGGAGTCGGGCCGCCCGCCGGGTGACCGCGCCGATAGGCTGCGGGAGTGTCCACTATCGACCAGAGCCGCCACCTCGCCACTGAAATCCCCGGCCCAAAATCGTTGGCATTGGCCAAGCGTCGCGCCGCGGCGGTGGCCCGCGGAGTCGGAACCGCGATGCCGGTCTATGCGGCGCGCGCCGGCGGCGGGATCGTCGAGGACGTCGACGGCAATCGGCTCATCGACCTGGGATCGGGCATCGCGGTTACCACGGTCGGTAACGCCGCGCCGCGGGTGGTCGACGCGGTGCGTGCCCAGGTGGGCGAGTTCACCCACACCTGCTTCATGGTCACGCCCTACGAGGGATACGTCGCCGTCGCCGAAGAGCTCAACCGGATCACTCCGGGCTCCTTCGAGAAGCGATCGGTGCTGTTCAACTCCGGGGCCGAGGCGGTGGAGAACGCCGTCAAGATCGCCCGCTCCTACACCCGCAAACCCGCCGTGGTGGCATTCGAGCATGCCTATCACGGTCGCACCAACCTGGCGATGGCGCTGACCGCCAAGTCGATGCCCTACAAGAGCGGCTTCGGGCCGTTCGCGCCGGAGATCTACCGGGCGCCGATGTCGTATCCGTTCCGCGACGGCCTGCTCGACAAGGAACTGGCCACCAACGGCGCAGTGGCCGCGCAGCGCGCACTCGACATCATCACCAAGGAGATCGGCGCGGACAACCTGGCCGCCGTCGTCGTCGAACCGATCCAGGGTGAGGGCGGGTTCATCGTGCCGGCCGAGGGATTCCTGCCCACGTTGTCGCGCTGGTGCCGGGAGAACGACGTGGTCTTCGTCGCCGACGAGGTCCAGACCGGTGTCGCGCGCACCGGCGCGATGTTCGCCTGTGAGCACGAGGGCATCGAGCCCGACCTGATCTGCATCGCCAAGGGCATCGCCGGCGGGCTGCCGCTGTCTGCGGTGACCGGCCGCGCCGAGATCATGGACACCCCGCACGTCAGCGGTCTGGGCGGCACGTTCGGCGGTAACCCGGTCGCCTGCGCAGCGGCGTTGGCGGCCCTCGCCACCATCGAGAGCGACGGCCTGGTCGAGCGGGCGCAGCAGATCGAACGGCTGATGAAAGACCGGCTGCTGGCCCTGCAACGCAACGACGAGCGGATCGGCGACGTGCGCGGCCGCGGGGCCATGATCGCCGTCGAGTTGGTCAAACCCGGCAGCGCCGAGCCCGATCCGCAGCTGACCGCCGCGGTGGCCGGCGCCGCGCGCGCCGCCGGGGTGATCGTGCTGACCGCCGGCACGTTCAGCAACGTGCTGCGCTTCCTGCCGCCGCTGACGATCAGTGACGCGCTGCTGGACGAGGGACTCGACGTGCTGGCCGGGCTCTTCGCCGAACTGTGAGTGGCTCATCTCACCGGTAGCCCCGGCTTCGTCAAAAGCTTAGTTATGCTAACGTAGTTTTCGTTCGTCGAAACGCGCTGCGAGAGGACCTGCGATGTCGACCGAGATTGACCAAGAGCGCCTCGAGCGCCTGAGCGCCACCGACCCGCAGATCGCCGCCGCGCGTCCCGACCCGGCCATCGCCGCGGCGATCATCGATCCGGGACTGTGCCTGCCCCAGGTCGTGAACACCGTGCTGCGGGGCTACGCGGACCGGCCCGCGCTCGGCCGGCGTGCCGTCGAGTTCGTGACAGACCCGCGGTCCGGCCGCACCTCGCCGCGGCTGCTGCCGCACTTCGAGACCATCACCTACCGCGAGCTGGCCGACCGTGTCGAGGCGCTGGCCGCCGCCTGGGCCGACGGCGTGGTCGCCCCCGGTGACCGGGTGGCCGTGCTGGGCTTCAACAGCGTCGACTACACCACGATCGACGTGGCGCTGGGGCAGCTCGGCGCGGTGTCGGTCCCGCTGCAGACCGGCGCGGCGAACACCGTGCTGGCGCCCATCGTCGCCGAGACCGAGCCCGTGGTGCTCGCGGCCGGCATCGACTACCTCCTCGACGCCGTCGAGCTGATCGAGACCGGGCCCGCCCCGGCCCGGCTGGTGGTGTTCGACTACCACGAGGCGGTCGACGACCACCGCGAAGCCCTGGCGGCGGCCCGCGCCCGGTTGGCGCAGCACCCGGTGGTGGTGGACACGCTGGCCGAGGTGCTGCAACGCGGCACGAACCTGCCCGTCCCGGCGGTGGAGGTGCCCGAGGACTCCTTGGCGCTGCTGATCTACACCTCCGGCAGCACGGGCGCACCCAAGGGCGCGATGTACCCGCGGCGCAACGTCGCCAAGATGTGGTGGCGGCACAGCCGGAGCTGGTATGGGCCCTGCCCGGCGTCGATCACGCTCAACTTCCTGCCGATGAGCCACGTCATGGGCCGCGGGATCCTCTATGGCACCCTCGGCAACGGCGGCACCGCGTTTTTCAGCGCCAGCAGCGACTTGTCGACACTGCTGGAGGACCTCGCGCTGGTGCGGCCGACCGAGCTGAACTTCGTGCCGCGGATCTGGGAAACGCTCTACCACGAGTTCCACCGTGAGGTGGACCGGGGCCGCGACGAGGCAGACGTCATGGCCGCGATGCGGGCCGATCTGCTGGGCGGGCGGTACCTCGTCGCGATGACGGGCTCGGCACCCATTTCCGCCGAGTTGAAGGCCTGGGTCGAGTCCCTGCTGCAGATGCACCTGATCGACGGCTACGGCTCGACCGAGGCCGGCATGGTGCTCTCCGACGGGTGCGTGCAGCGCCCTCCGGTGATCGACTACAGGCTGGCCGACGTCCCGGAGCTGGGCTATTTCGGCACCGACCGGCCCTATCCGCGCGGTGAGCTGCTGGTCAAGACCGAGAACATGTTCCCGGGCTACTACAAACGCCCGGAGGTCACCGCCAGCGTGTTCGACGCCGACGGTTACTACCGCACCGGCGACGTGGTGGCGCAGGTGGGTCCCGACCGGCTGGTGTACGTCGACCGGCGCAACAACGTGCTCAAACTCGCCCAGGGCGAGTTCGTCACCCTGGCCAAGCTGGAGGCGGTGTTCGGCACCAGCCCGCTGGTGCACCAGATTTATCTGTACGGCAACAGCGCCCACCCCTACCTGCTGGCGGTCGTGGTGCCGACCGACGTGACCGCGTCGAAGGCGGCGATCGCCGAGTCGCTGCAAGCGGTGGCCAGGCAGGCCGGCCTGCAGCCCTACGAGGTGCCGCGCGACTTCCTCGTCGAAACCGAACCGTTCACGCTGGAGAACGGTCTGTTGACCGGCATCCGTAAGCTGGCCTGGCCCAAGCTCAAGGAGCGCTACGGCGAGCGCCTGGAGCAGCTCTACGCCGAGCTCGCCGAACGACAGGCCGACGAGCTGCGCGCGTTGCGGCGAGGCACTGCCGACGCGCCGGTGCTGGCGACCCTCAGCCGGGCCGCGGCCGCGCTGCTGGGCGCCTCGAGCGCCGATGTGGCTCCCGACGCCCACTTCACCGATCTGGGTGGAGATTCGTTGTCGGCGTTGACGTTCGGCAATCTACTGCGGGAGATCTTCGACGTCGACGTTCCGGTGGGGGTGATTGTCAGTCCGGCGTCGGATCTGGCGTCGATTGCCGATTACATCCAGGCCCAGCGCCGCGGCCCGCAGCGGCCGACGTTCGCCTCGGTGCACGGCCGAGACGCGACCGAGGTGCACGCGGCCGACCTGAGGCTGGACAAGTTCGTCGACGCCGCGACCCTGGCCGACGCCCCGGGCCTGCCCCGGCCTGCCGGGCAGGTGCGCACCGTGCTGCTGACCGGCACCACCGGCTTTTTGGGCCGTTACCTGGCGCTGGAATGGCTGCAGCGGATGAGCCTGGTCGACGGCAGGGTCATCTGCCTGGTGCGCGCCAAGTCCGACGCGCAGGCGCGGGCCCGGGTGGAGCGCACCTTCGACAGCGGCGACCCTCGGTTGCTGGCGCGCTACCGGCAGCTGGCCGCCGATCACCTGGAGGTGATCGCCGGGGACAAGGGCGAAGCCAACCTGGGCCTGGACGCCGCGACCTGGCAGCGACTGGCCGACACCGTCGATGTGATCGTCGACCCGGCCGCGCTGGTCAACCACGTGCTGCCCTACGCCGAGCTGTTCGGCCCCAACACGGTGGGCACCGCCGAGCTGATCCGGCTCGCGGTGACCACCACGATCAAGCCGTATATATACGTGTCGACGATCGGGGTGGGCGATCAGATCGAATCCGGAAAGTTCGTCGAGGACGCCGACATTCGGGTGATCAGCCCCACCCGGGCGATCAACGACGGCTACGCCAACGGCTACGGCAACAGCAAGTGGGCCGCCGAGGTGCTGCTGGCCGAGGCCAACGATCTGTGCGGGTTGCCGGTCACGGTGCTGCGCTGCGACATGATTTTGGCCGACACCCGCTACGCGGGCCAGCTCAACCTGCCGGACATGTTCACCCGGCTGATGCTTTCCCTGCTGGCCACCGGGATCGCGCCCGGCTCGTTCTACGAGCTCGACGCCGAAGGCAACCGCCAGCGTGCGCACTACGACGGGCTGCCGGTCGGGTTCATCGCGGAGGCGATCACGACGCTGGGCGTCCGGCGCGAGGGGTATCAGACCTATCACGTGATGAACCCCCACGACGACGGCATCGGGCTCGACGAGTTCGTCGACTGGCTGGCCGACGCCGGGTACCCGATCCAGCGGATCGCCGACTACTCGGAGTGGCTGGCCCGGTTCGAGACCAGTCTGCGGGCCCTGCCGGAGTCCCAGCGCCAGTACTCGCTGCTGCCGCTGCTGCACAACTACCAAAAGCCGCAGGCCCCGCTGCGCGGGTCGATGGCGCCGACGGACAGGTTCCGTGCCGCGGTACAGGACGCGAAAATCGGCGCCGACAACGATATTCCGCATGTGACGCCGGAGGTCATCGTCAAGTACGCGACCGATCTGCAGCTGCTCGGGTTGCTCTAGACCGCGCGAGCAGACGCAGAATCGCATCGCGCAGGCACTGCGCGTGCGATTCTGCGTCTGCTCGCGCTAGCGCTGGCGCTGCGGTGTCGGCCAATAGCCGATGACTCCACCGCTGAACTCGAGATCGGTCTCGGTGAAATCATTGCCGACGGCCAGCAGTGGTTCGCGGCCGAGTTCGGCGGCGGCATAGGTCATGCAGTCGCCGAAGTTGAGTGCTGCCCGGTGGCGGCCCTTGCCGTACCGCAGATAGGCGCGCTGGGCCGCGGCCGCGTGCTCGTCGGTGAAATCTGCCACGCTCACGTTGATTGCGGCGCGCAGGCGTTCAAAGACGGTGCGCCCGACGGGACCGTGGCGGGCGGTCAGGACGATGAGGCATTCAGCGACGGTGGGCGCCGACATGACCGGGTCGCTCGCGCCGGCCAGCGCCGCGGCGACGTGCGCGGCGTGCGGTCGCTCGTCGTGGATGAGCGCCACGATCGCGCTGGTGTCGATGATCATCGCGTGCTCAGATCCCCGTTTCGGGGTCGTAACCGAGGAGCTCTTCGCGTTCGCGCTTGGTGATCGGGGTGCGGTCGCGCAGCAGCGGCCAGATCTCGGTGCGCATCACCTCGAGTAGCTGTTCCTCGCGGTTGCCAGTGTCCGACTGCAGCAGCGCCAGTTGAGCGCCCAGGGCACGGCGGATGGCGTCGGTCTTGGTGGTCTGCAGACGAGACGCGAGTTCGGTAGCGAGACGGTCCACCTGCGGGTCCTTGATGTTTAACGCCACGTCGTAGATGGTACCGCTGTAAGGAAGAATATACCTTCCCGGTCTCGGGCGCGAGCAGACGCAGAATCGCATCGCGCAGGCACTGCGCGTGCGATTCTGCGTCTGCTCGCGCTAGCGCTGTTACTCGAACAGGCCGGGTTGGCTTAGCCCGCCGGCCCCGGCCGGCGGCGCGAGGCCCAGATGCGTCCAGGCCGCCGCGGTGGCCACCCGCCCGCGCGGGGTACGCGCGATCATGCCGGCACGCACCAAAAACGGCTCGCACACCTCCTCCACGGTGGCGGCCTCCTCCCCGACCGCCACCGCCAGCGTCGACACCCCCACCGGGCCGCCACCGAAGCTGCGGGTCAGCACCGAGAGCACCGCCCGGTCCAGCCGGTCCAAACCCAGCTCGTCAACGTCGTAAATCTCCAACGCAGACTTGGCCACATCGCGGGTGATCACCCCGTCGGCGCGCACCTCGGCGAAATCGCGCACCCGGCGCAGCAGCCGGTTGGCGATGCGCGGGGTGCCCCGGGAGCGGCGGGCGATCTCCGCACCCGCGTCGGCGCCCAGCTCGATCCCCAAAATCCCCGCCGAGCGGGCCAGCACCCGCTCCAGCTCGGCGGGCTCGTAGAAATCCATGTGCGCGGTGAACCCGAACCGGTCCCGCAGCGGGCCGGTCAGCGCCCCCGACCGGGTGGTGGCCCCCACCAGCGTGAACGGCGCCACCTCCAGCGGAATCGACGTCGCTCCGGGCCCTTTGCCCACCACGACGTCGACCCGGAAGTCCTCCATCGCCAAATACAGCATCTCCTCGGCGGGCCGGGCGATGCGGTGGATCTCGTCGATGAACAACACGTCGTGCTCGACCAGGTTGGACAGCATCGCCGCGAGATCCCCGGCGCGTTCCAGCGCCGGCCCGGACGTGACCCGCAGCGACGATCCCAGTTCGGCGGCGATGATCATCGCCAGCGACGTCTTGCCCAACCCCGGCGGACCCGACAACAAGATGTGGTCCGGGGTGCCGCCCCGGTTTTTGGCGCCCTCGATCACCAGCTGCAGCTGCTCCCGCACCCGGGACTGGCCGATGAACTCGCGCAGCGAACGCGGCCGCAGACTGGCGTCGACGTCGCCCTCCCCGACGGTCAACGCCGGGGTGACCTCCCGCTCGTCGGGCTCGCTCACGTCGTCGTCCCCAGCAGCGCCAGCGCCGCGCGCAGCGCAGCAGCGGTGCCCACGTCGGGGTCGCCGGCCAGCACCGTGGCGGTGGCCTGCTCGGCCTGCTTAACCGCGAAACCCAGCCCGACGAGGGCTTCCACCACCGGGCCGCGCACCGAGTGGCCGTTCACCGTCGCACTCGGCGCCGCCCCGGCCCTGTCGCGCAGCTCCAGCACCATCCGCTCGGCGCCCCGGCGGCCGATGCCGGGCACCCGGGTCAACGCGGTGACGTCGCCATCGGCCAGCGCCCGGCGCAACGCCGGCGCGTCGTAGACCGCCAGGGCGGCCAACGCGATCTTGGGCCCGACCCCAGAGACCCCCAGCAGCATGAGGAACACGTCGCGGGTCTCGGCGTCGGGGAAACCGTAGAGCGTCATCGAATCCTCGCGCACGATCATCGCGGTGACCAGCCGAGCCGTGCTGCCGCGGCGCAATGTGGCCAGCGTCGACGGGGTGGCCATCAGCTTGTATCCCACCCCGGCGGCCTCGATCACCGCGTGGTCCAGCGCCACCTCGAGCACCTCCCCGCGCACCGAGGCGATCATCGGGCGGCCTTCCGGGCGGCCTCGGCTTGGGCTTCGGCTTGGGCTTCGGCGGAGGCCAGCCGCGCGATCATCGGCGCCCGCCAGCAGTGACAGATCGCCAGTGCCAGCGCGTCGGCGGCATCGGCCGGGGTCGGCTTTTGCTGCAACCCCAGGATGCGGGTGACCATCGCGGCGACCTGCGCCTTGCCCGCGCCGCCGTTACCGGTGACCGCGGCCTTGACCTCCGAGGGGGTGTGAAAGTGCACGTCGATGCCGCGTTTGGCGGCCGCCAGCGCGATCACCCCGCCGGCCTGGGCGGTGCCCATCACCGTGGTCACGTTCTGCTGGGAGAACACCCGCTCGATGGCCAGCACGTCGGGATGATGGGTATCTAGCCAATGTTCGACGTGCTCGCTGATCGTCAGCAGCCGGCGCGGCAACCCGACATCGGCCGGGGTGCGCACCACCTCGACGTCCAGCGCGACGATCTGCCGCCCGCGGCCGCTGTCGACCACCGATAACCCGCAGCGGGTCAGCCCCGGGTCCACACCCATCACCCGCACCTCACCACTCCCTCGACCACTCCCTCGCTGCCGAACGATTGTTCGAGATGCTACTGGCGCGGTCCGACACCCGCCGGTAGGACACGCCCCCGGGCGCCGATCTTGCCGGTCAACGCTGGACGTCGGGAGTCGCGCGGGCGGTTCGGCTCCCCGGGGTGACGGTTTTCACGGTGGCGCGGCGGTGTTCGGGCCACAGCGGATCGGGGTCGGGGTAGCGCCCGGCGGGTCCGATCCGTCCACAAGCCCTTTAGTCGGTTGCGGTGGAATGAATTTCGGCATCGGGCCCACTAGCGCCAGGGGTGATGGTACGGTAGCGCTTGCGTCGCCGCCGTAGCGGTTATGATGCCGTGCGGGTCAAGACCCGCTCCGGTGCCCAGCTGTCCGGCGCGGAGGCCGACTCGGGCCAGAAATTTTCCGGGTTTTTCGCCTGATTCTGTTTCCTTGATGTCACTTAGGCGGTAGCTTAGCTTCTGCCTTGATTTCAGTGAGACTGTCCCTTAGTCTCCCCTGAGATCAGTCACGTCTACGTCCTATGCGGAGGGGTTAACAACCATGTCGAGTCAGCACTCAAACAAGAATCGGCGTTCGGGTAAGAACAACGCCCGGCGTCGGCTAAGCCGGATCGCTGGCCTCGGCAGTGGTGCCGGGGCGTTTTTGGCGTTGGGCCTGGGTCCGCTGGCGGCCGCACCGAGCGCGCACGCCGATCCGCTGATGGACCTGATCGACTTGCTCATCGACCCGATCACCAGCTCGATGTCGGCGATCAACCCGGCTGACTTGTTCGACCCCGCCGCGTTGGACGCGGCGCTGTCCAGCGGCTGGACCACCATGGTGTCCGACCTGTCCAACGTGGGCACCAGCTTCACCGCGTTGACCGCGCTGCCCGACACCGGCAACGCCGCGGCCACGGTCGACCCGCTGAACTCCGTCGTGCAGGGCCTTGAGCAGGACTGGATCACCAGCTCACTGGGTCAGCAGGTCGACGGCACGCTCAACGGCATGGCGGCGCAATCCAACTCCGGCTTGTTCGGCGACAGCTGCGGTCTGATCTGCAACGGCGCCAACGGCACCCCGGACGGGACGCTGGCCCAGGCCGACGGCCAGGACGGCGGACTGCTGTTCGGTAACGGTGGTAACGGCGCGACGGATGCGGCCGGCCAGGGCGGTAACGGCGGCGACGCCGGCTGGTTCGGCGACGGTGGTAACGGCGGGGCCGGCGCCGACGGCGGCGACGGCGGGGCCGGCGGCACCAGCGGTCTGTTCTTCGGCAACGGCGGCGACGGCGGCGCCGGCGGCGCAGGTGTCGCCGGTGAGACCGGTGCCGCCGGTGAGATGGGCACAGTCGGCGGCAACGGCGGGGCCGCCGGCAACGGCGGCGGTATGGGCACGTTCGATCTATTCGGCCACGACGTCACGCTGAACCTGTTCGGCACCGGCGGCGCCGGCGGCGACGGCGGGGGCGGGGGGGCCGGCGGGGGCGGCGGGGGCGGGGCCCCCCGCGCGGCCGGGGGGGGCGGGGGGGGCGGCGGGCCGGGGGGGGA
>Ga0078972_1006565_pt1 | contig 27324 bp, 29 predicted proteins | sample YelNatPaOPGAMG01_FD_67568 | JGI IMG/M metagenome (GOLD analysis project Ga0078972, IMG submission 67568) | Hot spring thermophilic microbial communities from Obsidian Pool, Yellowstone National Park, USA - OP-RAMG-01 (SPADES assembly) (version 2) | ecosystem: Environmental > Aquatic > Thermal...
GCTAATCGCCTTAAATCTGAAACTATCTGTTCTTCTTCGGGCACTTTAATGTCTATGCCCACCTCATCCTTTGGAATAGCCTTTCTAAGGCTGTCAAGAAACTCCTTAAACTCTCGATTCGGGTTGTTAATCTCCAAGCATTTAAACCAAGCCCGCATAGCACGATTCAAATGGTGCCTCTGCCCAGCGGTTAAGGGCGAGAAAATCCGCATAACATCCAAAGGCGCAGTTATGGGCTGCCGGACAAGCCTGTCCAAATAGTTAAGCATGTTCCTCGCGTTGGCAGGTTCATAACGCTTAAACTCCAGATACTGCAGAAACAAGCTTCTTGTTTTAGGCCAGCTTAAAACAAAACCAGCGTCTTCGCCTTCGCCGACTCCAGCCGCCAAACCGCTCAAGGCTTCGCAAGGTTGCTCCACGCGCCTCATCAACTGTTCAAGCCTGTCCTCGTCCTCGAGGCTTTCAGCTAAACCTTTTAAAGCCTTACGCTGCTCTTCCACGCGCTTTTTTAATTCGTCTATTCGTTCTTCGGCCATAGGACGGTCCTCGCCATGTATCTGGGACGGTCCCAGGACGGTCCCGTAGGCCAGTGAACAGGTCAGCCCGTAAAGGGCTGCTTTTGCTGAAAGCGGCATATTTTTGGCGGGTCCGGTGGGATTCATACCCAAATGGGTTCAAGTCCAATTTAAAAACTCTTACAGCCATTTCACTCTATTGCTTGTCGAGCTAAAGCCCTTGAAACAAAGGTGTCCGTCATCTTAATTAGATCTTTCGTCTTGGTAACTCTTTCCGCGGATCTCCTTTTTATTAACTAAGGGATTTTAATAATGCCGGATTTATAAACTCCATTCTTTGAGAATCTTCTCAACTATAACAGAGTTTCTTATGAATTCTGGATACCGCTCATAGACATACTTTAGTAATTCTAGAAGAGGCATGTCATTAAATGGTCTTAATTTTTGCAGTTTTTGTAGCGTATCAGGCGACAAATCCTCTAACGCTTCTTGAATTAGATTTTCTCCTTTTGTTGTCAACGAAAATTCGTAGGAGATTTTCTCATCTTCTGAAAATTCGTTTTTTAAGGTTTCCTTTTTTATACTAATGAATCCTTTTTTTTCCAATTCTTCCACATCTGCGATAATTTCCTTAGAAAATGGACCATAGTTTCCAGCTTCGAATCTAAAATAATTTCCTTTTCTCATTCCAATTTCCCTTCGCAGTAGAAATAACAATTTTATTAAACGAGTTCTTCCGCGTACAGATTTTAAAACATGCAATATTAAGATTATCCATTTTTGCCTATAAATCCTTAATGATGGTAATTTGACAACGTTAGTCTCTAGCAGAGATTGAATTATTTTTCTCCCGTTATCTGTTATTCGTATAAATCGCTTATTGTGAGGGATTTTACCAAATTCCTCACCTGTTAGGTACTCTTCTGCAATAAGATCGGCATTCATAAGCTCATCAATTCGTTTATTAATAGTTGTATAACTTCCTCCTACAATTTCTTGAATTTCGGATACACTTTTTCCTCCGCCATAAAGCGCAAGTAGAATTTGAATAGCTTTTCTTTTTGATATTACATTTATTAATGACATTCCAACTCCTCGAAAAATATTTATATTGCATCAGAAGAATTAAACATTATGCTTTACGTAAAATGTAAAACAAACTTTAATATTGCACCATCATCAAAATTTCAGCTTACCTTCATATCAGTCTACATTCCAAAGGGATAAAAATGCCAATACCTAGAAAGGAAGTTATAAAATTTTTTAGAAAAAATAACTTGCGTCATGGGGGCTTACTAGCTAATCCAAGCGTCGACAGTGATTATAAATTTATCGATATTTTCTCTGACGAGTTACCAATCTACACCAAACAAGAGTTTGATATAGCAGAAAGCATCGCAAGAAAGTATAATCTTAAGTTGAGTTTCCAAGACTTCTCTCCGGGTGAGGGAATGGGCAAAGGAGCGGAACCATATTATGAACCAGTGTTTATAGCTACATGCACGTCTCCGGATGAACTCAGATGTGCGTATGAAAAAATAATAAATGCAACAAAGGAACTCCAAAATAAATTAAAAACTATTCATAGAGGAAATTTTGCGTAGTTTTCTTTAAGGTAAGTACATGCCCAAAAAATACAACCAATTATATTCAACACTTGTTCAAATAATATCTCTTCATGATAATGGCATTTGAAGTATGGAATATTGACTAATCCGTTCGACCAGTCGATAAATGTTATCAATGGATATTCGTTCATTATTTTTGGATCGAAACTCCTGCTGACATAATCGGTTAACGTGCGAATCTTAAAATCATTTTTTTCACAGATAGGAACTACTTTTTCTTTTATTATCGAGAATAATCGATAATCTCCTCCTCCCTTTCCTTCAGCAGTGTAAGGAACAAAGAGAGCGTGCGGCAAAAAATTCTCATTGTCTTCCGGATATTCTTTGATGTCAGCTCCATTCACCCCATCACATAGTATAGTGATCACATCATGTCTGCAAAATCGCCTATATGTTGGTAAAATTAGTCTCGCCCATGACGTATCCCTTGGAAAACCTTCTTCGTCTCCGGATAAGATCGCTTTTATTGGCATATGCTTAGACAAAAAGCGCAAGGCATAAAGAACTGAGACTACTCCAACTCTGTCATCCAAAGCTTTAGAAGCTATAACCGATTGTGGCCCAACATATCCCTTGATTTCCATATAATTTTGGGTTACAACATCACCTGGCAAAACCTGTTCAGGTTTTTCAGCTTTCAGCAGATACCGCCAATTCTCTATCTGCACCGAACCATCTCTTCCGATCTTTCTTATTTCTTCAGCGTAAAGTTTGCCATCACAAATTGATTGAAGTTCGCCATTACGCAGGCCTAAAACTTTTGCCTCTCTGTGAATAAAGTCCCGTGTAGGTGGACTACACAAGGGATAGAGAACTTTGTTATCATCTCTTATTTTATTAGTAACAAGAAAAGTGATTTCATCTAAGTGAGCCCCAAGAACTATTGGGATATTTCGTATATCTTCTTCAGCAGCATTATTCAAATCAAGCCCTCCAATAAGCACTATGTTTCCATGATCTTCCACTAATTTTATGTCACATTCTTTCTCAAATTTTCCAATAATCTCTTTGATCTTCTTCGTCATAGGATATTCTTTAATGCCTTTCTCTTTGTTTTCCAGCGTTCTTGCGCAAGAGAAACTCGGACCTGGGGTTTTTAGAAGCTCGATTAAAGTATTATATATCTCCTCGCTATAATCCCGAATATCTTCAAAGCGCATGCCTACATCCATTTTTAATTACCACATTATTGTCTTGTCGAACACTCTCTTAAAAAGTCTTATTTGAATTCTTTTTAACCTTTTGTAGGTTCAGATATTTTTAATAGCAAATACGAGAGAATTTACAGCAAAAACTAATAATCAGGTTTTACATAAACAAAATAAAATATGAACGTCGTTCTTTTATATCATGTGAGGATAATATCCATTGTCATGAACATTTCTTTATTTCTACAATGGATTAAAAACCAAAAATTCATATGATTTTGAAACTTTCAATAATAAATAGGTCCAGGTAATTGCCGCGCAAACTAAGCTCATAACGGAAAAAGTCCACAGTTAAAACTTATTTTAATCCTTTTATTTATTAGAGGATTTTAAATAAAGAGTGAGCGGATTATAGCTTACCTCAATGTAGTTGAGTAAAGATAGGATTGCGCAGATTATTTGACTATGAATATAGGGTTGATGATCTCTTGAAACATAATATCCATTGGTAGCCAGTATATTCCAGACATGCTCGAACTGTGAACGTGGAACCTTTCTAATTTTTCCGGTTTTTTCGGATTTTACTTTGATATGATCCCTTTCTATGCCAATTATGTTGTTGCTCACTTTTTGAACTAAGGTTTCTACTGAATTTTTGTTTGATAAAACGACTTGTATGTCTTTCCAAAGTTCATCGAAGGGCTTATGCAAACACATTGTTTGTCATCTCCAACCAGGATCAAATACAATTGCATAATTTTGCACGCGTCTCACACTTTCATTGTTAGTTGCTAATCTAAAATCGGTGAGTTCACGTTCCGGCTTTAAATCACGGATTTCTCTAATTAAAATAGCATAGTAAATCTGGCCTTTATCCCAATAATGCTGTAGGTAAGATAGCCGAGGTTCAGGAATGTATTCCTTAACCTCGTTAAGATCAAGTTCTCCCCATCTTTTAATGTATTCAATTTCAATCCAATACTTGACTTTCCCGACAGGCTTCGAAATGTAGAAGTATCCTGAATGAATTTCTGGATATTTCCAAGGTATATCACGTCGCCCCATAGGGATGAGGTCCCAAAAAACTCCTCCATGTCGAGTCAAATGCTCTTTGTGAAACTCTACATCACCCAGTTCTTTTGTTGTACGATCTGGTGCAATAATATAATCCCTAAACGGATTAGCAGCAATAATAACAGCTTTATTCAAGTACGGCATTACTTTCCCCCGAGCAATATTGTCGATACAGCTATAAGACCTATTCCTAATAAAATTTAGGTATGTTAAAAAATTCAATTATAGGTTTATTTCTGATTTCTGCAACAGATTTAAACGCCAAAAGATTCATATGATTTCAAAGTTTCTATTAAGGAATAGGTTACGCAATTGCCTCGCGAAGATATTTATGAAACTTTAAGGCGATATGAATTTAACAAAACTGAACCCGAAACATTAGCGAGCTTGGTTCAACAAGCAATTAAAACCGGTGATGGAATAAAAAGTGAGCTAAAAAGGTTCAAAGAAATAAGCGAAAAGTTATTCAAAATTTTAGCAAATAAACAGGTCATAAAATCTTTTGATCCATCCAAAATGAGGGATTTGGAGGCTTTTAAGAACATGTATACTGTTGGAGTGGATGGTAGCCTTCAACCCGTTGAGGGATTTGGAGGCTTTTGGTTTGTGCCGACAAGTTGCGCAATAGTTACGTTTAAAAATGGTATAAAATCTCAGCCTGAGGTCAATGTTAGTGCTACTATAGAGAGAATTAAGGAATTTGAGTATTACGGTATTGGGAGTGAAGCCATTAACAGAATGATGGTAGCCGAAACAAAAGCGATTATGGAGTGGGCAGAAAAACAGGATACTTCTACTAAAAGTATAGTATTTATTGATGGCCCAATAGTGGACCCGCCATATCTTGTAGAGGAAAAGTATGTTAAATATCGGTGTGAGGCTTTAACTAAATGCCTTAAAAAAGGCGTTTTATTTATAGGGTGTGTAAAAAGGATGAAGGCACGATTTTTAATAGACTTTATAGCAAACACAGTCTTATCAAGCGAAACTGACAAGAACTTAATAAATAATTTTGCATGGGATTCCCATATGGTTACTGCCATCTTTTCAAAATGCACAATCTCCGGAATCACGGAAATACTTAGCACAATTCCCGTTGATATAAGCCAAATAGATAGTGCCTATAAAGCATATCATGATGCCGGTGTTACAATCTATTCATTTTATATGCAAAAAGACCCGTCATCTAAACCGTTGAGACTAGATTTTCCATTAATTAAAGATCAAAAAGAAGATATTATGGCATATGCCGAAAAAATTTTGAAAGCCGTTTACGCATGGTCTTATCCGGGTATAGATATCCCTCTTCCAGTTTTTCTTGCACATAATAAATGCGAAGTTAGGAAGGGCTGTGCAGAGATATTATACAGTGAGATAATCACTAGATCTACAAGTACTGATCCTTTTGAAAATTTAATGAATGAAAAACTGAGGGGATAAACCATATGGCAGAGACTAACCCTATAGGGCTTGTATTAACAGGCTCAACCACCCAAAAAGCGTCATGCCAGTTGTTTCAATCAGCGGAAAAGGGCAAAATTCGAGAAGGCAAATTTCTAATAGTCAAAAGTGAGCCGGGAAATAGACGTATTCTCGCACGTGTAGCAAGTATAATTCCGCAAAACGAATTCTTTACCGAAGGAGATGCTTGGACAGAGGCGCGGAGAAAGCAGATCGAGATTCCAGGACAGCTTGCAAGACAATATGAAATCTGTGAACTCGATTTATTGGCCGAGATGCCTGGCGCTAAACCTCTTTCAATACCTCCTTATCCAAATGATAAAGTTTATGAAATGAAATTACCCGAACAAGCACAAGAGATTTTTGGTATTCCAAGTAAAAGCGAGGGAATAATGTGGTATGGTACGTTAGTAGGCTATGAAAATGCACCGATACCACTTAACATCGAAAATATCACGATGCATATTGGCGTTTTTGGCACAACAGGGAGTGGAAAATCATACGATACAGGGGCGTTAATAGAACAGCTAGTTCAGATTTACGACCGTGAAGACAGAATTTTGTCATTTCCAATTCTGATAATTGATGCTAATGGAGACTACCTAGATTACGTTAATTATTTTGAAAAAGAGAAAAAATTTGGAGCAACAGCAGCTGTTACAAGATATGTTTTTCCAACATCACCTGAGCTGAGCAGACAAGGAGTGAAACCCATAGCATTAGACCTAAATCTGATGTCCAAAAGGGAACTTGCGGAAGCTATAATCCTTTATTATTCTGGTGGAGAAAAGAATGAGCTCCAAATAAATGCACTTGAAAAGTTGATTGCTTATATGGAAGATAGTTCATTTATATCAGAAGGAAATTACCAAAGTATCTTTACCGACGAGGAAAAATTTGAAAAAGCCAAAGAAACTCTTAAAGATCTTGGGCTTCATGCTGCTACTGTCGCTGCAGTCTTAAGAGCACTCGAAAAATTTTACGATATCGAACAAGACTATTATCTTTTATCGCAAGAACCTAAATTGGACAGGAACTTTATTGATAAATTAACCAAAAATAGAGAGATTGCCATCGTTGACTTTTCAGCGGGTGGAGCGCCTGGAGTTGCACCACCTTTAAAACAATTCGTAATGTCCTATTTAGCGTCGGTGCTTTTCCGCGTGTTTACCGAGTACAAAATGGAAGGAAAAGAGCGATACATGTTGTGGATTATTGAAGAAGCACAAAATTATTGTCCAAACTTAGCAACTTATAATATCGGATACAGCTTAGCCAGAGAGAAATTAGCAGCAATAGCCACTCAAGGAAGGAAATTTGGCTTAAGTTTGTGCCTAATTTCTCAACGTCCCTCTTTTGTAGATCAAGTTGTTTTATCGATGTGCAATACTTTCTTTATTCACAGAATATCTCCTGAAGATGTCCCATTTGTTAAGAGAGCCACGGGTGGATTGCCAAGTTCGTTAGAAAGGCGTTTAACAACGTTAGAGAATGGCGAACTCGTTATAAGTGGACAGATGTTAACGTTACCGTTTCCCATGCTGATTCGAGTGCCTCCAAGAGTCGTTCCTCAGACCACAGGAAAAACTAACGTTTTAGGTTCATTAAGGAGGTTAGCAGAAGAATGAAGCAAAAATCTACCACGGATGACAACTTCACTGAAATCTATATGAGACTCCCACTCGGCCCTGGTGTTCCATCACCTAGCTTAACCGGATTTGACTTTGCGCCAATCGAAAGTCGAAAACCTGTTGAGAAAGATTTGAGAGATTTCATTAATTTTTGCAGAAGAGATGCCACATCATTAAATGTCAAGATAATAAAAGCAGAGTGGGGTGAAGGAAAAACAGACGCATATGAAAGATACATTCTTCCAGAAATTGAGAAAAAAGGTGATGCTTGTTATTTTGTTTCTACATCCACCTTAATTGACAAAATAAAGAGATTCGATGCAATTTTTCCTACAACCAAGTATGTTACTAGTTCCAAGTTTCTGGCTTCTCTATTCGTAGCTATAATCGATGAAGCTTACTCGCAGGGAATAAACATTACGACTTTTCCAAACCCATCAAAATTCCAAAATGATCCTCTTGGCTTCATTGAGAAATCTCTTAGGAACCACGTAGAAAAGGGATTAAAGAAAATCTTTGTATTCATTGATGAATTTGAAGAACTTTTAATTCATGAACCAGAAGTTCAAAGACAGATAATTTCAGGGATTAAAGAATTAGTAAATGGACAGCTTGGTTTAATTCATGAAAATGGTGAATACTCCGGTATATTACATTTCTTCATAGCATGCACTCCATACGCGTATAATAGGATAATGGACAGCATCGAGTTAGGACAAATGACGGGTTCAGTAAAATCTCGATTTACTACAACCACTCTCCCAGAAATAGGTAAAAAAGAGGCTTTACAATTTCTTGTTGATTTAACGCGCTTTTGTTATAAGGGGCGTATACCCGACGTCTTTCCATTTCGCACTTCAGGTCCTTTAAATGGAATTTATACTATATCACATGGAAATCTAAGGGAGATGATAAAACTCTTTGTAAAATTGATGTCAACGGCTGCCGATGAAAAAGAAAAGAGATTACGAATTATAGATTATGAACATTTCTTGGATGCGTTAAGAGACGAAGAAATTGCGATTTATGGAGCCGCTGGAAGAGCAATTGATGTTGAATTATTTGATAGGATAATTGCAAGCATGAATAATTGGAAAAGAGGAGAGGAATGTAAAAAAGTTTTATGTTTGCTTATAGGTGAACTAAAACCTTTCAGTTTAAATGAAATTGCCAGAAGAGTAAAAGTTCCTCCAGATGACGTCCACGAACTTGTGGCTAAGATTAATGATGAATTGAGAAAAATGGGCATAGAAAAGACTATCACCCCACTTATGCCTCTATACAATGATAAGACTTTTGAAACTGTTAAAGGTAGACTTAATGTTGCCCAAAATCAAATTATTGTCGGAGAAAGCCAAATACCGCTAAAAAGATTTGAAGAGAAGTTAACCTTTTATGACGTGCAAAAAGATGGGACAATTGTAGGTTTTGCTTTCCTTCCCAAAGAAATCAAAGACTTACATTTGATGTTTGAAGAATTAACTGAAGATGAAGCAGAAAATCTCTACAGGTCTATTTACGATCTTTTTGACCTTATAGGTAGTAACCGTTATTATGTTCTTTCTCAAGAGTTTGCTAATCAGATTTTTCCATCACCTATATGGTTGTTAATGGATTTTGTAAAGGATAGAACAAAAAGAATGGATTTATGGCGTAAAGCAAGCAAAGAGTTTGTAGAATCCTTGAAGGAATTAAAAGAAGGAGTGCTGGATTTAATAGAACACGCAAATCTCGGAAAATTTGAACCCTTGACAGAAAGAGGCCCTAAACATTATAAATTCTATTTTAAACTGCCCCCTGATAAAACAATTGAAGTTTATGCTTATGTTCATGTTAGCACAGGAAGTATAACAGCTCAAGATATCTCTGAAATCAGTAAGGACATACGGGCTTATAGACCGAATTTAATAATACTTATTTATACCGGCGAAGTTGAAGCGATTCTCCCTTCCTCATTAGACGGCATCGAAAATGCGTTTTTACAATTACATTTTAGAAAATTGCGCGCTTTACAATTGATTGTAGCGCAACTCGCTAAAAAAGAAGGCGTTGTCGATGAAAGAATTTTAGAAGCAAGATTAAGAGAAATAATGGACGAAGCAGAAGTAAGAGAAAGACTCTTTGAATGTTATAATAAATGCAAGACTGCAGGGATTGTGGTTGACGATCTATATACTTACTATGCAGAGAGCGGCAGCAAGCTTGCAGGAATACTAAAATATTACATCAACTTTTTGGGCTCTCAAAAAACTTCAGCAGATATTTTCTCAGACTACGAGAAAACTCTTAAGAAGATAAAATTCTTCGGAGACAAAGAAGTGCCTTTTGCACCGGTTGATATCGAATCCGAAGGAGAATTTGTAAAATATGAAGATGAATTAATAAAAAATGGTTTCATAACTAAACACAGCAACCTCACGGTGTATGTGGAACAAACGCCAATCGAAAAACGGTTAATTGCTATAATAAAAAAATATCCTAAAATGCCTCTCTCTCAATTAAGAAAATATTTCATTAATGCTGCTCAAGCTGAGAATATTTTGGAGAAAGTTTATCTTCCTTTATTGGAACATAAGGGTTTAATTGAGATTAAAGACGATGAAGTTTTAGCGGTAGACCTTAACGAACGTAAGAGGCGACTTGAAGAAAATTTTGCAAACTATAAAATTAGTTTAAAAAGTAAACCGCCACATTGGAGAAGCTTCGCAAAAATTTGCGTTTCAAAAGGTGGCAAAGGAGGAGAAAGAGAAATGACAATAATAGATTTGGATTTCTTCGATCAATTAATCCAGCAAGTTATAGAAACAATCGAGGCTGAACATGATGAAAGTGTAATTTGTCAAAAAATCAAGTTAGCGACACTACTTCTCGATTATTACTACCAAAATCTGGAGCCAAAAGTAGAAACGGCCTACAAAGCTTCATTAGAACTTAGAAAAAGATGCGATGAAGAAGTTGAAAACGTCAGAACGGCGTTGGATAAAGTCCTAAATGCTTATAATTCATATTGTGCAACAAGGACGTATTCTCTTCCGAATATCGAAGAATTTGATAAACTTTCTGAAATTATAGGAAGATTTTACAAAACTTTTGAGACAATATTCACATTGGGAGAGTTACACGAAATATACAAAGGATTTCGTTGGGATGAGTTTCATTTTCGTGCACGCGAACCTTCAGAAGCACATTTCTTTAATCTAAAGTATGCAAAGTTAGAGAAAATTTACAAAGAATTTAGCGACATATCAAATTTTTTGAATACTGAGTGCCAAACTATTGAAAGATCCCTAACCGAAGCAGAAGAGTTACGGAAACAAATTCAAAAAGAAATAGCTAGATATGCTATTCCAAGCAAGTACGCTATATCCTTTAAAATTATGGAATTACTGCAAAAGTATCAGTCAAAACCTTTGGAGGCACAAAGCGCCCTTCCAAAAATTAAGATCAACATTATAAAAGAATTTTTTACGACCCTTACAAAGCAATTAAACAAAGATCAGAACAAAGTACAGCAGATTCTTTCTAAAGTGGATTCCATTAAAAAATCAGAAAAGAATTTCCTTGAAAGTAATCTAAAAGAACGTTTTGAAGTTGCGAAAGATTTTTTTGTTGGCGCTTACGAGAAAGAATTTGGAAGAATAACTGAAGCTATTAACACCGCGTTTGAAAATTACGCAAGCCAGCTTTCACTTGTAAATAATCAATCTGCAGCGTCACTAGATGACCTTTTTAATCTTGTAGACTCGACAGAAAAGAGATTTAGAGATGTTATTGATGTTAAATATGATGAGGCTGAAGAGATTATTAAATCGATTTTCGAAGATGCCAAACTTGCTCTTTCTTCGATTAGAAGTGAAATAAAAGATTTCCTTACCATACTTAAAAAAGGTCTTGGAGAGAATGCCCATCAGATATGTAATAGATATTCCGAAGAATTTGACACTGAAATCGAAATCACAATTGGTGCGATTAAAACCGTTAAAGAAGGGGGAAAGACTGCCTATAATTGGAGGGATAGGCTAAAACAACTGGCTACGTTACGTGATAACTTATTTAAGGATTTGAAGCCAATACTTCCGGAAGAACAAGGAACCTTATTGCTAGAGGTGGTGCGTATTTTACAAGAGAAAGGGACAAAATGGATAGACATGATTCTACTTAAATCAGAACTGAAAGAACGACTGGGACTTAGTGAGGATAGGACGGATATCTTGCTGAAGGATCTGGCAAAAATGAATTTACTAAAGGAAGGCGCCTCTCTCCCGGTATAGCGTGGGATTTGTATAATCTCATTAAAATCTTCAGAACCTAAAGACCAAATACTTTATGAGAAAATGAAAGAATTTGTCATAGTTGCGGTAAATTTATTAAATAGCTTATTTAAAGAAGGAAAAACAATTCCTGTAACCAGCAGATATCAATCTTATATATCTAATGGAAAATTTGTGCGCGGAAAACGTTTTTTACACCCACTTTTTGATGTATTTATCCTAGCAAATCATGATTTGCTCACAGAATTAAACGAGTTCAAAAACTGCATAAACTACTGTAAGCAAAGTGAAACCTTTCAAAAACACCTTTTGCAATTAAATAGTTCAATTAGGGACTCAAAAGAAAGCATAGAAACATACCTTAAAAATGAGTATCTTTTCCCAATTTTAGCAAAGCTTTTGCACTCGGTAGGAGGTCTTAGTTATGATAAAGACGCATTTGATGCGCTTTACTATCAGATGGAATTGCATCTTGACTCAAAGTTTATGCATCTAATCGCTTTAGTGCCGATCAAGAACTTTGAACTACTTGGGAAAGAAGAAGTTGTTTTCGATGAAACTGCTAAAGTGTCTGTAATTGAAAATCGAGAATTGAATCTTTTAATTGACTCTGGAAATGTAAATCTTGAGATGATTGAAACGCTGCCACCATATGCTTTGAAAATTGATTTTTGGGCAGAAAAGAGTTCACCAATTGAACATCAAATTCCTTCCAAGGAAATACAAAACGTTTTCCGTGCCTTTAGAATATCTAAGAAAGGTGCTTTATGGTTTGATCATATTTACTGTATTCCTTTGTCATGGGAGCCGACTAGATCTTTATCAATTTTCTTAAATCAAATCGCTCAAGGTTTCAAGTATGTTCTGGCTCAAGGAGAAGAAAACAATCTGTTACTAATATGGAAAAATCTTAATGATATAAAACCTGAGAATCGATACATTGAGATAGCAGCTGAGAAATTTGACTATGCTACTTTCCGTCAAAGAACAGAGGATAAACTGGTGGATTACATTTCTGCGCTTGAAGCTTTACTTTTGGGAGCTGACGAGAAAGCTGAACTTGAATATAGGCTAGCATTACGATTAGCGACTTTAATAGGAGAGTCAGCTGACGAGAAAGTTTTCATAAGGCATATTCTCAAAGCTGCTTATGCACAAAGAAGTTGCATAGTCCATGGGAAAAAATTGAAACTAACCCAGATAGACGGCCAGAAACATTCTATAGAGGATTTGACCGCTTATCTTGAAAATTATACTAGAAGGGCTCTTCAGATTTTTATTAAAATGACAACTCAAAAAATTACTCAAGAAGAGTTTCTAGACAGATTAGATGATGCGCTTCTAAAGTTTTCTGGAACGCCTTCTTTCTTATGAAGTCTGTTTTAATAATTTAACATAACGTACAACAGACTTACTCTACTGATTTTAGTCTTTAGACTTTCAAACAATTAGCATATTTAAGTAACGCTGCGAACGGTCCATTCGTGTTTTCATTATTTTCAGTGCAATAAAGGGTAACCCAAGCATTTAGAAGAGCACGTGCTTCAAAAGATTTTTCCAGACAACTCCAATCGTGCTCTTTTAAAATAGGGCATCCTATCTCTTCAATGCGTTGTCTATCTTCTTCGCATAAAAAGACAACGCCGAATTTTGCTTTTTTATTCGAGACATACCTTTCTCCCTTATTAGGGATCATTATCTTGCCGTGAGCTGCCTTTATTCTCCATGCTGCTGAATCAGTAGAGTTACATTTTAGAATTTTTAATATTGGAATAACTGTAGGGGCACCTAAGCCCATTACATGAAGATACGATTTATGGCGCTTTCTTATTTCGGCCATCAAATCAAGAGCTCTTTTTCTTCCATTTGAAAGGCCTTTTGTAGTTAATATTAATGGGACTAAACCGCCGATTGCTATATATTCTGGATTGTATTGTTTGTAGGCTTTGTATTCTCTTAGAGCTCGTTTAATATTCGGATGGACTATGGGAATGATGTGTTCTATCGCTTTTCTCAACTTTTCAAAATTTGAAATTGTGCGAAGTATTTTCTTTTCTGAATTTCTTGCTGAACTAGAAGGATAATCCAGTGAAAAATAGTAGTCAGCTTCAGCCATCTTGTAAACGTCGATAAGTTTGCTTATTTCTATGTCAATTCCATGCTTCATGGCTTGGAATCCGCCTGAATCTAGGAAAATGGTTCCATTATAGTTTAAGAATTCATGAAGCCCGCCTTTTGCTTGAATTTCTCTGTGTAAATTCTCGCTTTTAATAATCTCATAAGCGTTCACCATCAAAGCTGGAACTTTAAAATGCTCCCAGGGACGAGGTCTTCCTTTTAGGGGTGTCCCTAGAGCCACTAACAAACCATTCTATCTCCTGCACTTATTCTTTAACTCTTCAACAACTTTTAAGAGCTTTGGCAGTTGATACAAATTATAAGGCACGTAAATTGGCTCCAACACCTTCTCTGAAGCTTCACCAAATATTTCTTTATGATGATTAGGCACAAAAACAACGTGATGCTCATAAGCTTTAGAGGCATGTTTCTTCAGAAACATCCTTAACCGATTAACAAATTCCTCTCTTCCCTTTCTTCCTAAACGCTCTGGTGGAAAATCGTAATTAGCGGCGGGGAAAGTTGTTTCCAATTCTCGTGGGCATATTGCCAAAGGTTCTGAAATGATAAATTGCTGCACAAATTCATCCAAATCATGTTTTTTTAACATCCTAATAGTCTTCATGTGAATAAAGGATCGTGAAAAGGGCTTATGATGAGAACAACCAAAATACAAAGCAATAGGCTTACCGCAAGATTTCCAATTGTATAAGACATAACGGTAAAACCTCAAAACATGTTCATTAAAGAATAACTCGTCACCGCCATCTAAAATGATAATGCCTGGCTCGGGAAATGAAAATTGGCTGACTAGATGTGTCTTGTTCAAAATTTTCCCTCACAGGGGTAATCACATTTTAAAAAGCAGATTTAAAAAATTTTCTATTTGATGATACATATAGTAATTTACTTTTTTCGAATTTCCTAGAGAAGATTTAAAAGTGAACTCTGTTAAAGATGAGATTAATGAGACGATTGTTGTAATAGTGCTTATTAATCGACAAAAATAAAAACGAACACTACCGCTGAAAACAATGTTAATTTATAAAAGCAAAGTCTTTTAAAGAAAATTTACTTATATTTATGATCTGGCTACGTTTATTGGCGAGACCTTATGGGCGAAAGCTTATCACATATTGATCCCCTCCACGGAAGTGTTAATTTTGATCCGTGGGAATCTGAACTTTTAAATCTCCCTGAGTTACAGCGGCTTCGATATATAAAACAAACAGGATTAGCGTTTTTAGTGTATCCAGGAGCCAGACACACAGTTTTTGATCATGTTTTAGGTACTCTGTGTCTTGCAAAAAAGTATTTGCACTGTCTTGGAATAGATAACCAAGATGAGAAAATTTTACGTGCATCTATTCTTTTACGTGATGTAGGAAATGCGCCCCTAAGACACGTTTTATGGGACGTAGAGAGTTATATTCCAAAAGAAAAGCGGGAAACTTACGGAAGTGACCGTATAGTTCAAGAATCCAAACGGATTAAGGAAATTCTCGAAAAAAATGGATTAGAAGTAGAACACGTATGCAAGATGGTTAAATTAAAGGATGAGAATGGCGATAAGTGGCTACATAAGTTGCGACCTTTAGTTCATGGCCCCTTAAGTTTTAATCGCTTAGATTATTACTTGCGCGATGCATATTACGCTGGAATTAAAAGTGTTGGATTTGATCCGAGTAATATTTTAAAGAACATTGTTTTCCATGAAGGAAAGGGATTGGCATATAAAGAAGAGGCCGTTCCTTCCATTGAGAATGTTCTGCTATCACGTGTTAACTTATACCTCCAATTGTACTCCAATCCTGAAGTTGTGAAAGTGCAGAAAATGCTTGCGAGAGCAATTCAAATATCTATAGGTGAGAACTATGATGAATTTTACAAGCTCACATATGACGCCATTAAGGGTTTTCTATCAGACGAGGAATTTATGCGCCAATTAAAAGAGCGAGCGAGTGATAACAAAACTGCTATGCACATAATTCAATCAATTGAAAACGGGCAATTATATAAAACTCTGGATAAAATTTACCGATGGCCAGAATTACCTAACGAAACTCGGAAAAAGCTTAATGAATATTACCAGAATCCTCTAATGTGGAAAGACGCTGAACGAGAAGTAGCTTCCAGACTTGGAGTCGAATATGGACAAATTATAGTAGATATCGATAAGCCCACCGTTAAGGACATGATAGAAAAGATTTTTATAAAAAAGAATGATGCTATTGAACGCATAGACATGGTCTCACCTCTTATTGGTTCGCTTGAAGAAGAAGATGGGAAAAAATGCGGAATCATGGAAATGGAAAAAAGAAATTGGTTCTTTGGAGTTTACTATGATGAAACTGTAAAAAATTTCAGAAACAAAGAGAACCAGATTAGAAACGTGATAGAAAATGTATATAACATTTCATTACCTAAAAGGTGATAAGCTCTCGTGGTTTGGGATGACGTTTTTTATGAAGAAGTTAAATTAACAAAAATGGAAACTGAGTTAACTTTAACCCCTGAATTCAATCGAATTAAAGGGATCACTCAGCTGGGCTTAGTCTACTTAGCACCACAGTTTCCAAGTGCTCAACATACACGATATAATCATTCAATAGGAGTTTTACATCTTGCAAACAAAGCAGGAATTCATTTTTCTTTAAATGAAGAACAAATTACCGCATTAAGAATTGCTGCCCTCCTTCATGACATTGGACACGGACCTTTTTCTCATTTTTCAGAAAAAATTTTAGGTTGGCTGGGAGTTAATGTAAAGCATGAAGATGTTTCAGCTAGAATAATTAAAAAAAGTTCAAATATTGGAAAAATATGGCGGAAATATGCTAATCTTCCTAACAGGGACTTAATCGCAGACATAATTTCTAAGAAGCCAAGTGACTATCCTATTTTAAATAAGATTTTATCTAACGATATAGATATAGACAGAATAGATTATTTGTTGCGCGACTTAAAATTTACCGGGTTAGGATATTCACTTAATTGCGATAGACTAATTCATGGTTTGACTCCAATTGTATGTAACACAGATACGGCTATAAAAGAGGATTATACAACAGATGTAAATTCCTTACTTCTATCAAGAGTCTTATTACGTCAACACGTTTATTATGAACCTATACACAGAGCAGCTGAAGTGCTAATTTTTGATAGCCTCCAAAAAACGATGAAAGAAAAAGGAAATAGCACATTCAATAATTTAAAGCCAAATGAATTAGAACGCAAACTTTTTGAAATGAATGACGGTGCCTTTTTGTTTGAGCTAGGAAACGCCTCTAAAGAAAATCAACAATTAATTAAAGAAATTAAACAAGGCAAAGTGTATGACTTTCATCTCACCTTAAAATGGCGCCAATTATCGCCCTACCTTCAAGATGAGATTATAAACAACGAAAGCAAACCCTTTAAGGAGAACTTCAAGTTAAGTAATAAAATACGGCAAGGATTATCTGGTTATTTAAGAATAAACCAAGATGAAATCTTCGTTGATATTCCTAAACTTGAAAGATTAGAAGAGGCCTCTATGAAAGTTTTTACGGTCGATAATAAAATTATGAGGCTTGAAGATTTTTCTGCACTTGCTAGAAGCTTGAAAGATGTATATAGGGAAGTTTGGTCAATGCTAGTGTTTATACGTTCCAAACGAAAAGAAAAAATTAACTTCAAAAATATAGAGGAAAACATCCGTTCTTTCTTCTCAAGTTGGCGCGAGTAGGTGATGGAGAATGGTTTTGGATTTTCTAACAAGTAAAAAGGCTGTTGTTACATGGTCAGGTGGACTCGACTCAACCAGTTTAATTCCTTTCATGATGGAAGAATACAACTTAGAGATATTCCCAATATTTATTAATCGAAAACAAAAGAATTACGTGGCAGAAGCCAAAGCAGTAAGATACTTTACTCGTATTTTTTCTAGAAAATATGCCTCGACTTTTCATAAGCCTTTTGAAGTGAAAACTCTCATACCCCCGTTAGAATTTAAAAAGTATTTTCCTCAGACAGATGTTGAAAAAACCCATGCTTTACGAAACTCTGATATCGTTAATCAAGCAGTAAGGTATGCTTTAATTTTGGAAATAGAATTTATATTAGTCGGTTCAAACGTAAAAGATCAATTTAAGGATAATTCTCCTCTATACTGGCGAAAAAAGACAGATGAAATAAGGTATGGAACTGGAAATAATGAATTGCAAGTAATAGCCCCATTCCAAGAATTAGGATGGGACAAAAAAGACATGATTCTATGGTGTTACAATCATAATATTCCTATTGAAAAATCTTGGAGTTGTTGGGAGGCTCTGGATAAGCACTGCGGTATTTGCCCTCCTTGCAAGAGAAGGAAAGAAGCATTTAATGAAGCACACGTAAAAGATCTGACCATTTATTTAGAACAATAAATCGACGCTTTTCGATCTTAAATACCTTTAGTGGGGCACTTAGTATGCAATTCTTATTATGGGGATAGCAATTAAAACTCCACCTAGGGTTCCAACAATTCTTTCATAAATCATTAATGGTAATATGCCGACAAACGCTTGCCAAGGCAACCCTAACAAGTACACGGCGAAAATCATCATCATCCCTTGTTCGCACATAGTGGAGATAAAGGTGTATAAAGGCACTTCTAAAATTGTAGGAGTTGCCTTTTTAAAAGCAACAATCAAAGCCATAAGCATCGCTATTAAATGAGGCACAATAAAGTAAGGGAAAGGAAAATTATTCACAAGATAAGCAGAGATAGCAGCTACCAGAAAGGATACCGCCGCTAACGCGCCAAGTTTTCCTTTGTGACATGCTAAGCTTCCAAAAGTTGAACCAGCAACGGGCAATATGATTGTGTATGGACCAAACATTGCCTGAAAAGGTGCTACATAAAAGGCGATAATGCCGCCAAATAACGAAGAGAGAAATGCTTCTAGTGGTGCGAGTAATATAGCTATGACCGGAGTTATTATTAAGTTCAGAGCTAAAAAGCTTGGTGCTCCAATAAAGACGCTGATGGGTACTAAACTTAAAACAGCATAAAGGGCAGCAAAAACACTAATTCTCGCAATTCTCAAAGCCTCAATTCTCATGTCTATTTCACTCTCCCCGCCAACAAGTCTTCATAAACTTTTCGCATGTAAAAAATTCCTATGGCTGTCTCTTCTTTCAAACCACAACCACATACTTTGCATTCAGGGCAGATAAGCCACCCACACTTTGCACAAACCTTAGCTTCCGTCACACTAAACTTTTCACCACATTTAAAGCAATACACATAAGGTTTCGCAAAGAACTCCAAAAAATTCTCAACCAGACGAGAGATAGGGATATGCTTCTGATCCGCCATTAATTTCGCAGCTTCAAGAACTTTTTTGTCCATGGATAGCGTCAGTTTAGTTTTAGACATACGTATTGATAAATAATAATACGTATATTAGATTTTCTCTTATTTGCCTTTTCCGTTGACAGCAACAAAAAAAGAAATTAATGACTGTGGCAAAACTATAATTCTATAAGAGGTAATAAAGTTAAGAGAGATTTAATATTGATTTGCCTCATAATTACATCTTCAGATAGCATTTTTCGAGTACCTTAACCTCAACCTAAGGTCTGCTCTGTCTCCTTGATTTTTTTTGCAAGGTAATTTTTCAAAGCCTCCTCGACGATAATGCTTAACGCCCCTTTTTTATTACCGTACCTAGTTTTGATCATTTCCCTAAGTTTCCTTTCAACATCGTCGGTTAATGTTACTATTATTTTTCCCATCATTCATCACTTTTAGAAATCTAAGGTAATCTTTAAATATAAGTTTTAGAATACTTAATATTACTTAAGATATCTAAAGATGACTAATATGATATCCGAAAACAATGATGCGCTTGAAAACATCACAAACTCAGCAAAATCTTTGCAGAATACGCAAAAATTTGATTATAACAAATTTCGAAAAATATTAGACCAAGCGTGTTATAAAATTGCACAGCGCTTTAACATTTATACATCAGAAGGCAGAATCTGTAAAAGTAGAATTATTAATGCCCTTGCAGGACATTCATGCATTGCGTGCATAAGCGAAAAACTTTCTGGAAGCTCAACAGTTAACGATATTGATGCCTTATACAAAGAATGCCATAAAACAGCTGTTAACATTCTAGTTGAAGAACTTTATCAACTCTTAACCCTAGCAGGCTACAAAGTCATAATCTCAACCGAGGCAGAGCTCGAATATGGAAAAGCCGACATCCTAATTACTATAACAAGCTACGGCTTAAACCTTACAGGTAACGCTAAAGAGCTTATAGTAGAAGTTAAAACTGGAAATTCGATATCGCTTTCTCAACTTTTCAGATATCTTCTAGACGAGAGAAGCGACAAGATCATTGTCTGGAGAGTTAGAAAACGTCAAATTCTAGTTTTTAACGCGCAGAAAATCAGGCCCTTGCTTACAGAGTTTATGAGAATGATTTGTTTAAGGGCGAATAGGTTGTTATCGTCTCAACAAATACAACCGTGCCATCATGCAAAGCAATTAAACTATAGTCCAACGCAAGAGGAGCTTGAAAAGATGTTCGAAGAATTCTCCGAGGCTCTAGTGGAAACGCTTCCTTCTGTTATACAAACCATCTTAGATAGCTTTGGGGTCACTTTGCCTCAATGTAATGAAAAAGTGATGTGTAATAAAGATGGAGTTTAACAGAAGGGAATTAAGAGGCTTAGCAATAGTCGCAAAAGGAGGAATGATTCGGAAGCTCTGTGAAAGTGCATACTTGGTAAGATCTTCAAATTTGGAGCATTGGTACAAAGTATCATGGAATAGCAAGGATTGGCGTTGCGAGTGTGAAGACTTTGCAAAACATCAACGACCATGCAAACACATCTATGCAGTCTTATTTCTCAATCGATTGCCCTTCATTTTAATGTCAAATTTCCAAGCGGAAGTTATTAAATGTCCTAAATGTGGTTCACACAAGATTATCAGAAAAGGATTGGTTCATAGCAAGAGTTTTTCTTCGCAAAGATACATGTGTAAAAACTGCAAACATAAGTTTACCGACAAGCAGGAATGGAAGGGGTTAAAGGGTAATCCTCTCGTCATAGTGATTGCTACAGATTTATTCTTCAAAGGTTTAAGCCTACGATCTATAACAGATCATTTTAAACGTGTCTATTCGTTAGATATTTCCTATCCAACAATCCACCGGTGGATAAGACGATATATACAACAGCTGAAAATGCTCGAGAAAAAGCTATGTCTTTCAGTTGGTGACACATGGCACATAGATGATACCGTTGTAAAGATTTCTGGACAACCAAGATACTTGTGGAACGTGATTGACGGAGAAACCAAAATACTGTTAGCAAGCATCCTAACAAAGGGAAGAAGTGCTGAAGAAGCCGAAATAGTCTTGAGAGAAGCTATTAAAAACGCTGCAATAAAACCAGAAGAGATCATTACTGATGGGTTAAAATCTTATCAATTAGCCATAAAAAATGTCTTCGACAACAAAGTAAGACATATTTCTAGGGTAAGGTTCACCGATCCAAAAAACAATAATCTTGTTGAAAGAGTGAATGAAACTTTAAAGGGAAGAATAAGAGGTTTCAGGAAGTTAAGCAATGAAAAATCCACCTCAGAATTGCTTGAAGGGTTGCGGCTTTATTACAACTTTGAGAGACCACACTTATCGCTTGGTGGATTAACTCCTGTTGATAAGTCGCATCAGCTTAAAAAAGAATCAACTCTCGTTTGATAGCCAGATATAATTTTAGTTTGTAAGAAAGAATGCTGTTTTTCCAGATTTCTTTTATGGTACTTTGTGAGGGTCAGTAAGACGAGCCACTTGTTATCCACTAAGCCTCCAATATTTATCCCGGCATTTTCGGCCAAAGTTTTACCATATCCAATGCTGGTTGGTCTAACGAAGTTGTGATCTATAATTAACCCTCTCAGCAGTATTGGAGATCTTGCCTCACTATGTAATCCGCGCATGAATTTTAACCTGTCCTTCAAGACAGCAGTATCACCTTCGATCGATTGGTTTTGTCCCATTCTACCGATTCTCTTATACACCTCTACGCTTGTTCTATTCCCGAATACTTTTCTCGCTGCTTTAATGTATGCCGGATGACCATCACATCTTAGAGTTTTTGGACATTTATGGGATACCTCTTTAGCTTCTTTCAACGCATTTTCAATAGAATATGCATCTTCTGTGCGAGAGGGAAAGTTACCTACAATGAAGCCAGTTTTGAGGTCTCGAACATGCATAAGCCCTAATTTTATTCCTTTAATGAAAGTCGCATCAGCTTCCCAGATGTCCCCAACCTTAAGACGGTAGTCTTTTCCTTGCGCTAAAAGCTGATGAAGTGCAATATCCACATCACGTGTCTCATAACATATGCGACGATAAGCGGTCGCCGGGGAAAGAGCTAGATGATGCATGTTTCTAAATTCAATGGTCAATCGCCGCATGGATAATCCCCCATAGAATAAAGATAATAAAGATGCAATTTGATCTAGGCTTAACTTGTAAACCATTGTTACACCATCCACTTTGAAAGCGGTAAACTTTGCGTTAGGTCCAAGTCATGAAACAAAATGAAACAGCTCAAAAAAATGCATAAGTTGTAACAATACCGCACCGGGCTCTGTTTCAGCCTCCTCACTTTTTTCTGAACACCTACAACTGTTTCAATTTTGGGCCTAGATTTTGTAATTGTTTCAGTTTCTAAATAGTCCTTTTCCGAAGTTTGGATCTTCCAAAAACGAAATGTCATTTAATTCCTCCTTTTAAAAGATTTAGCCACGTTTCCAACTTAGCCAAAAATTCGCTGGCTTCCAGTACATCCCTTTCTGCTAGCAGAGCGATACGCAACGGATGGTTCGGTGGAAACCTTTCTAAGACAAGTGTCTTGAGTGGGCGAATGTCGATTTTAACGGCGCGTCTCAAGTGTTGTTCGACCGTTGCTTTTTTGAATGATTTAGGCTGCATGCTTTTTACGTTTGAAAGTAGTTTTTATATATGAAATTGAAACATATTCAAAATTCGGGAGAAATGATGCGTGGTCCTTATAAACCAAGCGCGAAAAAATTTGTTAATTGTATTTGCCAGACTCTTGAAGTCAATGAATCTTACACAATTTATGAAGCAAGAAAGAAATGCAATATTAGTTATGAAACAATAAGAACTTATTTAACTATTGGCTTGCATGATATTGTCCGTAGAACAGCAAAAAAATGTAAGCGCCTTGTAAAACCAGAAGATGTTGAAAGATCATATAAGGGATTCAAAATAACCAAAGCTATAGGTGGTTCTAAGAAACGTGATCCATGCAAAACAGAATTGGCAAGCGACGAAGATGATAACCGAGTGACATGGCGACCATCCAAATCATTTTTTAAGTTCCAAGGTTTCCGCTCTTCATCAATACCAGATATAGGTGTTGTTTAAAATGAAGTAGCAGACGCTACACGCACGTGCTATTTTTAGGCAAACAAAAAGAAAGTCGATGTTCATAAGTTTAAATTTGCAACATTAATATTTCTCTTAATGGAAAGTGAAATGGAGGTTAAATGTTGAAGGAAGTAGAAACTCGTCAGGTTATATCGAAGGAGATTCGTCTTCAACCTTGGCAAGAAGTTATTGGAAAATTAAAGGAAATAAAAGTGGAAGGTGATCACACAACAGCTATTTTAAGGTACACCCGACACGTAGACTTTGTAATTTCATACTTAAACGGTACGAAGGAAGCTGAAATACTACAAACTCTTGATAATTTATTGGGTAAAAAAGTCGCGATACTAAGAACAGATATTCCAGAAAAGCTGATTCTTGCAAGAACCATTAGCAAAACGATATGAACCTAGAAAAGCCCTAGATAATGCGTGAATGTGAAAAGATAGATCTGAAAGCTTTGCATTTATTCGCTTTTAGTCATTTAACCTTGTTTTTCTGGTTTTTCGTTAAAAATTTTTTGAAAAAGGCTTTTAAAGGAAAGGCTTGGACTCTTAGCGTAAGGGGTTTGGCGTCATGAGTTGGGACAACCTGGATGAAGTGGAAATTATTTTGAGCGGGGCTATACCTGAGGGTATGGTTTTGCATACAACTTATTGCGGGAGGCATATTATTTGTATTTGGTGTATGATGGAGGAGGATGAAATGATAGAAGCTTTGATGCGTGAGTTCACCGGAATAAGTATTGAGGAAACGTTGAAAAGGTTAGGGTGTTCTGAAGAGATACCCTGTTATGTTTTTAATGCTTTAATGGGCTTGTCCGTGATTTTAGAGGGGCTTAGTGATGGAGCTTGATTTTGAGACTTGGAAGAAGCTTGTTGAAGGTGCTAAGATAATAAAGGTTGAGCGTAAGCTTCCCGGCTCCCTGTTCTTTGAATTCGACACTGGAATGGCTAGTTACGTTTATTCTGAGAAGCCCTTAAATTTCGATTTTAATTGGATGGAGGGTTATGAATTTCTAAGTCAGGAGGCTCTCAAGATATACTTAACAGACATGACGAAGAAGATGATGGCTAAAGACGAACATCAAACCAAGCAACGACCAAAAAGAGAGCATCAGCAAAATAAGAAGACTTAACCTCCTGTCTTTTTAGAAAAATGTCCGTTAAGGTATTAGTGTTTTATTCGTTTTCCGCCAGTTTTAGCGATTGTATGTACTCAGCTAGTTGACAATAGCGGCAATTCTCAAGCTTCATTTTTGATAGGAGTTTTTCTGCCATTATGCGGCGTTCTCCCACGTCCCTCTCTTTGTTTTCTCCGAAGTTGGGTCCGGGAATGAACTCTTCGCAAAACCTTACCCAGCCGCATTCTTTGCCTAGCAAGCATCTTGGAGTGTCTTCGCGGTTTAGTAGTTGTTGGCTTATTCCATAAATGCAGAACCAGCATAAAGGATCTGCCATGTAATCCTTAGCTGACAAAGCGCGCAGAGGCTTGTTTCGCTCTGCTAATATTAATATTTTCTTTTTTCCACTTACTCCTAATTCGCAGAAGCCATCTGCACCAAAATCTATCTCAAAAGGTGATTCAAAGACGAATTTGTTCGGCGATAACCACAAGATTTTTGAGACTTTACCCTTCGTTTTAACCATCTCCTTGCTCACCTTTTCTACATAAAAGGTCCGGAAGCTTCAGTATTTAAGCATCATCAAAAAATTTTTTAAGACATAGTTATTGCATCTGGAAAGCTTATCTAAATAGTCATGATGTTCTTAAATAGCTTAGAGTCATAGAGAGATGGATACGTCAGATGTGTTTTACCATAAACTAAAACAAATCAACTTATAAATAAAGTAAAAATATCTCCCTATCTAAGTAGAACACTGTTTGGAGGCAAAAGATGCCTAAAAGACGTATTTTAATTCTTGACTGCACTCGAATGGACGAACCTTCTGAGGGGCGATTGCTTAAAGAATTTTTTAACATATGCAGACTATATAAGCCTGCAAAAGCTTCGTCATTATTTTATAAAGTTAATTCAAAACGAGACTTCTTGAAAAAGCTCAATACAGGCAAACGATACGACATCATTCATATTTCAGCCCACGGAGCACCAAAAGGAAAAACCGGAATAGGTAATGGAACAACATGGTGGGCTACGCCAGAAGAAATAAAGGAAACAAATCATAATGCAACATTGATCTTCGTCAACGCTTGTTTGGCGAATAAACTAGCAATAGCAGAAGCATTCAGAAGTAGATACTTTTTAGCCCCAGTAACAGAGGTGGAGTGGGTTAATGCAGCATTGTTTTCATTAATGTTTTATAAGCGGTACATCGTTGATGGCGTAAGTATGCGTAGAGCTTTTGAGTATGCACGAAACAAAACACAAACAAGCAGTGATTATCCAAATTATTGGGAAAGCTAAAGTAGGAACATGCGCAATTTGGAACAATGTCACTTGCAATGCCCTATTATGCGTTCAGTTTGATTATTACTTTTTTGTTGGGTAATGTTGCTACGTATTCCCAGCCTTGCTCCAGATATCTGTTAACTTCACTTATTGATACCGCTTTTTGTTTTGTACAGTCGCTTGTTTCATGACCCAAAAGTTTCTTTCGCACAATTTCTTGGAGTTCTTCATCGCTCATTGAAGCCAAATCCATTGCGTCAACCTCTTTCTGCTTGAAGCCCGCAACCAAAAGTAGTTGTTTTCTAAAGGCTTGTCTGAGCTTCTCTTCACTTGTCTCCTCAACTTTCTTAGTCTGCAAGTATTCTTGGCTTCTTCTGTAAGCTTCTCTCATGTCTTCTATTACGTTTTCTGAAAGTCTACACTTGTTTGTAGTGTAGCGATTTTCTATATCGCCCTTATGCCCCATCCAAAACTGCCTATAATCGCGCAGCAACAACCCCTTAGACTCCGCTAGCATTAGTTGCGTGTCAAAATAGGCCCTCAAAACATATGGTCTCCACTTGAAACCCGCCTTTCTTATGGCAGTTCTAATCATGTCGCCAATGTTTGTTGATCTTATGAATGGTTTAGGGGCAACTTTAGGCGTTAGTATTGGTGAGTCTGGCGTGAGTTTCTCACCCTCTTTCAATCTGCTTTCCAAATAGTCTTTCAAGTATTCGCATCCCTCTTCGCCGAGAAAAGTGAAGTATTGGTGTCCAGCCTTGCTTAACTCTTTGCGAACAAGAACCATTGTAGGCACTTTTTCGAAGACCACTTCGCCTTTCTCTATCTTCATTTCCGGCAAGTCTTTAAGCCTTAACCCATCCATCCCCTCATAGTTGCCTAAAGTTTCAATTCTTAAACCGCTATGGGCTAACAAAACACATGCACTTCTAGCCCTTAAATCTCCACACATAAAAATTTTCCGAAGCTCCGGCTGATTTGGGACACGCTCATCCCTAAGCGTCGGCGTATCATCCGCATCCTTAATTTTTATCTTAACTTTAACCTCAATCATGTTGAAGGAAAGCCAAGATTTTATAGCTTTCATACACGATTTAATGTAGCTGCCAGCCTTGCCCTCACGTTCTAACCGAGAAACAAGATCAGCGAGAAGCATACCCAATTCTTTCTCACTCATCTCGAGAAAATCTTTAGGCTTCAGATTCAAGCATTTACATGTTGAGCCGAGCCTACGCAAATAGACATCAGCCGTAACCCTTGAACCCCTCGCCACATTCTCATACCAACGCTTAACGTCCGCATCCCTAAGCAAATAGGAATAGCCGGCTCTTGCCATATACCATCAATAATGTTAGTGTTCGTTGCTCGATATAAAGGTTCCGAACCCAAAAGGTGGCGGGCCCGGTGGGATTTGAACCCACGTTCTCCGGCTCCGAAGGCCGGCGCCTTGATCCGTGCTGGGCTACGGACCCTCGAGGATATTGTTCTTGACAGTTCATTAAAAGGTTTCTAGGCTCTGTTTTGGATGGTAAAGGCTATAAGAATGCGACTGCAGATTTTGAGGTTCTGGAGGATTGTTGATGGAAGGTTTGGAAGTTTACCGCGAACTTGGA
>Ga0078972_1006566_pt1 | contig 27314 bp, 18 predicted proteins | sample YelNatPaOPGAMG01_FD_67568 | JGI IMG/M metagenome (GOLD analysis project Ga0078972, IMG submission 67568) | Hot spring thermophilic microbial communities from Obsidian Pool, Yellowstone National Park, USA - OP-RAMG-01 (SPADES assembly) (version 2) | ecosystem: Environmental > Aquatic > Thermal...
TTTTTTGCATCTCTCAATTTAACCATAAGGATAGAAAAATTATTTCCCATTTGATAAATATTATATCTAAAGCAGCTTAAATTGGCAAAAGTCCAGTAATTGAATGAGTATAAAAAACCTCATGGGATTTAAGTTTTAAGTAAAGAAACGCTTTAAGAGCCTTTTCAGCAGATTGTTGAAAATGAAAAAGAGCAATATAGTATCTTCCTCTTTTTCTGAGATCATCCGCATCTAAAAATTCATCTTTCGCCTGAGTAAGCCATCTTAATGATTCTTCTTTTTCAGGTCTTTTCATAAATTACCTTTCCATTAGAAATATTCTTTAAAAAACTATTAAAGGGAAATTCTTTATAAAATTCATTTTCGTTATAAACAATTATATCTATCGCTACTTTTCTATCTGTTTGGTCATAAATAATATTAAGCCATTCTTTGCCTGTTTTTGTGGAAGGCATAATAATTAATAAATCAATATCACTATTTGTATCGACTTCACCTCTTGAGAGAGAACCAAAAAGAACAATTTTCAACGCTCCCATCATTTTTAATTGAGTAGTAATCTTCTCAAGAGTGATAAGAAGTTTGTTTTTTCTCTCATTTTTTCTTGCATTTATTTCCTGAATTTTGGACACTTATAATCCTCTTTGCATTATCAATATCAATTTCTATTTTGTATTAAAAATTATTTAATCACCTGTCCATGCATCTGGAACAGTGCCTTCCATTGATTCCGTTACTTCAAGGATATCCTCGGTTATTTCTTGATGAAAACTTTCCTGGGGTGGTTCCGGAAGGCAACTTCCTTCAGTAGTTATTTTGGTTATGCACTTCCCCATGTTACACTCTGGAACTGCCGATATACTTATTGCATCCGCAACGCAACTGCAAGTCCAAATTTCACTTCCCCCACCTCCCCAGTTACCGCAGCAATTTGATAATCTTTTGATGATATTCTGTATTTGAGCATTTCCATAACTTGAATTTATCCCCGGTATTGTAAATGTCATGTCCTTCGTAAAGCTTGCCCAACAAAATTCGCATGGGTAACCATTAGGGATAGCAGTCGGAATACACTCCTTGCTTTCAGTGCAACTTCCATGGGCATCAGCATAATTAATTAAAAATAGCGCTATTTCATCACATGTTGCATTCTGTCCTGGAAAATCTGGTTCCATTTCGTCACAAGTTACATCCCGTTCAGAGCAATCTGGTTCCAACTCCTCTTTACACCCAATCTTCAAGACGACAATAAGCATAATAAATACAAAACCCAAAAATTTTTCAGACTTTTTCATTGAAAACATTTTATTGCCTTCTGAATTAAACCTTTCTTATTATCTTTATAACATTGATTTTGCCAAAATCAATTTTTATAGTGCTTCGAGTGCATTTTCGTTTCTTAGGGGCTTTCAACGATATAATCGAAAAGCATTCGCCTATTTTTCGATGGCAGTCCCCAGGATATTAAATGCAACATAGTGCTTCTCTAATTTTTGTTTTATTATTTTATTGATATTTGTTTAATTAAAAAATAAAATAATTTATACAAAAATACAGGAGTTTTATTAATGAAAGAAAAGAACCTTTTAGAACGGATTACGATTAATCCCAAAATCATGGTAGGCAAACCAGTGATAAAAGGAACAAGATTAACAGTTGAACACATTCTGAATTTATTGGCTCACGGTTCCACAACTGAAGATATTATTAAAGAATACAAGGGATTAAAGCCCGAAGATATTCAAGCCTGCCTTCTTTTTGCAAGGAAACCTGGTGAGTAAATTCTATTTTTAAAATTTTCAGACATAAATTTAAGTTCTTGAAGGAGTTAAAGGAAAGTGATAGTAAGAGGCTACCATGAATAAAAATTTACAAAATGTTATTCCTGCTTCTCTTTTAACCGACCATGACATTTATCTTTTTAAGGAGGGAAATCATTTTAGACTTTATGAAAAATTAGGTGCTCACATTACCCAGATAGATGGTATTTCAGGGGTGCTTTTTGCTGTATGGGCACCAAATGCAAAAAGCGTCTCCGTCATTGGAGATTTCAACAACTGGGATAAAAATTCGCACTTTCTTATGCCAAGGTGGGATGAATCTGGAATATGGGAGGGATTTATTCCTGGTCTGAAAAAAGGGGATTTATACAAATATCATATTGTGTCCAATTTCGGAAATGGTTTCCATAATTATGAATTTGATAAAGCTGACCCTTTTGCTTTTTTTTCCCAGGTTCCTCCAGCAAATGCTTCAATTGTCTGGGATACTAATTATGACTGGAAAGATGAAGACTGGATAAGAAATAGAAGAAAATTTCAAGGTGCTTCTTCTCCAATTTCAATTTATGAAATTCATTTGGGTTCATGGAAAAGAGTACCTGAAGAGGGTTTTAGACCTTTAACTTATAGAGAAATAGCACCTTTACTTACAAATTATATTAAGGAAATGGGGTTTACACATGTAGAATTTTTGCCTGTTATGGAGCACCCCTTTTATGGCTCCTGGGGTTATCAAATAACCGGATATTTTTCCCCAACCTCGAGATACGGAACTCCTCAAGATTTTATGTTCCTTGTTGATTCGCTCCACAGAGCAGGGATAGGTATTATTTTAGATTGGGTTCCATCGCATTTTCCTTCAGATGAACATGGTCTTATTTTTTTCGATGGGACACACCTCTACGAACATTCTGATCCAAGGAAAGGGATTCATCCAGACTGGAACTCAGCAATTTTTAATTATGGCAGATATGAAGTCCGTTCTTTTTTAATTAGCAGTGCAATATTCTGGCTTGATAAATATCACGCAGATGGCTTACGGGTCGATGCCGTTGCTTCAATGCTCTACCTTGATTATTCTCGCAAAAATGGTGAATGGATACCAAATAAATATGGTGGGAGAGAAAATCTTGAAGCAATAGATTTCCTCAGGAAAATGAATGAAGCAATTTATAGAGATTTTCCTGATGTCCATACCATAGCGGAAGAATCAACTGCATGGCCAATGGTTAGTAAGCCTGTTTATCTCGGAGGTCTTGGGTTTGGTATGAAATGGAATATGGGGTGGATGCACGATACTTTATACTATTTTTCGAAGGACCCTGTTTATAGAAAGTATCATCATAGCAATCTTACTTTCAGTATATGGTATGCTTTTTCTGAAAATTTTGTGCTACCACTTTCGCACGATGAAGTTGTTCATGGGAAGAGTTCACTGCTTTCGAAAATACCCGGAGATGAATGGCAAAAATTTGCGAACTTGCGCCTTCTATTAGGATTTATGTTCGCTCACCCGGGCAAAAAACTCCTCTTCATGGGTGGAGAATTTGGGCAGTGGAGAGAATGGAACCACGAAGAGAGCCTCGACTGGCATTTACTTGAAAATCCTAAGCATAAAGAACTGGCTAAATGGGTAAGTGACCTCAATGCTATGTTAAAATCAAAACCTGCCCTCTATGAACTTGATTTTGAAAAAGAAGGATTTGAATGGATTTCCTTTGATGACTCACAGCAGAGTGTAATAAGTTTTTTGCGTAGAGGAAAAAATTCGGATCAAAATATACTTGTGGCATGTAATTTTACACCGGTACCACGATATAACTACAGAATTGGTGTTCCCTCCAAAGGGTTCTGGAAGGAAATATTAAATAGTGATGCAAAGGAGTATGGTGGAAGCGGGGTCGGTAATCTTGGCGGTGTAGAAACGGAAGAAGTGAGTTTTCATTCTCGCAATTATTCGCTCTCAATTACACTTCCCCCTCTTGGAATATTATTTTTCGAAAATTTTAGTAATGATAGAGAAAACCAGCTTGAACAAAGGAGATGAACTCATGGAAAATCGAAGAAGCGGGATTCTTCTCCATGTCACTTCACTTCCTTCACTCTGGGGTATAGGAGACCTTGGAAGTGGTGCAAAAAAATTTATAGATTTTCTTTATGATTCCGGTCAGAGTTTATGGCAGGTTCTTCCTCTAAATCCCACTGATTTATCTCGTGGTAATATTCCTTATAGCAGCTCTTCTGCCTTTGCATCAAATACACTTCTTATAAGTGTGGAAAACCTTGTCATGGATGGGTTAATTAAAGAAAAAGATGCAGATGAATGGAAAATTGAAGAAATAGAAAGCATTGATTATGAGAAAGTAATTTTATTAAAGGCAAAAATTCTTGAAACTGCCTGGAATAATTTTAATTCCCCTTCATCAAACAACAAATTTTTAAAAGATGAATTTGAAAAGTTTTGCGATTTGAACTCTTCATGGCTTGAAGACTTTGCACTTTTTTCTGCATTAAAAAAAAGGTTTAACCAAACACCATGGTATCAATGGCCAGATGAAATAAAAAAAAGAAATAAAGGAGCAATTTCAGAAATTCGTGTGGAACTCGAGGAAATTTGTTTAAAGGAAAAATTTTATCAATTTCTTTTTGAAAAACAATGGAACTCTCTGAAAGAATACTGCAACAGCAAAGGAATAGAAATTATTGGAGATATTCCAGTATATGTAGATTATGATAGTGTGGATGTTTGGACAAATCCACATCTTTTTAAACTTGGTCATAATTTAAAACCGCTTTTCGTATCAGGTGTTCCGCCGGATTATTTCAGTGAGGAAGGTCAACTCTGGGGAACACCTGTATATAACTGGGAGAAGATGGAGGAGGAAAACTTCCGGTGGTGGCTCAGAAGATTCGAAAGAAATTTTAAACTCTACGATATTATAAGACTCGACCATTTCAGAGGTTTTGTTGCTTACTGGGAAATAGAATATGGAAAGAAAGCTTCTACAGGGAAATGGGTAAAATGCCCATCTGAAAAATTCTTTAATACAGTTCTTTCGCATTTTGATAAAAAAATATCTATTATTGCTGAAGACCTCGGCATAATAACTGATGATGTGAAAGCAATAAAAGATATGTTTGGTTTTCCTGGAATGAAAGTTCTCCTGTTTGCTTTTGGTGATGATTTTCCTCGAAGTCCGTATCTTCCACACAACTACGAAAAAAACTGCGTGGTTTATCCTGGAACTCACGATAATAATACAATCATGGGGTGGTTTGAGGAAGAAGCAAGTGAGAGAGAAAAGAAAAATCTTATGAGATACATTGGAAAAGATTTGACATTGGAAGATATAAACTGGGAAATTATAAAACTTGCATGGATGTCGGTAGCAAAATATTCGATTGCTTCAATGCAGGACATTCTTGGGCTTGGTTCATGCTCAAGAATAAATACCCCTGGCACATTAGAAGGGAATTACAGATGGAAACTTACAACTAACCAACTCGAAAAAGCACCATGTGAAGAACTTCTTGAATTGACTGAAACTTATGACCGTAAAAGGGTGAATTGAAAATCATTTAAATTCGAGGTTGTATGAAATTTTTCCGTCGGGATTAAGGAATGCCTCCTTAATGTTTTTGGGCATTTATGACCCTTTTTACAATGATTTCATCTTTGGGCTTTAAATTTTTGAATCAGCCATTTTCATCTCACCATGAAGCACTACTACGCCAAAGTTATGGTAATTTTTTTGTATTTTTAATTAAATGGGTCATAATTATAGATTATAAAAAGGTTGGAATTTGAAAATAATTGATGATAAAGTATATACAAAGAAATGGAATAGAGTTCTTATTGAATCCCTGAAAATTGAGGATTGGCATATATGATAAGATTAAAATCTAATATTTTTATATTTTTATCTTTTTTAAATTTCTCCTGTGAGAACCAATATGTCTTTGTCACAGAAGAAGATTTATATGATGAAGATAAGATAGATATTGAAGATGCATTAGATAAACTCAATGAAGTGATTGATAAAAAAGAAATTGATATAAGTGATAGAATTGAATATCCCGATGTAAAAACTGAAAATATAATCGAAGCATTTGCTCCTGATGGATGCGGAATGCCTGTTATGGATTGTGGAGCAAACTGCAGACAGGTAACATGTAGGGGATATCACATATACGAAAACGGATTTGACCTTTATTCCCATTATCTTGCTTACATAACACATGACATCCACTGGGGTGACCTTTACCTTGTTGACCTCGACAGTGGTGAAGAAATAATGCTTTATGGTATTAGCGGGGAACCTGGCGAGGTCACTATGTTCGGTAACAGGATAATTTTTGAGCAATTCGGAATCTCACCAGGAATCAGGCAATTACTAATTTATAATTTAGATACCTCTAATATAGAAGAAGAAAGATATGGGCTTTCTGAATATATAAGGTATTCATGCTGTCAGAAAAGATATGACCTTTATGAAGACACACTTGTATTTGTAGGTGGCAGAGAAGAATGGTTCTTTTATAGTTATGAGATTTTTTTGTTCGATTTTACACTTCAAGAAATAATTCAGATATCAAGCACGCCATGGGATTATGGAGCCAGTTATCCAAGAATATGGGATAATATAATTGTTTATACATTGCTTGAAAATCCATTTCCATTCAGGATTATGGTTTATGATATTCAATCATCGGTTGCTACGCCCCTTACAGAAGAGGTTAGAGCGAATCAATGGAATGCCGATATCTGGGGAAACAGGGTAGTATGGACTGACTTCAGAAATGGGGAAGGAACTCAGAATTCTGATATTTACTGGTGCGATCTTCCTGATTGCGTTCCCCGTCCAGCAACAACAAATTTTGCCTGTCAGGACTGGCCTTCTGTTGAAGGGGACTGGATTGCCTGGGTTGACTATAGAAATGACCCCATGCCCCTTGACCCGGAAAATTCTCATAATAGAAATACTGAAATATGGGCATACAATGTTTCTATGGATATGGAGATTCAGGTTGCAAGTTTCAATAAAAATCTAATTGCTCCGAAAATTCATAATGGAAAAGTATATTTCATTGGTCCTATAGAAACTCAATATGGGCAAGTTCAAGAAATTTTCGAAGTTACTCTTCCTGCATTTTGATTGTTTATGATAATTTAAAGAGGCGCTTAAAACGAAACTTGAATCAAAGAAAAAGATATTTATATGAACATTTTCTAAATAGCCACGAAGTAAAAATTTAATTGAAGAAAATTTACTTTAAAAATAACCTAAAAACCATATAAAAATTATTATTAATATTGACAACTAAATTTTGTAAAAATACCATAAAATTATAGAGGGAAAAAAATGACAAACAATTTCAAACAATTTCAAAGAAGGCATACTCAAAAGGAAAGAATTGTTTAATTTTTATTCTTTTAATTTTAATGCTAATTAATTGTTCGAGGAAAAATCTGGAGAAATCTTCTACTTCTTCAAGAAATTTTTCTTTAAATCCTGAAAAGGCTCGTGAGGTTGGAGCTTTTGGAACTCAGATTGATTATGCTCATAAAATTGTTGTAAGTGATGAGGCATGCGGTTCAGACGAGTGGAGATCAAAATATAATGAGACCCTGGCAGAATGTCAGGAGAGGCTGAGAAGGGAAGAACAGATACAGAATTATTCAAGAGCAGTTCCTACTGTTATAATGCCAATTGATTCAAATATTTTTCAGGATTTTCGTGGATATTGCTCTGGAACTATGATTACTCCAAATCATGTTCTACTTGCAGGGCATTGTGGTAGCGAATTACAGCATCATCCTGAGACTAAAAATTATCGTTTTATTGATTTAGGTGATGGAAAAACGGAAGCAATTATTCCTTACCTCTTTGATTATTCAGGTTCATCTCATATTCTAACTCATATTGGAAGATTTGTGACTCTTCCTCATTCATTTGAACCCGTTGTTGAAAATGGGAGGATTCCCCCTTATTCACTCCCTTCTGGATATAAATATAACGATTTTTACTGTTATCCTGCCCATTCAATTTATTACACTACCACTTGGCCTTTAGAATATGAGTTAGATAAAAAAGCTGAGTATGATTTTCTAATACTTTGGTGCGGAAGTAAAATATCTACTCCTTATGATGGTAATACTTTTCCAGCGGATTCAGCACCCAGGCTTGTTTACGGTGCCCTTGAACTTCAAAGCAATTGCGATGGATTGCCAAACTGTCAAGAAAATCCATATTATTGCTGTGATCCTGAAGAACCCATTGTAACAGGAGATAATTATTATTTCATTTTCGGATTTGATAAAATAGGGGAAGTTGTAGGAGTCGGGCAAAACAGTCTTCTTATTCCTGACCCACGCGATCATGCTACTCCTCATTACCGAGCTAATATTGCTTCATATCTTTTCTTTCGAAGACCTGATGGAATGGGTCGAATTGATTATGGAGCAGGTAATTATCTTTTTACAAATTTGTTTCTTTGTCATGGTTTTTCAGGAAGTTCTATAGTAAGGCTACGAGGAATATCACTCGACGATGAAGAAAATAGCAGGGTATTAGGAATTGTAACAAGATCTGGGGTGGAGGAAAAAGATGATATATGTGTCTATTCCCGTGCAGATGAGGAGAGTTTAATAAAAAATACCTCATTATTAAGGCTTTTTCGTGAAACGGATATTGTTAATTTCGGGATGGATGCAGATACAAATCCAAAGGATGGAATCATAGATTTTCTTAACGAATATTTTTCTCTTAATAGAACGATTCATTTTGTTGACCGTAATGGAGCAACAGGTAGATGGTTTGTCCAAACAAAATTTGCTCCCTGGTCAAGGTATTACTGGAGGGAAAGGGGATTGACAGGTAATGGAAAAATGACAGTAACCGAACCTGTCATATTATCAAGAAATGCTCTTGGAATTAGACCTGAGGAAATTGTTCGAATAGGATTAAAAGCAAGAGGTGAATCCGGAACAATTTCTCTTGAAGTTAGAGATGAAAATAATATATTGATTAAATATCAGTTGAAATCCCTTTCCTCAGAACCTATTCGTCTCGGAGTTATAGTGAATCCTTCTTTGATTGAAAATGGTTCGTGGTCTTCGATTACTATTCGACCACCACAGCCTGACCATGCTCCTGCAATAATTGAGGATTTGAGCATTATCGAAAATAATTATGAATGGGCATTTGATAATATAGAGGAAAGGAGTTCATGGAAAGGGGGAGTTGAATTTGTAGAGCCTCCAAGAACAATCTTTAATGAAAAGGGATTTGCAGGGCAAGTTTCTTCTGGAAGTCCTTTGTGGAATGAGACTATGAATATAAATGGAGGGCATGTGTATGTTCTGGATTTTTTTGCTCGTCATGATTTTAATAGAAATATAACTGGAACATTTAAAATAAAAAATCCAGAAATTGCAGGTGGAGATTTTATTTATTCTTTTGAAATTCCACCTGGAAAGGGATGGACACATATAAGAAGATTCATAACTGATCTCTCGGTTCTTGCTGAAGATTGGGTATCACCTCGAATTATTTTTGAAGTAGAATCAGGAGGTAAATATTTTATTGATTCTATATCTTTAAAAATTGCTGATGAAGGATTCCCACCAGAACCAGTTTATGCGTTTTGCAGGGTGAGCGATGGAGATTTGAGAGATACTGATGGAGACAACTTGCGCAATGAAGATGGTTGCGACAATTGCCCGACAATTCCAAATCCAGACCAGTTTGACTCAGATTTCGATGGATTGGGAGACGCCTGTGACAATTGTCCAACAAGGTATAATCCCAATCAGGAGGATGGGGACAATGATGGTTCAGGAAATGCATGCGATAACTGTTCAGTCTGGAATGAAAATCAATCAAATTGCAATTATTTTTCTGAGGAAAAACATTATTTCGAACCAGGAGTGGAAATAAGAGGTGATGAATGCGACCCCGACCCATGCATTAGTTTATGTGACCCTATTGATAGATATGGAAAATGCGCCTATTTCCCCGAAAAAGAAACTTATACAATTCTTTCTCAAAGGGAGGGTCCAAGTTGTGGGATGATTGAAGGCGAATATGCCTCTATTCCTCACTGGAATCATGGATTTAAAAAGGTCTATTCACCGTCTGCTCATACCTATATTGATGTTGATAAAGAAGAAGCACTTCAACTTTACTGGTGTTCCTGCTGGGACCCCTATAACGGAAGATGGCTTGATGAAATTGAATGCAGTAAGGATAGGGTTTTAAAAAGATGCTCAACAGATGGTTACGAAACTCGTGATATTACAAAACTCACAGGCTGGTTTGGAACGATAAGACAGGAAGAGGATTTACCTTCTCCCGCCTATGACGATATATATGAATCACCACCAGAAATTGTAAAATATAGCAAGTATCCGTCTATGGAAGTCTGGAATGTATTCTGGAGACATAACCAGTTAAAATACCCTTTAGCTCCTGAAGATTTTTCTGGTATATATGACCCAAGGACTTACAACAAATTAAAATTCTGGTTCAGACCACTTGACCGGCAAAGCCTTCCTGAGAAAAAACCACCATTTTCAATAGTCTGGGGTAATAATGCTCCTGATGATTGGAACCAAACTTATACACCTGTTCAGGAACTTCAGTATAGTGAAACCGGTTTTCCTTATTTTATGAGCCAGTTTATGTGTGATATCCTGCGCTCAGGAAATGCTCATACAGGATTTCCTCTTAGTGATGAACCTTTGCGTCATCCTGAGGTAAAGAGAATAGAAAAAATGTTTAATATTTATGCACCATGGTTCATTCACTGGCCATGTCCTAATCCTCCTGAATGTCCATATCTTCCCCCTGATTTATCTTTTCAATCTGTAAGTTCCCAGATGGCTTATGCAGGAATTGTTTTTGTTGAATTCAGTCCATTTGACAGAAGAATTGTTGGAGGAATTCCTTCTCGAGGTCCTACTGGTGAAGTCCCTTCGAATAGAGAAATGGCTTTTTCAATGATGAGAATTCTAAATGAGGAAGGTATTATAGAAGATAGACTTTTTGCATTTGGTGGAACAGATTTGCAGGGAAATTTCTCGGGCCAACTTCTTGAAGGAAAATCAGGTTTAGATGAAAATGGAATAAGAGTATTTAACTGGAGTATTGCTCAAACCACTGATGACCCTGTTCCTTCTCCAAGAAAAGGCTCTTCTATGTTTTCAAATCCCAAAAGTTACGAAATCTTTTTGTTTGGTGGCGAGGGGGAAACAGGATTTTTGAATGACTTCTGGTCATTAAAACCGGTTATAACTCATGTGGAAAGACCTGTTTCTTTTGGAACGGTATGGAGATGGGAAAGTATTGTTCCAGGCGGAGATATACCTTCGCCAAGGTCTAATGTTTCTATTTCAGTAGGAAAGGATTTTGTTGTATTTTATGGAGGGAATACACCTTCTGGAGCAAGTTCTGATATGTTTCTCTATCATTTCGATACAAACAGATTTGAACGAATTCAATATAACGGAGGAATTGGACCCGGTGCAAGAAGTGGAGCAAGCATTCAGTATGATAAGGTTAAGAATGCAGTTTTCCTTTTTGGAGGAGAAGAACAGGGAAATTTACATAACGACATCTGGAAACTCGATTTAAAAACCCAAACATGGCATCTCATAATGCCCGATTACACAAGAGGGCTATGTCCACCTGCAGGTTCTGGTTCACAACTTATTGTAGATAAAATGACAGGAAATATGACTGTATTGCCATATCAATTAGCAACCTCAGGTGACTTTTTTTACTTTCCACTAAAAGACAGATGGGAAGGGCAGAGACAGGTGGAAGGAAATTATGGAAGGGGTGATTGCAATGGTGATGGGGCAATGGATGAAAATTATGGAATGCTTTGCTCTACCGGAAATTACTGGTGGTCACCCCCTGGAATTATCACATGCGATACCTTTAGGGGAAATGCTATTTGCAATATTGAACATACTGAAGGGGAAGAAGTAGGTTTTATAAGAATGGTGGGATTAAAGGATTTTAAAGTTCTTGGTAATATTGTATGGGCTGCAGGAGATAGAATTCTTCGAGGCATCGATGTAAGTAATCCTGAATCGCCTATTGTGATTTCATCACTATCTCTGCCAGGAAGGGCAAACGCAATAGATGGAAAGGGGGATTATCTTTATGTTGCTGAAGACAGAGAAATTTTAATTGTTAACATTTCAAATCCATTTTCTCCAGTAATAGAATCAAATATTAAAATTTGTGGAACTCCTCGAAGTCTTTCCTCCAATGGCAGAACTCTTGTAGTAGCCTCTAATTGTGGAATTGGTGTAATTAATGTTACAAATCCTCGCAATCCCCAACCTGAAGGATGGTTATGGGTAATACCTGGCGGAAGAAGGTTTGGCGTTTCTGAAATGGCAGATTGTGCTTCACTGGAAGAATGGCAGCATGTTTTAATAGATGTAATTGGTGCTCCTGGTGGTTTTGGAAAATCTATGGATATGACAAAAAATATAGTTTTTGTTTCTTCTAACACAAATTTTTATTCCATAGATATTTCAGATCACTCTAATATTCGAATAATTCAGAATATTGATATTCACGGAAGGATTGAGGCTCTCCGAATTTATGAAAATTATCTTTATCTTAATCTTTCTTCAGGATCTACACCTGTTTATAACATCTCTAATCCTTCCGAAATTTTATTTGTAGGAAATCATGATATAAGATTCTGGACATCTGGACTCGAAGTAATTGATGATAGAAGTTATATTAAGGAAGGGAATAGAATTCTCATTGCATCTTTGAGAAAGGAGGTAGGGTGGATATGGTAAAATTAAGTTACAAGGTTGTTTTATTTTTATCTTTTTTAATTTTTTCATGTGGAAAGCAATATGTTTTTATTATTTGGGAAGATGCATATAATGAAGATAAAATAGATGTTAAGGATGCAAGAGTAGAAATCAGTGAAGTTATTGATAAAAAAGAAATTGATACAAATGATAGAATTGAACATTCTGATATAAAAATGGAGGATAATTTCGAAGCATTTGTTCCAGATGGATGCATGATGCCTGTTATGGATTGCGGACCAAATTGCAGACAGGTAACATGTATGGGTTCTTTTATAGATTATAATGGCTTTGACCTTTACTCTCACTATCTTGCTTATGTAACACATACATTCCACTGGGATGCTATATTTCTTGTTGACCTCGATACCGGTGAAGAAAGAATGCTTTACATTACATACGACCGCAGACTTGGTGAACTTGTTATGTATGGTAATAGAATTGTTTTTGAAGAATCTGACCACTGGCCTGATAGGTCACCTCTTTGGGTTTATAATTTAGATACTTCTACCATAGAAGAAGTTAGATATGGCCGCCCTGGAAATCTTGATATTTTTCCTGAATATACGGATTATCATACAGAATATGACCTTTATGAAGATAAACTTGTATTCGCAACAGGTAGGGAGGAATGGAATGGGGGGTATGAAGTATTTATGTTTGATTTTACTCTTCAAAGAATGATTCAGATATCCAATACACGATGGCATTATGGTGCTAATATCCCAAGAATATGGGATGATATAATTGTTTATACGATGATTGGGAGTCCTTTTGTAATCATGGTTTATTATATTCAAACTGGGATGACCGTTCGTCTTACCCAAGAGGTTCCAGCAGACCAATGGTATGCTGATATATGGGAAAACAGGGTAGTATGGACTGACCACAGAAATGGGGAAGGAGGTTATTACGGAACCGGTAATTCTGATATTTACTGGTGCGACCTTCCTAATTGTGTTCCCCGTCCAGCAACAACAAATTTTGCCTGTCAGGACTGGCCTTCTGTTGAAGGGGACTGGATTGCCTGGGTTGACTTTAGAAATGACATCATGCCACTTGGCTCAGAAATAGCTCATGAGGGAAATATTGAAATATGGGCATACAATGTTTCTATGGATATGGAAATTCAGGTTGCAAGTTTCAATAAAAATCTCTTTTTCCCAAGAGTTCACAATGGAAAAGTTTATTTTTTAGGAAATCCTGCAGAGGGGAAAACTGCACCTCCTGAAGCAATTTTCGAAGTTACTCTTCCTACATTTTAATTAATAAAAAATAATTCAGAGATTGAAAATTACCGGCCAAATGGTCATTCCTCGTTACAAAAAAAGAGATTAAAAGGGCGTATCCAAATATCACTGATGAAGATATAAGGTCATGTTTGGCATATGCTGCAATGCTCGTGCAGGGATAGAAGATTTTAAAAATTTTCATTTAAATTCGAGGTCGTATGAAATTTTTCCGTCGGGACTGATGCCTATCAATTTCCGGTAGTGAATCGAATAAAGGTGTGATTTTTGCTCTAAAACCCCTCTTATTGCCACAACTTCCCCAATATAGAGAATGTGGTCACCAGTTTCTACTTTATTTTTAACTTTGCATTCAAATGCAAGAATACTCTCCCCAATTGTAGGAGGTCTTACTTTAAGTGAAGGAATTTTTGTAAAACCTGCTTCACTGAATTTATCTACTTTTCTTCCTGATTTTGTTCCGCAAATCCAGGCACCCTTTGCCTGCTGCTCAGGTAAAAGGCAAACTACAAACTCAGGAACTGAATCAAGACATTCTCTTGAAAATCTCCGTGTTCCCACTGCAATTGCCATCATAGGAGGTTCCCATGAGCAAATGGTCCACCACCCAAGTCCTATAATGTTATCCTTTCCTTTCCCATTAGTTGTTGTAGCAAGCACATAGGGATGAGGAGATGCATTAGTAATTGCATCGTCCCATTTTAATTCAACGAGTTTCATTGCTCACCTCCTTTTTATTTTTTATTCAATAACTAAAACTCTTGCTCCTTCTTTTAATCCAAAATTCCCTTCAGTTATAATCCTGCTTTGAGGTGTAATTTCTCCTTCTGTAATCTCGACAAAACCTTCTTCTTCTATACCTGTTTTTACATTAATTTTCTTTGCAACTTCCCCACTATCAACCACAAAAACAATTTTTCCACTTTTCTCTTCAATAATTGCACTTTCAGGAATAACAAGTGCATTTTCCCTCGATTCTACAAGAATTTTTACTCTCGCAAACATCCCAGTTTTAAGTTTAAACTCAGGATTGGGAATTCTTATCTCAACAGGGAAATTCTTATTCATTGGGTCTACAGATGGGGAAATGTTATCAACTACACCTTCAAATTTTTCATCAGGATAAGCATCAACTTCTACTGTTGCTTTCATACCTTTTTTAATAAATCCAATTTCCTTTTCACCTACCCCTGCCTTTACAATAACTTCTTTAATATCCATTAGTGTTAGCATTCCGTAAGGACCCAATGCACCAGGTGCCACAACTTCCCCTTCATTCACCATTTTTCGTGCCACAATTCCGTCAAATGGAGCAATTATTCTGGAAACTTTAATTTGATACCCTGACAGATTAACAGCAGCTTTTGCCTGATTTAGTCCAGCAACTGCTGAATCATAGCCCGCTTTTACTTTATCAAACTCCCCTTGAGATATAGCTCCGCTTGCAAGCAAAGGTTCGAGACGCTTGAGTTCCCTTTCAAGATTTTCTACCTGCACCCGTGCAGATTCAACTGCAGCAAGAGCCTGCTCTCTTTGAAGTCCCGATAATCTTGTATCGAAAAGTATTAAAAGTTCTCCTTTCTTTACAGAATCCCCTTCTTTCACTGTAATTTTTTTTATCTTTCCCATTATTTCAGGAGATATTCTAACTTCCTTTGAAGGTTCTATTGTTCCTGTATAATTAAAGGAAAGATTAATGTTTTTAATTTTCGGATATGCAATTCTAATTTTTGCTTTTCCCTCCCCTACCTCTGCCTTTGTCTTTTTTGTTTCACCGCTTGAACTGGAATTACAGGATACTTCCCCTAAAAAAAATAAAGAAAAAAGTATGTAAAAAATTTTTTTCATTGATTATATAAACACAGAATATAAATGGAAAAATTGAATTATGCAATATTCATCTGATAAACCCCCAGGTGGAAATTTCCCTCAATCCTTTAATTATTCAAATCAACCATATGCCGGCATACCGGGACAACCACAGCAAATTTCCTCAGGAGCAGGTCCAGTTTTTCCTGAAGTGAGGTTTGCAAAAACAAAGAGTCAATCTGTCGCATTCCTTCTTTCTTATTTCCTCGGGTGGCTTGGTATTGACAGATTCTATCTTGGGTTTTTAGGCCTCGGTATTTTGAAACTCCTTACATGTGGTGGATGCGGAATCTGGGCTCTCATTGATATTATTTTAATTGGAAGTGGTTCCATGAAAGATAGTGATGGAAATCCTCTCGAAAGGGAGGAAACAGTCTATGGAACTCCAGAGAAATCACAATCGACTGCAATGCTTCTTTCTATTCTTCTTCCTGCTTTTACAGTTATTGGAGCAGGAGTTGACAGAATTTACCTTGGTTATACAGGGCTCGGGATTCTAAAATGCCTCACCTGCGGGGGTTTTGGAATCTGGACAATGATAGATAATATTTTAATAGGGATGGGGAAAATGCGAGATGCAAAAGGAAATTCCCTTTACTGGCATTGATTTTTTTATTGTCTTTTTAGTATTTATCTACTTCTCATGGAAAGGAAAGGGAAAAAACTGCTTGTTGAAGTTGGAATGGAAGAGGCACCTGCATGGTTTCTTGACAATGTAAGAACCAATCTTTCTTCAATAGTTGAGGAATTTCTTAAACGGGAAAAACTTTCTTTTGAGAAGATATATGTAACAACTACACCTCGTCGAATAGTTTTAATAATTAGTGGCCTCGCGGAAAAGCAACCTGATGAAACCATTCAGGTAATTGGTCCATCAGCAAATGTTTCTATTGGGAAATCGGGTGAATTTCTTTCACCAGCAATTAAGTTTGCTGAAAAGCAGGGCGGAACAATAGATGACCTTTTGATTGTGGAAACTGAAAAAGGAAAATATGTAGCATTAAGAAAAACAAAAAAGGGAAGCTTAGCTGAAGAAGTTATCTCAAAAATCATTCCTGAAATTTTCACTGAGAAAACAATTCCTCATCAAAAAAGCATGAGATGGGGGGAAAGCAGTGGACCATTTGTTCGTCCGATACACTGGCTTGTAGTTCTTCTGGATGAGAAAGTAGTTCCTTGTGAAATTTTTGGAATAAAATCAGGAAGGTTGAGCAGGGGTCATAGGTTTCATCATCCTGAACCTGTGGAGTTATCCTCACCTGAAAATTATGAAAATATAATGCAGGATTGTATGGTGATTGTAAGTCATGAAAAAAGAAAAAAATTCATTCATGAGGAAATAAGAAGGATTGCTAATTCCATAGGAGGTGAAATTGTAGACAATCCAGAGCTCGAAAATGAGGTTACAAATTTAGTTGAATTTCCGGTTGTGGTTTTGGGTAAATTTAATGAAAAATTCCTCGAACTCCCTCAAGAGGTTATTAAAGTTGTTATGGCAAAGCATCAGCGATATTTTGCTGTAAAAAGCAAAACAGGTGATGAACTTCTCCCCTATTTTATTGCAGTGGCAAATACAGACCCTGCCTTGAAGGGTTCCATAATTGAGAAAGAAGGGGGGGGTTCCTCTACGGAACTGAGAAAACAGATGATAGATGGCTTTGCAAAAGTTCTTTCAGCGAGACTTGAGGATGCCGTATATTTTTTTAAGGAAGATAGAAAAAAGAAATTAGAGGAAAAACTAAATCTCCTCGAAGGAATTGTTTTCCAGAAAGGAGCAGGAAGTTATTTGAAAAAAGCCCGCCGAATTGAGAAATTGGCAGAAACAGTAGCAGGTGAAATGAAATTAAATAAGGAAGATATTGAAAACTGTAAGAAGGCAGCCCTCCTTTGCAAAGCCGATTTAACAACAAATATGGTTTTTGAATTTTCTGAATTGCAGGGAATAATGGGGGGAATATACGCAAAACTCGATGGGGAGAATGAAAATATAGTTAGGGGGATTTCGGAACATTACCTTCCGTCTTCGACCAATGATCCCCTACCCTCTTCTATTACAGGAATTGTTTGTAGCATTGCTGATAAAATAGATTCATTAATCACATTTTCTGCTCTTGGTCACAGACCAACTTCAAGTTCAGACCCTCTTGGTTTCAGAAGACTTTCTCTCGGATTAATAAGAATCATACTTGAAAAAAACATAAGGCTTAATCTAAATTCATTATGGAATTTAGCACTTAACTTAGTTAAAGGAGATATAGATAAGGAATTTTTACCGAAAATAGGTGATAGTGTAAAGCCTGTGGAATTTATAAATGAGTTTTTAAAAGAGAGGTTAAAAGTTGCGTGGAGAGATGAATTGAGAGCAGATTTCATTGATGCAGTGCTTGAAGTTGAATCGGGCACGCATGATTTAATTAAAGCAAGAAAAAGACTTGATGCTATTAAAAGATTTAAAGAATCGCCTTATTTTGAAAATCTTGCAGTTGCTTTTAAAAGGGCATTCAGAATATGCAGAGATGTTGATATAAAATCTGATGAAATTAACCCTGTTCTATTCACAGAAAAGGAAGAAAAAGACCTGTATGATGAGGTAAAAAATGTGAAATCAGAAATTGAAAGAGCATATCTTGAAGAAGATTTTGATACAGTTTTTACTCATTTTTCTAAATTACGACCTGTAATTGATGCATATTTTGAGAAAGTTTTTGTAAATGTTGAAGATGAAAAAATCAGAAAAAATAGGCTCGCAACTATGAAGTTAATTGTTGAACTGATAGAAAAGGCTGGAAGACTTGACCTTATTCAGTTTGAAAGAACAAAACTTTAATAAATGGAGTAATAGCAAAGGAGGAATAATAAATGAAAGCGAAGAAAAAAACTGTGGTAAAAGCTCAGAAAAGACCTAAAAAAATGGTTGCTTTAAAAAGGGTTAAAAAGTCAACATCCAGAGGGAAAACAGTAGATAAAAAGAAAGTTCAGAAAAAATACATTTATTACTTTCTCCCGGGTAAAGTTAATGGAAATGCAAAAATGAAAATTTTACTTGGGGGGAAAGGAGCAAACCTTGCTGAAATGGCAAGGCTGGGGATTCCTGTGCCTCCCGGTTTTACAATAACGACTGAAGTTTGCAAATACTTTTTTGAAACAAACGGAAAATATCCAGCGGGACTTGCAGATGAGGTTCAGAAAGCAATGGAAATGGTAGGGAATGTTGTAGGAAGAAAATTTGCAGACCCTGAAAATCCCCTTCTTGTTTCAGTTCGCTCTGGAGCACCAGCCAGTATGCCGGGGATGATGGACACAATTCTTAACCTTGGACTAAATGATGAAATTGTAGAGGGTCTGATAAAAGCAACAAATGATGCACGTTTTGCTTATGATGCATATCGAAGATTTGTCATGATGTATAGTGATGTGGTAATAGACCAGGTAACAGGTGAAGGTCTAAAGAAAAAGAAATATGGACTCAGGGAAGAATTTGAAAGATTGTTTGAAGAAAAGAAAATTCAAAATGGATGGAAGTATGATTATGAAGTCCCTGCAGATATTTTGAAAGAACTTGTCCATAGTTTTAAAGCCATTGTTCTCGAAAAAACTAAGGCTCCATTTCCTGAAAATCCATGGGACCAGTTATGGGGGGCAATTGGTGCAGTTTTCAAATCATGGAATAACCCTCGTGCGATAGAATACAGAAGAATAAATAAAATTCCTGCCGATTGGGGAACTGCAGCAAATATTCAGGCAATGGTTTTTGGAAACATGGGAAATGACTGTGCAACAGGCGTGGCTTTCACAAGAAACCCTGCTACGGGAAGCCCCGAATTCTACGGGGAATGGCTTCCAAACGCGCAGGGAGAGGATGTGGTTGCCGGGATAAGAACACCCGAAAAACTCGACCGCCAAAGTGGTGGAGAAAAATCTCTTGAGGCGGTTTTCCCTGAAATATACAAAGAGCTTCTCAATATCAGAAACAAACTCGAAAAACACTTTAGAGATATGCAGGATATTGAATTCACAATAGAAAAAGGGAAACTATGGATGCTTCAAACGAGAGCAGGAAAAAGAACAGCATTTGCTGCACTAAGAATTGCTGTTGATATGGTTCGGGAAAAACTCATCACAAAGGAAGAAGCATTGATGAGGATACAGCCAGGCGAATTGAATCAACTTTTACGCCCAATTTTTGACCCTGCAGATAAGAAAAAAGCAATTGAAAGTGGGAGACTTCTTGCAAAAGGATTACCTGCTGGTCCAGGGGCAGCATCAGGCAAAATAGTACTCGAAGCAGAAAGAGCAATTGAAGCGGCTAAGAGTGGACCTGTAATTTTAGTTCGTTCAGAAACCTCACCTGAAGATATTCACGGCATGAGAGTTGCGTGCGGAATTTTAACGCAAAAAGGAGGAATGACATCTCACGCTGCTCTGGTTTCAAGACAGATGGGAAAGGTTTGTATTGTGGGATGTGAGGAGATTAATGTGGATGAAGAAAGCAGGAGCATAACAATTAAAGGAAAAGTTTTTCATGAAGGAGATACACTATCAATTGATGGTTCTACAGGAGAGGTAATAGAGGGACATATAAAAACAATTCCTTCTGAAATTCTTCAGGTTATAGAAAGCAAAACACTTGAACCTGAAAATGCTCCAACCTACCAGATTTTCCAGCAGTTCATGAAATGGGCTGATTCTGTAAGGAGGCTTGGGGTTAGGGCTAACGCTGATACACCCCAGCAGGCAAGACTTGCAGTGTCTTTTGGTGCAGAAGGAATTGGTCTATGCAGAACCGAGCACATGTTTTTCGGCGAAGGGAAAATTGATGCTATGAGAAGAATGATAATAGCCCCTGATAGCGAATCGAGGAAAAAGGCACTTGAAGTAATTTTGCCTTATCAAAAGGAAGACTTTACAGGAATATTTAAAGAAATGAATGGAAGAGCGGTTACAATAAGAACACTTGACCCTCCACTTCACGAATTCCTTCCACATGAAAAAGAAGAAATAGAAAAACTTGCTGGAATAATGGGAATTGATGCCGAAATTCTGAAAGCAAAAGTTGAAGAATTGAAAGAATTCAATCCCATGTTAGGACACAGAGGTTGCAGACTTGGGATATCCTATCCCGAAATAACCTATATGCAGGCTACCGCAATATTTGAAGCAGCTATCGAATGTTATAAAGAAGGAATTAAAGTAAAACCTGAAATTATGATTCCACTCGTTGGAGATGTTAAGGAACTTGAACTTCAGAAGGAAGTTGTAAGGAAGGCTGCTGAAGAGGTATTTTCAAGAACGGGTATAAAAATAAAATATGCTGTTGGGACTATGATAGAAATTCCAAGGGCTGCTATAACAGCAGATGCTATTGCTAAAGAGGCTGAATTCTTTTCTTTTGGAACAAATGATTTGACACAAACAGTAATGGGCATCAGTCGAGATGATTCAGGAACTTTCCTTAATAAGTATCTTGAAGAGGGGGTTTTTAAAAATGACCCTTTTGAAGTTCTTGATACTGTTGGGGTTGGAGAAATCATTAAAATTGCAGTCCAGAAAGGAAGAAAGACAAGGCCTGATTTGAAGGTTGGAATTTGTGGTGAACATGGAGGTGAGCCATCTTCAATAAGGTTCTGCCATGAAGCAGGACTCGATTATGTTTCATGTTCACCTTACAGAATTCCGATAGCAAGATTAGCAGCCGCACAGTCAGTGTTAGTTTCAAAAGCAAAAAAATAAATTTTTGCATTGACTTTTTGTTTTTTTAAATACAAAAGATAGATTTTTTAAGAGGTTAAAAATGACAGCAAAATTAATTAAAGGAACAGAAATAGCAAAACAGATAAGAGGAGAAATAATAGAAAGAGTAAAGGAACTAAAAGAAAAGCATGGCATTACGCCAGGTCTGGCTACTATTTTAGTTGGTGAAGACCCTGCCTCTCAAGTTTATGTAAGCAGTAAAAGAAAAACCTGTGAAGAACTTGGTATTAAATCAATTCATACAGGCTTTCCTGCTGATATTTCACAGGAAACTTTGATGGGGAAAATAGATGAGTTAAATCGTAATCCTGATGTTCACGGAATTTTGGTTCAACTCCCTCTTCCAAAACACCTCGATGAATCGAAAGTTCTTTACGCTATTGACCCTGATAAAGATGTTGATGGGTTCCATCCCGTGAATGTTGGAAGGCTCGTCACAGGTGATGCAATATTTTTGCCGTGCACTCCCCATGGAGTTCAGGAACTTTTGGTGAGAACGGGGATTCAGATAGAGGGAGCACATGTTGTTGTTGTTGGAAGGAGTAATATTGTTGGTAAACCTGTTGCAAATATTTTACTTCAAAAAGCCCCAGGTGCAAATGCCACAGTAACTATCTGCCATACAAAAACAAAGGACATCGGATATTTTACCCGTCAGGCAGATATTTTGATTGTTGCTGCTGGCAAACCAAAAGCAATCACTGCTGATATGGTTAAAGAAGGTGCGGTGGTTATAGATGTTGGAGTTAACAGAATAGGACAAACAAAAGAGGGGAAGGCAATTCTATGTGGTGATGTAGATTTTGATACTGTAAAAGAAAAGGCATCATACATTACTCCAGTTCCAGGAGGGGTTGGTCCTATGACGATTATCATGCTCATGCAGAATACCGTTAGAGCAGCAGAAATGCGAATTAAAAAACAATTTTAAAAATATTTTGAATAAAGATAAAATTATCAACTTTTAATTATTAAGGAGGTTTAAAAATGGCTTATGATGCAACAAAAATGGCTGATTGGCAAATTGCAGAAGCTGCAGAAGAACATATGCCAACCCCCTGGGAGTGGCAGGAAAAACTTGGTTTGCAAAGAGATGAAATCATACCATTTGGAAAAATTTGCAAACTTGATTTTATGAAAATCCAGAACCGCCTGAAAAACAGACCAGACGGTAAGTACATTGAAATTACAGCTATTACTCCAACTCCTCTCGGCGAAGGGAAAACGACAACATTATTAGGACTGGTAGAAGGACTTGGTAAAAGGGGCAAAAATGTTGGAGCGGCTATCAGGCAACCTTCTGGTGGTCCAACTATGAATATTAAGGGAACTGCAGCAGGTGGAGGAAATGCACTTATTATTCCTCTCACTGAATTTTCCATGGGGCTAACGGGAGACATAAACGACATAACAAATGCTCATAATCTTGCGATGGTAGCACTAACTTCGAGAATGCAGCACGAGTTCAATTATGATGATGCACAACTTGCCAAAAGAAATCTGAGGCGACTGAATATTGACCCTAAGAATGTAGAGATGGGTTGGGCTATAGATTTTTGTGCTCAAGCACTCAGGAATATAATTATAGGCCTTGGTGGGGATATGGATGGTTTTATGATGCAATCGAAATTTCAGATTACGGTTAGTTCAGAGCTTATGGCAATTCTTTCCATAGTAAACGACCTTAGGGATTTGCGTGAAAGACTCGGAAAAATTACTGTGGCATACGACAAGAAGGGAAATCCAATAACCACAAATGACCTTGAAGTTGCTGGTGCAATGGCTGCATGGATGCGAAATACGATAAATCCTACTTTAATGTGCACAGCAGAATATCAACCTGTTTTGGTTCACGCAGGACCATTTGCAAATATTGCTGTTGGACAATCGTCAATAATCGCCGATAGAATCGGCTTAAAGATGTTCGATTATCACTGCACTGAAAGCGGTTTTGCAGCAGACATCGGTTTTGAAAAATTCTGGAATGTGAAATGCAGACTGAGTGGACTTAAACCACATGTTTCTGTTCTGACGGTAACAATTAGAGCCCTTAAGATGCATGGTGGTGGTCCAAAAGTGAAACCCGGGCTACCGCTTGATGATGCCTATACAAAAGAGAACCTCAAACTTCTCGAAAAAGGTGTTGAGAACATGGTTCACTGCATTGGAATCATCAAAAAAGCAGGTATTAATCCAGTCGTATGTATTAATAAATTCCATACAGACACCAAAGCAGAAATTGATTTTGTAAAGAAGACTGCAGAACAGGCAGGTTCCCGTGTTGCAGTTTCTGAGCACTGGTTGAAGGGCGGAGAAGGAGCTCTTGAACTTGCTGATGTTGTTATGGATGCATGCAATGAGAAAAATGAATTTAAATTCCTCTATCCTACTGAAATGCCACTCCGTCAGAGGGTTGAGAAAATTGCAAAGGAAGTTTATGGTGCTGATGGGGTTTCATGGTCACCTGATGCAGAAGCAAAGGCTAAAAAATTCGAGGCAGACCCTGAAAAACGGGATTATATGACAATGATGGTAAAAACTCATTTGAGTTTATCTCATAATCCCGACTGGAAAGGAGTTCCCAAAGGATGGATTCTCCCGATTAGAGACATTCTCATTTTCTCAGGTGCAAAATTTCTCTGTCCCGTCGCTGGTAACATCAGCCTCATGCCTGGAACTTCTTCAGACCCCGCTTTCAGGAAAATAGATATCGATGTAGAAACTGGCAGAGTCCGCGGAATCTTTTAAAAAATTAAAATACAAATTAAAATTCAATAATTTTCCAGATTACTCTCTATAAAACAATTCGTTTCAAAAGTTTTATAGTAACTTAAATTTAGCAATTTTGTAACCTATCTCGAGCAGGTGGCTCACACCCAGTTGATGCATACCTTCAGGACGGAGCATTAGAAAAAATCCCTCAATTTAGGAGTAATTTTCTTATTTCATTATTAAAAATGTTACGCTTTGTTACGCCATCTTCATTGCAATTAGAAAAAAAATTTTAAAAATTATAATTAGGAGGTAATTAAAATGAAAAGAAAAAATGTTTTTTCAATATTTTTAATAGGCCTTATGTTTTCAATAGAAATGAAAATATATTCATCAGTTGAAAATAATATATATCATGAATTGTCAATCAAGGATGGCAACCTTTCATTAAACGTTAAAAATCTAAAATCTAATTTTAAGTACACAATTGAATTGATTTACGACGAAAAGAGTGTAGTATTTTCGAAAGAAATAAAATCCGATTCAAGAGGTACCCTCCTATTTAATATGACTTTGCCGCCAAAAATTTTCAAACGAAAAGAGGGTTTTTCTGAACATTATATTGATGAAAATGGAAAATGCCGTGATATTTTTACGAATATGCTAATCCCATCATATATTGTTCAATTATGCGGTCTGTGTAAGAACTTGAATAATATCAACTCAACCCCTCAACAACCAGTGAAATTAATAATTTGGGAATACAATAGCCGAAAGGAGGTTTTAAAAATTCAATTTGATTTCAGTCCTCTAATTTACTCATATGATGAAGAAGAAAAAGATAATTCCATAATTGACATTGGTATTAATTCAACTAACGCTTTTTTTAAAACAAATACATTTATAAGAGGATTCAAAAAATTCCAGGGAGCTTATCGAATTAATCCAAAAAATTTACCTCAAAATGTAGTGTACTACACTTTTATTTTTAACAAAGCCAGGCAGCTAAAAATAGGCAGCTTTTTAAAAGAAAATTCTCACAAATATGCCCCTCAAAAGGTTATTTTAAAAAGAAATGAGGGATTCTTAATAAAAAATTTACCATTAGATAAATTACCAGTTGGAAAGAATGTATTGGTTTTTGCTCAAAGGCTTGATAATACACCCGTTTTAAAAATTCTTGATATTAAGGAATTTTATATTCAGGAGTACCCCACTACTATTTTACCAGAAAGAAGGGTTCAATTAACGGAGGAGAGCCAAAACGAAATTCAGGAGTATCCGAAAAACGGAAAATTGCAAATTTCCATAACCCCTACGGAGTTAATAAAATGCAAGACAATGGCAGACTTATATTGGTTCCATGTACAAGATGACCTAAATTTCGAAAAAATTAAGCCAGATGGCGCCATTTTATCGAAAATGAAACATGTCAAACCCCTTGTTGTCCCTTTAGTTCCCGGTTGTAGAAATATTAACAAATTCGTTTTAGATGTTGATGCTCCAGGGGCGTGGGTCGCCATAGTTGATATAAACCAAAATGGTAAATATGATCATGCGTTAGATATCTGGGGCAAAATATTTTTAGAAAAGAAGGCCTTGCCAGAATTTTCAAAACTTATGATTCCTGGGCACAATGTTTTTATTACAAATTCAAATGACCAAGTAAAATTCACAATAGTTCCACAACCAAAATATTTTTCTGATAGGCCACTAAATAATAAATTTTTTGTTCCTCTAGCAGAAGTTAACCTAGTAAGTATTCCCGTGGGGCAAATTCTTGTAGAGTCACTTTTTTCATGGTTAAAAGACAACAAAGATAATGGTAATTTTGATTGTATCAAAAATATAAAAATTTCTTCAAATGGTTCGGCAGATAATCATAAAATAAGCCAGTATAAAGAAATTTTAAAAAAATATGAAATCAAAAACAATAAAGAATTGGCAGTTTTTCGAGGCAAATTATTAGCAGAAAAGATAAGTAAAATATTTAAGAATGAATTAACGAATGTGGATTTTAGCATTGATTACTCAGGGCAATGGATTTACAATAAGAAAGGGTCGATATGGAGGTATTTCAAAAATTTAGAAATAATTTTTTCATTTTCGGAAGAATGGGAAAAATGTTATTATTGAGCATTCTCTATATATTATAGTAGATTTAAAATTAAGTACAATTATTTTTTAAATTTGAAATTATTATTTGGTAAAATACTTAGAATCCTTTAGATTAAATTTATATGCTTTGGAAAATCAAAAAGGATATAATCATAAATTGGCTTAATGAACTTAAAACAAAAAAATTTGAAGACCTACAAAATTTTTGTAATAAGAAAATTAATAAAGAAACATTGAAATATATTATTAATGTTCTTATTAATTATACAAATAATTATACAATTAAGGAAGAAGAAAAAACGATTTCTTCTTCCCCAATACCAAGAATATCAGCATTAAAATCAAAAGACCAGTGGAAAACATTTTGGGAGGCATTAAAGGAATATTCAGAAATAAAAAATAATAACAAAATATTTTATATTATTGCAGATATAATGAGGAAAACAGATTATAACACCCTTTCAGATATAAGAAAAAATTTAAGCAAAAGATTTAATAAAACAGAAAAGTATAACATTATATATCTTGTAAATAATTGGCAGGAACAAAACAATCGACCGACATTACAGCGGGCTTACGATGAATTTGTTGCGTTTATGATTACTTCTGAAAAAAGGAAACAATGGGAAAATATAATTTTAAATCTTGGAAAACCTCCCGAAAAAGCTTTTGAAGAGTTTATTAAATTAACTGGAAAACATAAAAAAGAAAATTTTAATTTAATTCAAGAATATATTTGGAGAATCATTTATGAAGTTGTGAAAAGAAAAACAACAGCAAACTTTATATTTCAAACTAATGCCCTTATTGAAAAATTTCAAGAAGAAGAATTAGAAAAAATAAATTCTGACATTAAATCTGAAGATTTTTTGATTAAATTAATAGAATGGCTTGACAAAAATTTAATATAAAAGGATAAAAAATAATGAATGACCAATTAAAAAAGGAAAACGAGGAAATAATAATTCAAAATTTTATTAATGAAAT